>LFCJ01000213.1_pt1 | contig 34160 bp, 37 predicted proteins | sample 643141 | NCBI WGS metagenome assembly LFCJ01 (sample SAMN03766243, study PRJNA286221) | soda lake metagenome | biome: soda lake; feature: Kulunda steppe; material: water; isolation source: sample B1-Br-g2 brine of Lake Bitter-1 | place: Russia: Kulunda steppe | collected 2010-07
CAGACCGTCCGGCCTCTGAAAGTCGTGAGTCAGCACCAATAATAATCCTTTCCTGACCAATTTGTTCATATCAGGCCGAATTTGGTTGATTTTTCTCAGTGGCGCTGAGTTATGGGTAAGAGACAGGGCTTTAGCCGTAGGATGACTCCGTAAACTATACGCGACTTAGGGCCGTAATTAATTGCACCGGAGTTCCCACGTTGAGAAACGCCGTCTTCGACGGCACCAGAGTTTCGCTCTGACTTCTCGCGTGGTGACAAATCCGACCGACCCAGCCCACGACGTAACGGCTTGGCCGACGCGAATCGTGGTACCATGCGGGCTGAATACCCCGCCGTGGAGCGACGAACGGTATTCGTCGAGGCGAAGCGCCGATCGCGTGTCGGATGGAAGGCCCGTTTGACCGGGCTACACGCGCTGTATCGCACGTCCTTGGTCATAACTGGACGGCAACCGTCGATGTGGGACGCGAAAGCGTACTTCGCCACCGGGGAAACGCGCAATTTTAAACTCCGCTTCGCGGAATCCCACGACCGAAGTCGTGGGAGGAGGTCAAGACTGAATCGGTTCTCGAAAGTCCCACATGATTAAGACCATCTGCTCTCTGAATCAGTTATGCCGAGTGCCACGTTCTGGAGCGCGTTTCGACTGTTCGGCGGCCTAATTCTCGTCCTCGGCGGCCCGTACGTCTTCGTCGTCGAAGGCAGCCAGCTGTTCGGTCTCCTCTGTCTGCTTCTGGGCCTCGTCTGGATCGGCCGGGAAGGACCGAGGCTGTATCGAGTCTTTCGATCAGACAGCGATCGGGGAAGTCAGTAATCAAGTCCATACCGCTCCGATTCGCGACTACGACGGACAGCGACCGATCGACTGCACATCCAGAAGCGTTCGACAGCGCGCAAGGCAGCCGAAACGCTCGCCAGGGTCCGTCTCAGTCGTCGGATTCGACGGCCGATCGGTCCGGTTCGTCCGGTTCGGCAGGTGCGTCGAGCAGTTCCCGCTTCGTGTTCGCCAGTTCAAGCGCGAACTCGGTTCCCAGCGCAGTCGCTGGTGTCTGGAACCCATCCGGGACGCCGTCGGTGTCGAGAACGCGTTCGGCTGCACTCACCGCAGATTCGGCGGTCAGCGCGTACGGATTCGGTGTCCTGAGCCGTCCACGGGCGACCCGATCGGTCTCGGAGTCCCGGACTTCGCCCCAGACGATGGCACTGTCGGTCGCTAGCTGGCGTTCGTCCGGGCCGTCGATCGTGCTCTCGATCCCCCAGTCGAGGACGCGCTTGATCGGTCGTCGATCGGCGAGCCACGCGAGGGCGCGAGCGAGCGGGAGTGCCCGTTTCGCGAGGTCTGGAACGGCGACGTACACTTCGATCGAATCGATACCCGTGCTGTGGGCGGCGGTGACGACGTCTCCCCACGGCGCCGTCACGGCGTGTTCGGGGCCGTCGCCGAAGTCGATTTCGCGGTTCCGAAACGCTACTGGAACCTCGACGAGCCGGCCGTTTCGTCGGACGACGCCCCCCTGTCCGACGAGATTGAGTATCGTTCGCGCAGTGCCACGAGAGACGGCGGGAGTGCCATTGATTCCGAGCAGGAGTTCGTCGGCAGCTGGCAGCTGCTCGTGGAGAAACGCCGCCAGACAGTCCGATGGGACGACGTCGAAGCCGACGCCAGGAAGCAGCGTGATGCCCGCCTGGCGGGCCTCTGTATCGTGCTGTCGGAGTCGCTCGAAAACGGTAAACTCGCCGGTGATGTCGAGATACGCCGTCTCCGTCTCCAGACACGCCTCCAGCAGCGGATTGACCGTTTTCGCGAACGGCCCGGCACAGTTCAGGACGGCGTCGAAGCTGCCGATCTCGGCGGCGACATCGCCTGTGAGCGCGAACGTCCGGCCTTCGACACCCAGGGCGTCGGCCTGCTGGCGCACCTTCGGTCCGTCTCGGCCGGCGATAGCTGGCGATCCTCCTCGTGAAACGGCTTCACGCGCAACCAGACTACCGGTGTAGCCATACGAGCCGTAGATGAGAAGGGAGTCCATACAACCAGTAGGGCTGTGGGGGTTTTAAAGGGTTGTCAGACGAGCTAGACGGCTGTTCTATCGAGAGACGAGACGGGTTTCGGACCGTAACGTTCACCATAGCCGACCGGTAATCGAAGCTATGACGGTCCCAGAACGGATCACATCACTGGCAGCCGTCCCGGAGACGTCGACGGTTTGTTTTCGCGTCACGAACGGCTCCGACGACGAACAAGAGGCGATTCTCGTCAAAGAGGACACTGACGAGGTGGCCTGCTGGCTCAACTACTGCCAGCATCTGACGCATATCAAACTCGATAAGGGCTCAGGCGCGCCGATGCGTGACGGCGAGATCATCTGTGCGAATCACGGCGCCTACTTCGAGGCCGACTCAGGGGAGTGCACCTTCGGCCCGTGTGAGGGTGCGTATCTTACGGCGATCGACGTGACCGTCAGCGACGGCGAGGTCTATCTCACCGACGACGAGTACGAGTTCGTCGGCACCGGACCGATCGAGGACGAAGCGTTCGATCGAACCTCAACCTCGAACGTCGAATTCTAGCGAACGGCGGCGGGCGAGACGAGGTCGCGTTCCTGATCGTACTTGAGCAGGTTGGCATCGACCAGCCGCGGGAGATGGTCGTGGTATAGCGAGATGTAGACGTTGGCGACCTCTTCAGCGGAGAGTTCCGTCACCTTTCGGCCGGTTTCTCGGACTGCGACTTCCTCGGCTGCGTCCGGGAGTGTAAGCTCCTCGCCGTAGGTCGCCATCACCTGAAGCAAGAGCCGACGGCGGTGGTTAGCGAGCAGCGAGAACGCCTCGTCGATCGTGGCAGGAGAGTGGTCGTGTCCATCGAGCCAGTCGAGGACCGACAGCACGAACTCGACACAATCGGACTCGGAATGGGGCGTTGCAGTCATCGTATATCCTCCGAAGGTCCCCGCGTAGCGACTGTGAGCGAGACGAGAGTCGCACAGCGGACCGGTGAAACGAGCCGCAGCAACCGGCCGCTCTGGGGGGTTCGTATCGACATCTCGCTTCCGCGCTAAATATTAGTGTCGATTGGCCTCTCTCCGTGCCTGCGGACGTGGGTGCCGGATAGCAACACTCATCGTTGGGAGACCGCTGGCTCGGTCTCTGCTCACTCGATCGTAAACATCGGCTCGTCAACCCCCTCGTTCTTGCACTCCGGGCAACGCGACGGCAGGTTTAGCAGGTCGTCGAACCCGTCGAACCCACAGTCCCGACAGGTCGGCGGGGCCACGAGAAACTGCTCGTCCGAGCCGTCGATCGATCGGGAGACGTGTTCGACGTGGCCGATCACTGCGTGTGGTGTCAGGTCAAGCTGAGTCGCCAGCTCACTCGGCGTCGCTGGGTCGGCACGAAGTGCGTCGGCGAGTCGTTGTCGCGTCGTTTCGTCGGCCTCTCGCATACGACCACTGTCGGCTCCACCTATTTGTGATGTTCGCCTGCTCAGCTGAGAGGGCGAGAACGAGCGACTATCTGACGGAGAGCTCGTCCGGAGACCACCGTCTGCCGATCGAGCCGATCGGTCAGTACAGCTTTAGGTTTTCCGTGTGATGTATCAGGCAGTCTGTCATGAGCTCCCCGCAGTCGGTTCTCGATCGGCATGCAGACGGCACACCAGTGACGTCGCTTGCCGACGCGTACCGATCGCTCGATCGGTGGACCGGTGACGACCCACGCCTGCTGGTCGCGGAAGCTGCTGCCTCGACCACCGGACAGGGCTTTCTCGGCGGTGTCAAACCAACCGTCGAGCGGTTTCGCGATGCGTTCGTCGCGACCGATCGGGTAACTGGGTTCGAGGAACTCGCCGCACTTGACCCTGCGGACGACGACCTCGTCGCTGCGTTCGGTGCGCAGCGCAAGCGCCACGTCCTCGTCGAGATCGCAGCGATCCTCACAGCCCGTCCGGAAGAGGCCGACCTCGCCTCCCTGCAGGGCTGGGCGGCAACTGCCGATCAGTACCGGTACGACACGGATCCGATCGGCCTCGTCTCTGGGGTCGGCCCGACAACGTTTCAATACCTGCGACAGCTCGCCGGGATCGACACGGCGAGACCGAATCCGGAACTCCGGACGTTCCTCGATGCGATTGCCGCCGACCTCGACTCGTCGCCGCTCTCGACGGCGACGCCGTTAGAAACGATCGCCTTCTGCGAGTGGCTCGCCATCCAGACGAGCTACACCCCACTCGAGATCGATCGGCTCGCGTGGTGGACGGTCACTGACGAGGCAGATCGTGACGCACTCATCGACGTCCACGGAGTGGAGATCGACCGAGAGGATCGATCGCTGTCACAGACGGACAACGGCGATCGACGGTGACGGGAGGGCGTCTCTCACTCGGCGATCGGGGCCGACTCGTCGTCGGAGGCCCAGACTACTGCAGACCGGACGCTGACGCTCTCACAGCGATCGCTTTCGATCATTCTGTCGAGGCTGTCACCGACGACCCGCAAAGAGCTTCGGCGCTCACATGAAACCCGGGCCGATCGAATTGCTGTGGCGCTTGTGCCACGGAGTGCCCACTCGCGGTCTGTTACCGTATTATTCCAGTCGAGCATCCGTTACTCGGATACTGCCGCGAGTCCCCTCCCAGTCGGACTCGTACTCCAGATCGATACGCCGATCCATATGCGGGCCATCCACCACCAGCGTCTCGAACTCGCCACCCTCTCCCAGGATGTGGACGCCGTACTCCTCGTTGAGCGTCTCGAGATCGGCGATCGCGTCCCGATCGAGCGTCCGCCCGAGCCACGATTCGTCCAGTCCATGGGCTGCGACCTGGGTGATCACGATCTCGAAGCCAGCATCGAGCATCGCGTCGGCGAGCTCGCGGGGGTCTTCTTGCCACAGCGGTGCGAACAGCTCACAGCCGAGGCGATCGCACATCGCTTCGATCCGGCTCGTCTGGTACTCGCTCTCGACGGCGCCTGCGGTGACACCGGCGATGCCGCCCGGAAGCTCCGCGTCGAGGTCTAAGAGGGCAGCTTCAAGCGGTTCGAGCTCCGCGTCACCCTGGCTTCCCGAGTCGGCTGCCGATTCGGCCTCGAAGTCCGCTGGATGGACATCGATCAGCTGCACGCCGATGCTCGCTGCTGCCAGCGTGGCCAGTTCGGTTGCCGGAACGTGATACATGTACGAATCTCCCGTCGGGTGGACGGTGACCAGTCGCTCGACAGCGAGCCCTCGTTCGAGGGCCTGGTAGAGTGCCCACGACGAGTCCTTGCCGCCGGAAAAGAGACTAACCCACGTGCCGTCTGTCTCGCTCATACTGGTAGCTGGTGGATGAGAAATAAAGACGTGCCGAGTCCGATCAGGGACCGCGGCTACTCTCCTGAGGTGGCGTCCGTGCTCGAATCTGGATCGCTTTCGGCGACGTCCTCTTGATCCCTGGCCGTCTCTGCAGGTACGTTCGTCGACGCGCTGGCTGTCGATCCCCCGTCGGTGAGTTCGGATTCGGCCTCTCCGCCGTCGGTCACTTCGCCGGTCTCGATGGGGCGGCTGAAATGGGAGGCGATCCGTGTCCCAACGAGACTGATGACGATCGCCGTGATGACGAACAGCGCCAGCCGTTCGCCCGCGGTCATCTGAAAACTGTCGATCGAGAGCACGCCCTGTTGGATCGCTGGGACGACGAACGGCTCGATGACGCCCTGTTGTTCGAGGAAGTACGCGGAAAACCCTCGGACAACCAGTCCGACAGCGACGACAATAAACGGGAGATTCAGGTACGAACTCCGGACTGGTGTCTCACCGATTGCCTCGTCGAGAAGTCGACCGGCGCTTGCAGTCAGCGCGGCCATCGCGAGCCAGGGGACGCTGTCGAACGCGAACTGCATGGCGGGGACGACGACACCCGGCTGGTTCTCGAGGTTCGAGACGCCAAGAGCGCCAACGAACAGCCCGACGAGCGTGAGTCCGGTCGCAACGACGTAGGTGACGACCGACACCTGCCCGGAGTACAGCGACTCGCGGACCTGATGGGCGAGTCCAGTGATGATCTCGTCGATGTTGAACCCCTTGTATAGCAAGAAGAGGCCGATGACGGTCGTAATCGCGGCCGCCCCCTCTGCCGGCCCGACGAGCGTCGCAAGCATCGGAAAGACAAGCAACGTCAGCCCGATCGGAACCAGGACCGTCTGTCGAAGCTCCTCGTCGGCGAGAAACTGCTTGAGCAGGTAGTACGTCGACTCGATGTCACGGGCCTGGCGGACGACGACGCGATCGACCGAATCGACCTGGACGCGGCTCTCGACGATCGGGACCAGCCGCTCGTCCTCTGCACTGTCGATGACGACCACGGCAGAGTCGGGACGGTGGTCGGCGATGAGGTCGTCGAGCTGGCGCGCAACGGCCCGATCGGCCGACACCATCGACTCGCGGTCCCCCGAGACGACGGCGACGACGACTTCTTCGTCCTCGTCGCGGAGGCTCTGGGCGACACGAAGTGTCTCGAGAAGCGTGTTGACTCCCGAGTCTTCCGGATCTGCGAGGCCGACGTCAGTTACGAGCGCGCGAACTGCCTCCCAGCCGACGATGGGCGACCGAAGACCGGTCTTGCGTCCCACGTCGTCGGTCCGGTCGAGACAGACGACCAGCGTTGTCACGGTAGGCGATGCATTCTGTGTGACGATAAAACCACTTACTTGTTCACTTCACTATCGTCGGCTCGGGAATCGATCGCGTCCGCCCGGCTCCGAGCAACTGGGTGGGAACCGATCGCGTTCACTAACACACAAGGCGGTCGGTTCATGAGTGACGCCCAGCCTCAGGACCGGAGGCGGAACCCCTGACTAGTATCGTCGCCGAGGATGGCACCGGAGATTCCGGCACCGAACGCGTAGGCGATCGATCGGGCACCAGTCCCGACGCGGGCCATCAACGGCCGTTCAGGCTCGAACTCTTCGACTGTTACGTCGTCGGTGTCGAGTCGGTCGGCCAGTTCGGTTTCGACCTCGCGGCGGGTTCCGAGGTGGTCGACGAGGCCGAGATCGGCTGCCGTCTCGCCGAGGTAGATCCGCGCTTCCGTCTTGCGAACCTGCTCGGGGTCGAGATCGCGGCCGTCGCTGACTCGCTCGACGAACGTCTCGTAGTAGTTATCGATCAACCCCTGTAGATACTCGCGTTCGTCCTCTTCGAGTTCCTTGAGCGGCGTTCCGGCGTCTTTGTAATCGCCCGCAGCAAACCGTTCGTAGGAGAGCCCCACCTTCTCCGCGAGGTCACTTGCGTTGACCCGTGAGCCGATGACGCCGATCGAGCCGACGATGCTGGCATCGCGAGCCCAGAGCTCGTCACAGCCACTCGCGATCCAGTAGCCGCCACTGGCACAGACGTCGGTCGTGTATGCGATCGTCGGGCCGTCGAACCGTTCGGCAGCGAGCCGAATATCGTCGCTTGGGACCACCTCGCCGCCCGGCGTGTTGAGTTTTACTAGCAGCGCGTTCACGTTATCGTCCTCGTCTGCCCGCTCGATCTGGTCGACGATGTCGTCGGCCGGCGTCGATCGCGGACTCGACGGGAGTGGGCCGCTGCCGCCGTTGCGGGTAATCGGTCCTTCAACGGCAACCTCGGCGACGTCGTATCCCGGGAACAGCGAGTTGGCAGTCGAGCCCGCGACACGAAGGCCGATTCCAACGACCGCCAGCGCGACGAGCACACCCAGGAGATCCGCAAGCGTCGTCGGATAGACGACGAACAGCGCGACACCGATGACGGCGAACACGGCGACACCACCGAAGACGATCGCCAGTCTGCCGATATTTTCGCTACTGACCACGGGAGATACCTCTGTACATATCGGAGGCTGGGGCTGCGAATCGGTTAAGTATTGGCGGTCTGGGACGGCTCGGGAGGAGTGGCCCGGTCAGCCTCGCTGGGAGTGACATCCCAGTCCGTTCACAGCGATCGATCGACGTCGACTGTACCCCTGTCATCGTCGATCGGCGGGCCGGACCCCTGCGATCGCGACTCACCGGGCAGTCGCCCGTGGCCGTCCCGGTTCCAGCAGTCCCACGCGACGTTCAGCCCGTCTCGAACGAAGGGGAGTGGATCATCAGCGACGGCGTAGTCGAACCGTGGCTGGCGCACGAGCGACGTCGCAATCTCGCGGAGTGCATGCCCAAAACTCGGTCGATCGACCATCGGATACTCGGCGGCGACGAGACTGTGGAGGTAGCTGGCTTCGCCCCGGAGGAGGTGACCGCCGACGCCGACTTCGTAGGTATGGCCGGGTTCGATCGGTTCGTCGACTGCCAGCGACCAGTAGTAGTACGGGAAATCTGCCCCAACGCGGACTGAAAACGGAAGCGACGACCAGAACCGGGGGTTGATTTCCATCAGTTTGAACTCCTCTGTCCGGGGATCACGCAAGAACTCGACCATTGCGAGCCCGTGCCATTCAAGTTCGTTTAAGAGGTCCCGACCGGCCGTCTCGAGAGCCGGATCCGAGATGGACTCTCGGTACGCACTCGGGCCACCACAGTACTCCCAGCCGCGGCGCTGACAGTGTTGAAACGTTGCGACCGGCTCCCCGTTGTCGTAGAGCGCGAAAAACCCGTACTCTCGGGAGTCGGGGATCCGTTCCTGAACGAGCGGAACATGGCCGTGGCGATCGACACAGTCTGCGACGTCAGGCGGCTCTCCGGGAGTCTGATACTGCGTCGATCCGATCTCGAACGCGTCTGCGTTCGGACCGAGATACTCGGGGGCAGCCACGGTGTACCGTGGTTTGACGATCGTCTCACGATCCCAGTCGTCCCAGTCGTCTATGAGCGCGGTTTCGGGGGTTGCCACACCCGCCGCTTCGGCGGCCGCGAAGAGTTCGATGCGGTCCTGGACCTGGCGAAGTGTGTCGAACGTCGGCCACGGTGTCGCGACGACGTCGGCAAAGGCGTCTCTGTTCGCCGCGAGAACGTAGATATCTTCCTCTCGAACCGGAATAACCGTCTGTACCTCTGGTCGGTCGGCGATCGAGAGCAGCGCGTCGCCGTACGCCGCCAGCCCGGTTGCCGGATCGGGGAGTTCGACGAACTCGTCGCAGTATCTCGAGGCGGCAGCCGGCGTGGTCGTCCGCTCCGAGCCGACGATCGTCCGAACGCCACGCGGCCCCAGCGAGCGCAGACAGGCGACCGTGCTCGGGGCGTCGATCCCCGGAACGAGGACGCTCGCGCCGTCCCGTTTTCCGTGCATGGCGTATGAGACCGAGTCCGTTGTAATTATTATGGTCGGGCTACCGCTGAGCGGGCCGCTACCGGCGATCTTCGGCGACAGTCCATTGGAATAAGAGCGGACTACAGCTGCGAAACAGCCGTTCCCGACCGATCGGCGCAGTCGAGCCCGGACGATTGCCGTCCGGAACGTCGACGACGTGCCGTGTACGTTGCCATTATACTCCCGGATGTGCAGCGAGACCTGCGGCGACGTAGCCAAAAGCCGTCTCGACCTGGATCAGCTGATCCCGTTCGGTACCGGATCGGTTCCAGTCGCTATGCGCCCGAACGGCATCCGAGACCGGATTTCGATCCGGCGCTATACGGCGGAGAATACAAAAACCGCAAGGACACAGGTTGACGAACCGAGTTAGAGCAGACCCGTCTTCTGGAGTTTCATCAGGTCCTCGGTTTCGAGGGTTTCGCCTTCTTTGAACTTCTGATAGATCTCCTCGGCCTCTTCTTTGGCCTCCTCTTTCTTTTTGTCCCGCTCGGACTTGCGTTCCTGTTCTTCTTCCTTGTCCATTTCGCGAAGGCGCTTCTGGACGCGGACGAAGTCTTCGTGGTGCTGGTCGGCGGCCTCCTGGGCCTCCACGAACTTCTCGTGCATCTCGTCGGCCTCGTCACGGATGTCGTCGGCCTCGCGGTAGGCCTCGATCATCTCGTTGTGGTGTTCCTGGGCCTTGTCCGCCAGCTCCGTCACCTTCTGGTGGTGTTTGGAGGCTTCCGATCGGACCTCTTCAGCTTCCTCGACGAGTGCTTCGAGATCGTCGTTCTGATCGAGTTTCTGTTTGCGCTCTTCGTACTCCTCGCGCTTGCTCTCGATCTTCTCGATGAGCTCTTTTTCTTCTTCGCTCGAAAGCACCTCGGTCTGCTGTTTGAACTCGAGCTGTTCGATCTCTTCTTTGAGCGCCTCGAGATCTTTGCCTTCGTCGAGCTCCATGTCCGACTTGAGCTTCTCGACTTTGTCGAACAGCTTGTTGGCTTCGGCGTTGAGCTCGTTGCGGCTCTCTTTGTGTTCCTGGACTTTCTCGTTGAGCTCGTCGCGTTTCTCGCGGTGCTCCTGGGCCTCGTCGACTTTCTCACGCGTCTTCGCGTTGAGGTCGTCGCGGTTGGAAGCCCGCTCGGACGCCATCTGGTTCAGGTCGTTTCGCCGGTCTCGGAGTTGACCGGCCATTTTGATGAGCTGTCCTTTCGATTTGTTTTCGAGATCGTCTTCTGTCAGTTCGATGTTTTTCGATTCGTCTACCATGTGTTAGTCAAACCTCTGTGCCATACCCGCACCGGGGAGTTGGCCACTGCTCCGGCGAACCGGACCCGTCGGTGGGTTGGTTCAGCTACTGGAAGTGATGTGGCCGCGTAAAGCGTCTGCTCACAATCTGCGAAACCTCGGTGAATAAGATTTCCTGTCATCGATCGTCGAGCGATACGCGCCCCGGTGGCGTTCTGGTACTGCAACCTACTGTCGCCTGTAATTTAAATGTACCGGTCCCTATACCCGTGAAAACCGTTAGCAGGGACCCCGTTCTACCGTGTTGGGCACTCACACGGATTCGCCACTGCTTATAAATCGTACTCGTCGGTTACTGCCCAATCTGGTGTCAGTCGTTCGCCACGATCGGCGAACGTGTCCAGTTACCGACCGACGATGACTGCCTGGCAGCCGTCGACAGTCGGGGCACTGTGGCCGATCGACGGTCCGACCGTATCATGCCGCCTGTGTGTCAGCATCGTCGACGCGTGACGGAAAAACCGCTCTCTCGACGAAGTGACATCGATCACGAGACGATCGGAGACGGCCAGAACGACCAGCAGTGGTGATCAACGGACGACCGTGCCTCAGAACAGGTCCTCGAGTCGATCGTCGGCGAACTGTTCGGCCGGATCGGTCTCGTCCTTCTCTTCCTGGCTCCTGTTCGCCTCGCGGGCGCGTTGCATGAACTTCTCGATCCGATCGGAACGTTCGGCTCCGCCCAGCAGGACGAGTGCGCCAAGCCGATCGCTGTCGAGCGGGAAGTCGCCGCCTCGGACCTGCATGCTCCCGGTTTCGCCTTCGAGCCAGCGCCGCGATTTTTCGACGCCTTTACGGGGGATTCGTTCCGGATCGCCGGCGACGACCAGCAGAGCGGAGTCGGCGGTGGTCGCCTCCGGGAGGCTAGTACCGGTCAGCAGGGCCTGTCGTGCGACGCTCATCACCGTCGTGATGTTCTCGGCGCTGTCGTCGGCTGCGACTGCGCTCGCGTAGCCGAGCGTCGCGACGCCGCCCGATCGAAGCGTGTTGATAACCTCACTGGAGTCGACGACGCTCTCACCGACGCCGTCGACGGCCTCACCGGACGCAAACAGCAGCCCCACTCGTCTGGCGATTTTCTCGTTGATCGTCTCGAAGGCTCCCTCGACGCTTTCACCCTGTTCGTGCCAGGCGTCGTTATCGATCAGCAGCGTCGAATCGGCTTCTCGGACGAGCGTCTTCAGCGATCGGCCAGCGTTGGCCTGGTAGAGTGCCCCCTCGTTGCGTCCGGGGAGGACACCAAGGGCGTAGACGGGGACGTCATAGACCTGCTGGAGGTGGTGGACGAGGACCGGTGCGCCACCGCTGCCCGTCCCGCCGCCGAGGCCGGCGACGACAAAGATTGCCTCGGCGCTGGAGGTGACGCGCCCGTCGAGTGCACCGAGTACTTGCTGGATGTCCGACTGCATGACCTCCGTTCCGAGTTCGTTATCGCCGCCGACGCCGTGGCCGTTGACACGATCGGCACCGATCAGTTGCGTGTCGGCGAACGCGACCGACTGGAGGTCCTGTTCTGCGGAGTTGATAGCGAGGGCACCCTGGACGGCACCGAACCCCATTTCTGCATCGAATCGGGCGAGACGTTCGGTGACCTTGCCACCGGCCTGTCCGACCCCAATCAGGGCAACTTTCATACTGGGTAGTGGGAAGCCCTGGTGTTGAACATTGGGGGTTTCCAGAGAGTCAGGTTCAGATCACGCTCTCGGAAAACTGGCAGTCGGCTTCCGATGGCTGTACCAGTTGGCTCGGTGATGTCACTGGGAATGGGAATCCACTTGAGGCTACCTGCGTTTCTGTCTACTATGTTCTACGAACAACGAACGACCACTCCGGAATCGCCCGACGAGCTTCGCGCAGCGTACGATCGCGACCTCGCAGCTGTCGTCGAGGCACACGGGACCGAACACGTCGCCGACGAAACGGCCGTCGGTCGTGATCGGCTCGAACGACTGGCAGCGGGGGACGCTCCCGACCTCTCACTCGAAGAGGCAGCCCAGATCCTGTCGCTGGGCGAAGGCGAACCCGATGCGGAGACGATCGTCGAGATCGCCTGTGACCACCTCCTGCTCGGCATGTCGACGGCAGTCCTCGATGTGGATGCCGTCGAGACCAAGCTCGCGATCGATCTGGACGCAAAAGAGGTCCAACAGAAGATCGAGCGGCGCGCGCCGATGAGCTTCGACGAGTTCGTCCACATCCAGTACGTGATCGCCGACAGCGCGCCCTGACCGGTCGTCGATCGTGGAGGCGGCCGGACACGCAACCAACCTGAGTCGCGTCTCCCCAGTGCTACCGGTAGACGTTCGGTAGTCGCTCCCGGAACTGCCGGAGCCCGAGTCGGGCACGGCGACGAGAGGTGAACCCAAACCCGACTGCTGGACACGTCTCATCCGGACACTCCCACCGGAACGTCTCCGTGAGCGGGTCCCGTCGCACGTCCGTCGCCCGATCGCAGCGTGGGCAGTCCCAGCCCCAGCGGATGTCGCTTGCGTCGTCGTTCGATCGCGGCATTGTCGCGGTGTTAGCGGTTCCAGTTGAATATCTTCCGGTCCGTCCGATCTGAGAGTTGCGCCCAATTCGCGTAGACACCCCCCATAAACCGTCCGTCCACAAGACTGCAGTCAAAAAATAGCGTCCCACGGCGTGAAAACGGTGTATTCAGTCGATCGTCGGATTCGTGGGGTGGAACACACCGGCCGGGTTTCCGCGGTGAACCCAGACGTGCAGCGCCATGAGTGGTGTCTCGGGGATTGGTCCCCAGCCTTCTGCTTCCGATGTTTTGAGCGATCGGCTGGCGGTCTCGTCAGCAAACAGGTTCCCAGCGACACCTGTCTCCATGTGGGCGAACTCTACGGCACCGAGTCGAAGATCGGCATCGCGATCGGGGTCGTGTTCGTCACCTGGCGCGGGATTGTAGTCGCCGGTCGGATAGTAGACGAGAATCGGTGGTTCCGACAGATCCACTGGGGTATCTGCGTCAGCAGCAACGAGGGCTGGATTGACAAAGTGAAATCCCATCTGCGGCACGTACGGCGACACTTGTGTGCCGTACCCGTCCGTTCGTGCGATTGCGACGTCACGGTATTTTCGCGTCGCTGCACGCACCGCGTTGAGTTCACGACTGAGCTCGTCACTACTGGCACTCGCTGCTGCGGCAGATCCAGCTAACAGCGTTGTTCCGGCCAGTCCGACACCCATCGTTTTGAGGAACGGACGTCGACCGATCGCGATACTATCGTCTACCGACACGTTGTGAGTCATACTACTCACTGTCTATCACGTGACATGAAATGATAACTATTTCTATCACTCTTTCAGTTGTCATTACAATCATCCCTCCAGTAGCACTGTAGAGCGATATTTTCGAGGCCTCTATAATAACAGAGAATATTTTGATATGTTTTTAGAAGAGATGCTTTTTCGATAGGTGTGTTGGTTGATGGTTTGCCACCCATCGACGCCACGCGCTAGCTGCCGAATCCGACGCCGAAACGGATGGCCGCGACCGACCATCGAGAAAACCAACGCCAACGACCGATCGCACAAAAAGCACGCCAAAAGCCACCGAAAAACGATCCGGGAGCGGTGTGGTTATGCGTACCCATACACGAATTTGGGTATGAAGGTTGCAATTCTCGGCTGTGGGCACGTCGGCATCGAACTGGGCCGACAGCTCACCGATCGGGGGCACGAAGCGATCGGCGTCCGCCGCTCGACCGAGGGTATCGAACAGATTGCAGACGCTGGCTTCGATGGCGTGCAGGCGGATGTCACTGATTCGGATGCGCTCGCGTCTGTCCCGGACGTCGACGCGATCGTCTTCGCCGCCAGCAGCGGTGGCCGGGGGGCAGGGGCCGCACGTCGGGTGTACGTCGAGGGGTTGCGGACGGCGATCGAGCACTTCGGCGAGCGCGACGCCAGCCCCGATCGGCTGGTGTACACCTCTTCGACGGGCGTCCACGGCGATCACGACGGCGACTGGGTCGACGAAGAGACACCGATTTCGCCGACGACCGAGAAGACCGAGGTCCTCGCCGAGGCCGAACGGATCGCCCTCGAACTGCCGACGGAGTACGGCTTCGACGGCACCGTAGCGCGCTATGCCGGCCTCTACGGACCGGATCGGTACCGGCTCGATCGCTATCTCGAGGGGCCGGTCACCGAAGGGTATCTGAACATGGTTCACCGAGACGACGCCGCTGGCGTGGTTCGATACTTGCTGGAAGAAGACCTTGCGCGCGGGGAGGTCGTCCAGGTCGTCGACGACGAACCGGTGTCAAAGTGGGAGTTTGCCGACTGGCTGGCCGAAGCATGTGGCCTCGACCACCCACCGAAGCGGACGAAAACGGAGCGACTCGAAGACGGCGACCTCTCGGAGGCCGCACGGCGGCGGATCCTGACGAGCAAACGCTGTTCCAACGAGAAGCTGCACGACCTCGGCTATGAGTTCAGGTATCCAACGTTTCGGGAGGGGTATCGCGACGCAATCGATGCCTACTGCGACTGAGACGGCCGCCAGCGCACTGACGGGCCGATCGGCCGCTCGTCGCTTCCAACTTTTGATGGAAAATTTCATGAGGGTCCACTTTGATTTCCCGGTATGGCGTTCCATAGCGTCCCCCAAGCCGGTGAGATTGGGGCGGACGCGTTAGTGAACGAAACGGCCACAACCTGGCTGCGGTCGCTCGATCCGCTGGTTCTGTCGTTGCTGGTGCTTGCTGTCGTCGGGGCTGGACTCGGTGGCTGGTGGGTCGTTCGGTGGTTTCGCCGACCACCGGGTGTCCGATTCCAGCGCGTGCTCGACGCCCACGACGAACTCACCGTGTTGATGCACCCGAACCCCGATCCGGACGCGATGGCGTGTGCGATGGGGGTTGCAGCGATCGCCGAATCGGTGGATACCGACACGACACTCCAGTTTTCGGGCGAGATCCGCCACCAGGAGAACCGGGCGTTCCGCACGGTACTGGATCTCGATCTGGATCGTGTCGAGTCGGCATCAGACCTGGCTGCAGACGCAGTCGTCCTCGTCGATCACAACACACCGCGGGGGTTCACGGGCGCCCAGATGGTCGAACCGATCGCGGTGGTCGACCACCATCCCGGGAACGGTGCCGGAACGGAGTTTACCGACGTGCGGACGTCGTACGGTGCGGCCTCAACAATCTTCGTCGAGTATTTCGACGAAATCAGCGACTCGGGCGGGAGGGGGAACGGCTTCGACAACTCCTCAGAGCTCACGACCGGGCTGCTGTATGGGATTCAGTCGGATACGAACCACCTAACAAACGGCTGTTCTCGGGCAGATTTCGACGCCTGCGCGTCGCTGTACGGAAATATCGATGAGGACCTGCTCGATCGGATCGCCAATCCACAGGTCAGCGACGACGTGCTCCAGATCAAAGCGAAAGCGATCACAGAAAAACGCATCGAGGGACCGTTCGCGATCTGTGATGTCGGCGAGATTGGGAACGTCGATGCGATTCCCCAGGCTGCAGACGAACTCATGCATCTCGAAGGCATCACGGCTGTCGTCGTCTACGGCGAGAAAGATAGGACGATTCATGTCTCGGGTCGATCGCGGGACGATCGGGTCCACATGGGCGAGACGCTCCGCCACGCCGTCAACGACATTCCGATGGCAGGCGCAGGCGGCCACGCACGCATGGGTGGTGGCCAGATTTCGATCGATCATATGGAAGGGATCGGTCCATCCGATGGAATCAGCAAGCAGGAGTTTGATGAGCTACTCTTCGCGGCACTCTCGGGCGAACGGGCCTAGAGCACGACGGGCGGACAAGTATAGAGTGCGACAGGCGAACGGGGAGTGGAACGACCCGTAAGCGAACGGAGTGAGTGGGAACTGCGAAACCGCGATCGGTAAAGAACCAGGTTCAGCGATTGCTCCCGTCACACGGCGGACAGGAGAACGCCCAGGACTGCGGTCGTGGGCGTGATCACCGAATCTCTTTGTACTCGGCGGCACACTCCGGACAGATCCGGACCGTCTTGATCTCGTCCGGGTCGTTTTCGGTCTTCAGGGGCTGTTCACACTCCGCACAGACGAGTCGATCGTACGTATCTTTCTCCAGTTCTCCTTCACGGAGTGCCTTCCGGACTGATTTCATACTGCCGACGTACGAAGGTAGGGGAGAAAAAGACCGGGGCTTTTCCCACCGCGGCTATCGGGTGGTCGCTGTGACCGCACGATCGCACTCCCGATGGTGGTTCTGGGCCGCACTTCAGTGGGTCAACACGGATCGCCGGAGTCGTGGCCGTTTTACCGGTCCGGCCGAACACTCCACCGATGGAGTACGTCCAGGAGCGGATCGCGACGCTCCACGATTTCCGCGAGGGGGGAGCAGACGGCGTCGCGATGGGTGAGCCAGTCGAGGCAGCCGTCGGTGAGACGTCCGTCGTCGTTCCGATGACCGATCGCGAACACGAGAGTCCGGCCGCCGCGCGTGTGCTCGCCGAACTCGAACGCCTCGACCCTGCTGCCGTCTTCGTTCCGGTACGCGCCGATCCCGATCGAATCGGCCCGTTTCGCGAATGGCTCGAATCGTTTTCGCTCCCCATCTGTGTCCTCTGGTGTACCGCACCTGCCGTCGAGGCGCTGTTAGAAGGGGCGGGGCTCGGCGGTGCGTTCGGAAAGGGTCGTGACGTCTGGCTCGCACTCGGGCCAGCCGCTGCGGCGGGCGAGTTCGTCGTCGTTCACGATGCCGACGCCCGAAGTTATCGGGCTGAACACGTCCACCGGCTGCTCGCACCGCTTACGATGGAGTTCGCGTTCTCCAAGGGGTACTATGCGCGGATCGAGGACAACCAGCTCTACGGCCGGCTGTTCCGACTGTTCTACGAACCGCTGCTCCGGACGCTGTCCACGAGCCACGACGCCCCTGTCCTCGATTACTTCGGCGCGTTCCGGTACGCGCTTGCAGGCGAGTTCGCGGTCACGGCCGATCTCGCCCAGCAGCTTCGATCGCCCCGCACCTGGGGGCTCGAGGTCGGCACGCTCGGTGATGCGTTCGACCACGCCGGCTTTGCGGGCAGCGCACAGGTCGACCTCGGTCGCCACGAGCACGACCACCGTGCGGTCGCTGGCGACGCCGGACTGGAACGAATGAGTCACGAAGTTGCTGCGACGCTGCTCTCTGTGCTCGAAGAACACGGCGTCGATCCCCACTACGAGACTCTCGCCGATCGGTACCGGGCTGTCGGGAGTCGCCTGATCGACCAGTATCGGGCGGATGCCGCGTTTAACGGTCTCGAGTACGATCCGGCGAGCGAGCGTGACCAACTGGACCGCTACGCCGAGTCGATCGCGGCGCCAGCATCCGATCGTCGGCTGCCACCCTGGCGTGTGGCACCGTTTACAGCGACAGACGTTCGTGAGGCGGCACGACCCTGGGCGACCGGGCGGATCAGCTCCAGTGCGGACGACTGATTCCCCCAGAGCCCACTGCAGACTATCGGGACTGCCGGAGCCGATAGCCGATCCTCCTCACAGTCTTTATCAAATAACCACCCGTTGTCCTCTCTATGGACGCCACCGCCGACGAACTCGCCGGCGTCGTCGACCTCTTCGGCGGGTTGACACGCGCGGAACTCGAGCGCGCCCTCTCAGAGGCTGCCTTTCGGGCTGACGGCCAGTCGGTCGACGAGGACGCACTCTCGGACGCGATCGATGCGGCCCTCGACTCGTTCGCGCTCGTTCGGTGCGAGCGAGCACTCGCTGACGGCGGCACGTCGACCGACGCCGAAGAGCCACTGTTCGTTGCCGGACCGACCGCGTTCCCGTCGGTGCCAGCACATGCAGAAGACGTTCCTCATATTCTTGACATCGAGCCACGACGCCTCGATCGGGAGGCGGTCGGCGATCGGGCACGGGACCGGTTCGTCGAAGCGGTCGAGACAGCCGTCGAGTCGGGAGATGACGACCGGATCACCCACCTGATCGACGTGAGCTACGATATCGAAGCATGGGCACCGATCGAACTGCGCGAGGAACGCCAGCGGCTGGAGGCGTGTCTCGAGTGATCGCATGACAGGACCGACACTAACTCTCGAACCGATCGCGAACCATCAGCCGGTCGAGATCGACGACCAGGAACACGACGCGGCTGTCCTCGCACCGTTCGCCGAGCGCGATGGGGAACACTACCTGATGTTTACCCGGCGGGCAGACCACCTTGGTGAACACCCCGGACAGATGAGCTTTCCCGGTGGTGGTGCCGAACCGGGGGACGAGACGATCCTCGAGACGGCGCTGCGGGAAGCCACCGAGGAGATCGGACTCGAACCAGCCGAAACCGAGATCGTGGGGCAACTGGACGATATCCGGACGATCACCGAGTACGCCGTGACACCGTTCGTCGCCCGGGTTCCGGATCGAGAGTACGAACGTGACGGCAACGAAGTCGCCGAAATCGTGTTCCTGCCGCTCTCGGGGTTTCTCAATCCCGACAACTACGAGTCCGAACGTCGAGAGCACCCCTACTACGGCGACATCGTTATTCACTACTTTCACGTCGACGGCTACACGGTCTGGGGTGCGACTGGCCGGATCCTGGTCCAGTTGCTCGAACTGGCGACCGAGTTCGAGGCCCCCGAACGGATCGATCGATCGACGCTGTAGCGATCCTCCAGTCGCCACTGTCTCTCCGATCGTCGGGTGCAGCGACCCCGTTTGTTGCTATGTAGCCGGCTGGGCCGATCGTCCGGCACGAGCACCGATTTGAAACCACACAGACGTAAGTGGGAGCCAGACACAGGGGGTGGTATGCGATACGTTCGTGAAGATGCGACGGCGGTCGAACAGTCCCGGCCCCGTCGGTCGACAGGACGAGCCGTACACCGCGGTGATTCTCCGTGACCGTGCCCACCGACGAATCCGAACTCGCAGTCGGTGCGGACGCGTTCACTCGGGATGGTGCCGGCGTTGAGGTTGCCGTCGTCGGCGGCGGTGCCGTCGGTGCGACGGCAGCGTACGATCTCGCCAGCGAGGGAGCGACCGTCACGCTATACGACCAAGGATCGATCGCGAGTGGAGCGAGCGGCCGGGCGGCGGGACTCTGTTACGACGCGTTCGCCGATCCACTGGATGCAGAGATCGCTGGCGATGCGATCGAGCGGTTTCGGTCACTTTCGGGTGACGATACGTTTCCGTTCGTCGAGTGTCCGTACATCTGGCTCGCTCGCGAAGGTGATTCCGATCGGGCTGACGCGATCCGTACGCAGGTACGTCGGATGCAAGAGCAGGGGATTATCGCGCTGGAGGCCGACGCCGACGACCTCGCCGAGCGGTTCCCGGCGCTCCGGACCGACGACGTCGCTGTCGCTGGCATCGCTGGTGGCGCGGGATATACGGACCCTGGACAGTACACTGCGTGTCTCGCTGCGGCGGCGACCGGTGCCGGTGCGACGCTCGCAACTGACACGCCGGTTGCAGTCGAGACAGATCCCCCACGGGTCGTCCGCCAGAACGACGGATCGGTTCACGAGGTCGACGCAATACTCGTCGCTGCCGGTGCGCGGACGAAACAGCTCCTCGCCGACGCCGGCCATTCGATCGCGATGAAACCCTACCGCGTTCAGGCGCTGGTCGCAGACGCCGACCTCGCAGAACCGATGGTGTATGACGCGACTGCGGAGTACTACCTACGCCCACACCCCGACGGGTTGCTCGTGGGTGACGGAACGGAGAGGGTCGAGGCGGATCCAGAGACGTACGATCGCGATGCGGATTCCGACTTCCCGGAAGCTGTCCTCGATCGTGCCGGACAACGACTCACAGCGGGGACCCCCGAACCCGATCGCGCCTGGGCAGGGCTCTGTACGGCGACACCTGATCGGGACCCGCTCGTCGGGAAACTCGACGACGGACTGTACGTTGCAACGGGATTCCAGGGCCACGGCTTCATGCGCGCGCCGGCGATCGGTCGGCGGGTCGCAGCCGAGATGCTCGGCGGGGAGGGGATCGGGCGCTTCGACCCGACGCGGTTCGATGGCGACGAGGCGTTCGAAATCGAGTCCGGAATGACGATCGAGACCGACCGCTAGTCGTCGATCGCGACTTCTTCGGGGCCTGCGTCCTGATCAGCAGTCGTCGCGGTAGATATTTCGTCGGTGTCGTCAGCGATCTCGTCAGTGTCGTCGTCGGCCTCTTCGTCGGCGTCGGTCGCCGATCGTTTCGGAATCTCGATGTCGAGCGTCCCGCTTTCCGAGAGCCTGGCGGTGCCGGCGTCGGGGGCGACGACAGCGTCGTTGGGGAGTTCGGCCTCACCGTCAAGCTCCATCCCGCGGCCGGGGAAACGCATCTCGTACCCCTCGTGAAACTGGCGAAACCGATCGATCTGGATCCGGACGGTCCCCTCGAGATACCGGACTTGAACGTCGTCCGGCTCCGCTCCGGGGGCGTCGAAGACGACGAGATAGGAGTGGTCGTTTTCGAGAACGTCGACGGGCAGTGAGCGCTGGGTCTGGAGGTGACTGTTCGCACGCCCGATCTGACGGTAGATCGCGTTGCCGACCGACGAGCCGATGTTTCTGAGTCTCACGACTCCTCACCCCCCTGAACCGGTGTGGGGAGGACCAACGGGCGAACGTACGTAGTGGACATGTCCGTACGGGTGGTAACGACAAGCACCTTCATATTGGTTTTGCTATAGACAAAAGAAACGTCTGACGAATGGGTAGTTTCTGACACGCTCGCCGGTCATAGCTCGACCAGTTTCAGACAGTCCGTTCCGCCACAGACTGGACACGAGAGGTCTGCAACGGTGAAATCCTCCGGAACATCGTACGTGTAATGGTTCTCGAAGATGTCAAGAAAGCAATCTTCGGCGGTACAGACGATCTCTTCGGTTGGTGGCATGAGAACCCCTACCGGGAGCAGACGCATTAACGCCATGATCCGGTGGCCCCTATGCCGGTTGCGTTTGTCGCGCCAGCCACCGCGTCTTCGGTTATGATTGTCGCGCCAGCGATCGCGTTTTTGTTGTGCCTGTCGCACCAATCACCACGTCGGTCGACAGCGCGTGTAGTCACCGTTTTACAGTTCGAGGCGCTATCCCGGGACATGACCGACCCCGAGACGCTGTCCGTGACGATCGTCGACGGCTACGTCGACGAGCCAGCACACTTCGGGGTGCCGCCGTACATTTCGACGTACCCACGATACGCTGCTGGCGCGCTCGTCGACGCAGGCGTCCCGCGCGAACAGATTACGTATCACACGATCGATCGGCTGCGCGACCAGCCCGATCAGTGGCGTGACGTCGACGAGGCAGATCTCCTGCTCTATCTGGGGGGGATGACCGTCCCCGGAAAGTACGTCGGCGGCACACCTGCCGAACCCGACGAAGTACGAAAGCTCGCCTGGACTGCGAGCGGAACGAGCCTGATGGGCGGCCCTGTCAAGTTCGGCGTCGGCGACGAGAACGCCGGTGCGACCGAGACCGAACGTCAGGACCTCGATTTTGATTTCGTCGCGAAAGGCGACGTCGAGGCGGCCGTCTACGATCTCGTTGAGAACGGGCTCGAAGGGTTCGGCAACCGGATGCGCGACATCGACGAAGTCTCACGGTGGGCCCGTGAGGGCGCGTTTATTGTCGAGCAACACCCCAACCACCCCGAGCACCTCATCTGTGAGCTCGAGACCTCGCGGGGCTGTGCCTACCGGTGTTCGTTCTGTACGGAACCGCTCTACGGCAACCCCTCGTTTCGCCCGCCGCCGACGGTCGTCGGCGAGGTCGACGCCCTCTCAGATTTCGGCGTCAAACACTTCCGGATTGGGCGACAGGCGGATATTCTGGCCTACGGTGGGGACGGCGAAGCGCCGAACCCGGACGCGCTTCGACAGCTCTACGGTGGCATCCGTGACGTCGCCCCCAACCTCGAGACGCTCCATCTGGACAATATGAACCCCATCACGATCGTCAACTGGCCCGAGGAGAGCCGGGAGGGGATTCGGATCATTGCCGAACACAATACGCCCGGCGATACGGCCGCGTTCGGCCTCGAATCCGCCGATCCGATCGTCCAGGAGGAGAATAACCTGAACGTCACCGCCGAGGAGTGTTTCGAGGCGGTCAAGATCGTCAACGAGGAGGCAGGGTGGCGACCCGGCGAGGATCCCGCAGACGCGCCGACTTTCGGCGATGACGCGCCACGGCGGCTTCCCAAACTGCTCCCCGGTATCAACCTGCTCCACGGACTCAAAGCCGAGCGCGAGAAGACCTACGAGCTGAATCGGGAGTTCCTCCAGCGGGTGTACGACGAGGGGTACATGCTCCGGCGGATCAACATCCGACAGGTGATGGCGTTCGACGGCACCGAGATGAGTGATACGGGTGCCGAGATTGCCAACGAGCACAAAAAACTGTTCAAACGCTACAAACAGCAGGTTCGCGAGGAGATCGACCAGCCGATGCTCGAACGGGTCGCGCCCCGTGGCACGGTCCTCCCCGACGTCCACCTCGAGTACCACCAGGATGGCCGGACCTTCGGCCGCCAGCTCGGCACCTACCCACTACTGGTCGGAATCCCCGGCGAACGCCCGCTCGGGACGACGATCGATGTCGCGGTCGTCGATCACGGCTACCGATCGGTCACCGGCGTCCCTCACCCACTCGACCTGAACGATGCTTCGATGGACGAACTTACCGCGATCCCCGGCGTTGGCGATCGGACGGCCGGCGACATCGTCGTCAACCGGCCCTACGAGTCGATCACCGACGCAGATCTGGGCAGTGATATCGATATCAACGGGTTCATGACGACCCGTCCGATCGAACCGGCGGAGTAGCGCCTCGGCGATCGTTCCACGGACGCGACCGCCGAGACGGGACGTCTCTCAGTGTCGCCCGCACACGAGCGGCTGTTGTTCGGCAACGTGCTCCGTATCTATCGGCTCTCGGTCGGTAGTTCTATTATGGAGCGCGCGAAGAGTGAAAATTGAGGGTCTACCTGTGGAAATATCTGAAAAACTACTGTGTTTGTTCAGTACGGACGTTTCGGCAGAGGAGGATCGGTACGTCATCGAGGTGCCACGACAAGAGGTCGAAACCGGAGATATCGACCCTGGTGAAGTCTACCGCGTTGCACTCATCTCACGGAACGAATCGACCGACGACGAGTCGACGACGCCCCAGCCGGAAAGTGCACCGTCGGAGCCACAGCCACCTGTCGACGTCGGCGAAACGCGCTATGTCGAGATCGAGGACATCGGCAAACAGGGCGACGGTATCGCCCGCGTCGAACGCGGCTACGTCATCATCGTTCCCGGTGCAGACGTTGGCGAGCGCGTCAAGGTCGAAATCTCCGAAGTCAAATCCAACTTCGCCGTCGGCGAAATCATCGAAGAGACGTTCTAGTAACCACGTTGTGTGTCCGGGTCGGCGAAGTCGACCACCGGCACAAAACTCTGGAGCAAAAAGGCCGCTCGATCGGCCGTACAGCGGCCTCACTCTCAGCACACTCTTCGTAACTTATTGACTGCTCTCACGGGACACTCTTCGTAACTTACGGACTGCTCTCACGGCTCATACTTACAGACTTCTTAGTCCTCGATCGGTGTTCCGTCGATCCGTTTTGCCCCTTCGGAGTCGTGGACGACGACCTCGCCGGACTCCGGGTTGGCGGGTTCGTATTCGTCCCGAACACCGATCGCCTCCTCGAGCTCCCGGATGGCGCGTTCTTTGAGTGCGCGGGCGAGTTTCTCGGCGTCTGCGCGCGAGATATCGCGGCCGAGGCCTTCGCATTCGTGGGCGCGGACCATCCCCTCCTCGTCGACCGCCTCGCCCATCGGCTGGCTCGTGCCAGCGAGGGCGACGCTAAACGGGTAAGTTTGACAGATGAGGGGACGATCGTCGTGGGCGACACACGAGCCAGTGCCAGCGCCGTCTTCCTCGTAGAACACACAGTCACCGCAGCCGTCAGTCTGGAGTGCCCACTCGAACGTTTCGCCCTGGAGAGTCCCATCTCGCTCGTCGAGTCCGTACGGCATCGGGCGGGCGACGTCTCGCCAGTCGTAGTCGTGGTTCCGATCGTGAGCATCGCTCTCTACGAGGTCGCGCACTTCGTCCGGAAACACTGTCGCTGTGTGGTCGTCCTCGGCTTCGCCCGTACAGCAGGCCCCACATCGCGTACACTCGAAGCCGATCGACTCGATCGCGTCGGCGAGGTCGTCGATCGCGAGCGCCCGGGCAGCCTCGAGTTCCGCGTCGAGTGATTGCACGCCCATCTCTACGCAACGGAGCGCAAAAGGCAGTCGGTCTGTCGCCTGCTCTATCATGGGAGTAACGCTTACCGCCGATCGTGCACTATGATAGCTAATGACGTCTCTCAACGAGGAGATGGCTGACGCACAGTCCCAGGTCGACGAGATCAGGGCACACCTCAGAGAAGAGGTACCCAAGCTGTTCGAGTTCGACGTCATCGTTGGCGGCATCGACTACAACGCAAACAACAACACTGTGACGATCACTGTTGAGCCGAGTTCGGAGGCGCGGTCGCAGCTGTCCGATCGGTTCGGCGGCGTCACCGTCTCAGTCGAGGACGAGCTGACGTTCACGTTCCAGTTTACGTCGACAAAGTCAGACGCTGGATAACGGACGCTCAGTTCGCGACGCGAGCCCGATCGCCGTCCCACTCGACGGAGCCCTCGACGGCGAGTTTTTCGAGATGGGCGCGGACCGTCGCCCGCGCGAGGTCCGCGACGCCCGTCAGGTCAGTGTCGTAGGCGCGATCGAGAATCCCGTCGAGCGTCGTTGCGCCAGCCTCGACTGCAGCCAGCACGCGCCGTTCTCGATCGAGCCGATGTGCGAGCAGCCGTTCGAGCGTCTCTCGCGGGGCATCGATTACGGGGCCGTGACCGGGATACAGCGTCGGCGGATCGATCGTCCGAAGCCGTCGAAGCGTACTCAGGTATGCACGCATATCGCCATCGGGAGCGCCAACGACGACGCTCCCATCCCGGATCGCGCAGTCGCCACACAGGATCGGCCCACCGTCTCCAGCCTCGAGCGCGACGTGGTCCGGCGCGTGACCGGGCGCATCGAGGATACGAACCCGCTCCTCACCGATCGGAATCGACGATCCCGGCATGACCGTCCGATCGGGATCGATCCCGGTCGCCGCTCGGAACCGATCGGTGCGGCCGTGTCGAGCCCAGACGGTCGCGCCCGTCTCGGCGGCATAGGGTGAGACGGCACCGACGTGATCGGGATGTGTATGCGTGACCAGAATATGCTCGACGGCATGTTCGGCGACTGCTCTGTCGAGGGCGTCGGTTCGTGCTCCAGGGTCGACGAGGATAGCCGGCTGACTCCCAAGCAAATAGGCGTTCGTCTCACCCGTTGGCGCACGCGTCGCCACGGGGATTGGACAGCGAGTGACATCCATAGCTCGACAGTATCAGCGGCGACAAAAGATGTATCGGCAGGTTGCCTCGCAGCTGCCACCCCCCAGGTGGACCGAGCCGGCGAGTATACAGTTCGGCGTAGTCAACTGTTCAGGAACTGCACGTTCGGTCAGTTCTTCAGGAAGTATACCTGTTTGCGCGCGTCACGGAAACTGTAGCGGGAACCGACGAGCCCGACGTCCTCGAGTCGGTTGAGCGCGTATCGAACGGTACGGTCGGGAAGCAGCGACTCCTCGGCGAGCTGGCCCTGGGACAGTGGCGAATCGGATTCGAGAACTTTGGCGACGAGTTTCGCGCTCGGCGGCAGCTCACGAAGTCGGTCGCGGTATTCGTCCTCAGAGAGATGTTCCTCGGTGGCTCCGACACGGTCTTCAGCGGTACTCGTGCTCATACCAATCAGAGTGGAATCGGTGTTGGTAAAGCTTCCCTATATGCAAATACGAACAATCCAGTTTGTATAAGGTGTATGAATGGAGTATTAACACAACTCGTAGTATCCCATCGCCTCCCCCCAGTTCCTATTATAACTGAACCGGTCAGTGTAGGTGTTGCCACCGTCTCAGGCTGGACACGCCGGGAGTCACGCGAACGAAGCAAGTGTGACTACGGCGAGTCCAGTCGTCGATCGGCGGACCGTAGCGCCCGCTCGATCGGTATCGTCGCCCCGATCGTTCAGTTGCGATCCCCGATGGACTCCAGTATCGTTTTATCCCACCGCTACTGTAGTTGCGCCCAGTGTGAAAGGACAGGAGTGGTACCAGGCCAACGACGTCGCTGAGGAGTACGATGACAAGCGCTTCTCTCGTGGTGGACAGCTGATCGACCGTCGAGAGAAAACAGCCGTCCTCGACGCAATTATGCCAGTCGAGGACCGGAACGTACTCGAAATCGCCTGTGGTACCGGGCGGTTCACGGTCATGCTCGCAGAGCGAGGGGCCGACGTCGTAGGACTCGATATCTCGGCGGCAATGTTACAGCAAGGTCGCCAGAAGGCACAGGCCGCCGATCTCGCGGGGACACTCGATTTCCTTCGCGGTGACGCGGGACGACTACCGTTTCCCGACGATCATTTCGATACTGTGATCGCGATGCGGTTTTTCCATCTCGCGGACGATCCGGAGGCGTTCCTGCGTGAGATGCGCCGCGTCTCGAACGACCAGATCGTCTTCGACACGTTCAATCGATTTAGCGCCCGGAGTATCTACAACTGGGCGCTCCCGATGGGATCGAGACTCTACTCCAAAGCCGAAGTGGCAACGCTCTTGGCGAAGACGAACCTGACGCTCGTCGACGTTGAGGACGATTTCCTCGCCCCATACGGCCTCTACCGCTCGATTCCGAACGGACTCGCCTCCCCGATCAGGCAACTGGACACAGCGATCGGTGGCCATCCGATCACCGATCACTTCGCGTCGGTATCGTACTGGAATACGCGCGTCCGCGGGCCGGACGACGACTGAGTCGGGTGCTCTAGCACGGATCGACCCCCTCCGGATCCGACACGCCGGCTCGGAGTCCCAGCTACCGAGGCAAACCCGTCTACTTTTACTTCCGGGGAGTTCTACCAGTTAGTATGGAGCTCTCGGTCGTCGTCTCGACGCTCAACAACCGAGAGCAGTTACTGTCCAGCCTCGATGCGCTCAGCGAGCGGACGCCGTCGGAAACCGAGGTTGTCGTGGTCAACGGCCCCTCCTCAGACGGGACGACCGGGGCTGTTCGCGATCGATCGGATGTCGACGTTCTCGTCGAAATCTCTGAGCGGAGCCCGAGCGTCTCGCGCAACGCTGGCGTCGAGAGTACCACGGGCGACGTCGTCGCGTTCCTCGGTGGAGACTACATTGTCGAACGCGACTGGTATGACGGTCTCAAGACGGCGATGGAGAACGATGCGGACGTCGTGACAGGACCGGTCACTGGACCCGACGGCCTCGGCGACGGCGAACCGCCAACCACCGTTGCTGGCCGTGGCGTCACCGGTATCGAAGGCGACAACGCTGCGTTCGACCGAACGGTGCTCGACGCACTGGACGGATTCGACGAGTATCTCACGGCCGACAGTGCAGCGGACTGTGCTCATCGCGTAGCCGGACTCGGCTTCGATGTCACGTGGGCAGCCGAGATGGCCGCCCGAACTGATGTCGGGGCTGACGGTGGCCGGACCGACCCCGACTGGGGTGGTACGTATCGATCGTTGACTTACCGGCTGGCGAAAAACTACGGGCCACGACCGGGCGTTCTCGCTCGGACGGTCGCCAGTGCCGTCCACGACGGCGCTGGCCGCGCTCGTGGACTCTTTGCAGGCGATGAGACGCCGACCGGCTGGTTCGGCAATGGAGTCGAGGTCGTCTCGAACGCCGCCAGCGGCTTCCGTGACGGCCTTCGTGCCCGGTACACCGATCGATCGGCACGCCGGAATCCGAACGGTATTTCAACACGCCACGATCGGGCGGTTCGCGTCTACGATCGGCGGTGAGTCCGTCGGGCCACAGCGCCGACCGCGGCGTCGGGGTGGCGATCGTTCTCGCGGGTCTCAGGTCGGGCCGAGTGCATCGAACACGCGACAGGCGTTTTTCGAGAAGACCCGCCAGAGTTTGTCTTCGGAGACGTCCAGCGTCAGCATCTCCATCACGGCGACGTTGGGATGATTGGCCGGGGTTCCACTGCCAAACAGGACTCGGTCAGGATGTTCGAGCAACGCGCGTTCGAGTTCGTGGCGGTATCTGACGAAACTCGTTTCGACGTAGCAGTCGTCGTGTTCGGCGAGTAGATTGATCATCTCGTTCATCTGGGATCGATCGAGCGGGTGGCCACCGAAGTGAGCGACAATAACCGGAAACGAGCGGTCGAGAAGCGCTCGAGAGAGTCGGCTAAGTGTGTTGATTTGCCCGTGGACGAGCACTGGCAGGCCGACGTCGTCGAGGACGGCAAGGAGATCGTCGTCTGGATAGCCGTCGACCTCGGGATCGAGAACGAACCCGTGGAACCGATCGTCGTAGGCGTAGCGTTCGATATCTTCGGGGGTACTCAGATGGTCCGCGCGCTCAGGCGACGTCGGAGCGCCCACGCGTTGACTGACGGCAGTCCGGAGGCGATCGGTCGCCGTCTCCTCGGGCCGCCGTGAGCCGTTGATCCGCGCGACGGCGACGAACGGTCGATCGACGCTGTGGCGGGCAACACCGTTGTTCGAGGCCACGTAGCTCGTCTTCGGCTGGGTGGGTGGAGCGACAACGGCTTTTGTGATCCCGGCCTGGCGCATCTCTCGTTCGAGCCGATCGGGGCTGTATCTGTTCTCACTGTGTGTGAATCTGTTCGTGCCGGCTCGATCGCCCGATGGAAGCTGCGTATAGACGTCGACGATCCGAAACCCGTGTTCCAGCTCCAGCATCTACTGACTGTGTTCTTAGCCGACCCATATTGTGCTACCGGCCACCGGGGTGTTAGCCGATCGGGACTGTGATACCGGCCATCGAGTGATATGGTAACTTCAACCAAGACACGAGCCCAGCAGATCTGGTGTGGCGACCGCTAACACGGTAATCGCCAGACGGAGCGGTGTCGCTACAGGAAGTTTTATATAGAAGTGCTGACGACATAGTTAGTGAGTACACCTATGGCACAACAGCGACGCATGGGCGGACAGCCTATGTTCATTATGAGCGAGGATAGCCAGCGAACCCAGGGACGTGACGCCCAGTCGTCCAACATTATGGCCGGCAAGGCGGTTGCCGAGTCAGTACGGACGACACTCGGCCCACGTGGGATGGACAAGATGCTCGTCGATTCGAGCGGCGAGGTCGTCATCACGAACGACGGCGCGACCATCCTGAACGAGATGGATATCGAACACCCTGCGGCCCAGATGATCGTCGAAGTCGCCGACTCTCAGGAAGAAGAGGTCGGTGACGGGACGACGACGGCGGCCGTGATCGCTGGCAACCTGCTCGGTGAAGCCGAGGACCTCATCGAACAGGACGTCCATGCGACGACGATCGTCGAAGGGTATCACGAGGCAAGCGAGATCGCTATCGAGGCGATCGCAGAACAGGTCAGCGAGGCAGCCGTCGACGACGAGGTCCTGAAACAGGTCGGCGAATCGAGCATGACCGGCAAGGGAACCGGTGGACTCACCGCCGAGTCACTCGCTGAGACGGTCGTCGAAGCGATTCGCCACGTCGAAACCGACGACGGTGTTGCCCGCGACAACGTCGCCGTCCACACCCAGGTTGGCGCCTCCTCGAACGCGACCGAACTCGTCCCCGGGATCGTCATCGACGAGTCGCCTGCTCACGACGCGATGCCCGACGCGGTCGAAGATGCCTCGATCGCTGTCCTCGACGTCGAACTCGGCGTCCGGACGGGCGAGATCGACGCCGAGTACGCGATCGACTCGATCGACCAGCTCAACACCGCGATCGACGCCGAAGAGAGCGAGGTTCGTGGCTACGCCGAGACCGTCGCCGACAGTGGCGCTGATGTCGTCTTTACGACCGACGACGTCGACGACCGCGTCAGCACGTTCCTCGCCAACGAGGGAATCCTCCTCTTCGAGAACGTCAGCAACTCCGACGCTCGCGACATCGTCTCCGCAACGGGTGCCCGCCGCGTCGGTGCCCTCGATGACCTCGAAGAAGACGACCTCGGTGCGGCCGATCGTATCCGTTCCGAGAACTACGGCGACGACGACCTTGCGTTCGTCGAGGGCGGTGCAGCCGCCGAAGCCGTCACCGTCTTCGTCCGCGGCGGAACCGAACACGTCGTCGACGAACTCGAACGAGCGATCGGTGACGCACTCGACGTCGTCGCGACGGCACTCGCCTCCGGCGAGGTCGTCCCTGGTGCCGGCGCAACCGAGATCGCGATCGCAGACAAGATCCGCTCGGAGGCTGCCGGTATCGAAGGCCGCAAACAGCTCGCCGTAACCGCGTTCGCGGACGCGATCGACGTCGTCCCACGAACGCTCGCCGCCAACACGGGCCAGGATCCGATCGACGCACTCGTCGACCTCCGTGCCGCCCACGACTCCGAAGGCCGTGCCGGCCTCATCACCACCGGTGAGGACGTCACGATCGACGATCCGTTCGAGCACGGCGTCGTCGACCCTGCCGACGTCAAACGTGAAGCGATCGAGAGTGCGACCGAGGCCGCGACGATGATCGTCCGGATCGACGACGTCATCGCCGCCGAATAATCGGGCGTCACCCGCGGTTCGGCTTTCAACCCACGCTGCTTTATTTTGTCAGAGAGTACATTGGATTTCGACAGGGAGTGATGCTGTACAACGAAATGGCCATCAGTGATGAATATTCTTATGCGATATATTCACATACCATCTCCGGGAGCACGTCGGCAGGTCGACTGACACCGATCGGGGACTCTCGACCGACCGGTCACCTGCGAAAAACGCGAGGAGACCGCTCACGCCTGTGTAATAACACCGATTACTTAACCCACGAATTATCTCTCACCCAGGTCACCAAGCGTCAGGATCAGCTATCGCCAGATTCGGCTGGCTCGAGGACGACACTGTCGCCAGCCATGAGTCCGAACGCGTCATCACCACGACCCTGATTGACATCTAGTTCCACGTATCCGTGACTCCCGACCGTCGCGACTCGATCGCCGATCGGAACTGTCGCGAAGGTCTCCCCGACTGGAACCCGTTCCCCGTTCGCGACGATCGTCTCCCGATCGGCGAGGTAGCTGCCAGGGACGTTCGTGATCACATTGCCGAAATCGTCGACGACGAGAACCTCGCCGCGTGCGCGTTCGCCCTCGACAGTCGCCGTCGGTAACTCGAGATCGACCTCGTGCTCGGCTGCCCTCAGAACGGTGAGGCCGGCGAGTTCCTCGATCGGTGTCTCGTGCACTGTGGCGGCAGCGGGTGCGAAGACGTCCCGGCCGTGGAAGGTGTTGCTCGCCGGCCCCTGCCCACCGCCTGGGACTGTGGGGGCGCTCTCGCCGTCGTCGATCGCTTCAGTCGCTGGTTCGACCGGATCCAGACGCTGTTCGTCGATCACGTACGTCTCGATCGGGGCGTCACCGGCGAGCCGTCGCGCTGCAGGACGGAGGACGCCGTTGTCCGGGCCGACGAGCGTGTGCTCGCCTGCGCGAACGACGATCGCGTTCCGATCGGTGCCGACACCGGGGTCGACCACGACGAGATGCGTCGCGGGCGGGAAGTATGGCAGCGTTTCTCGGAGCCAGAACGCGGCCGCGCGAACGTCCTGTCGTGGAAGGTCGTGAGCAATGTCGACGAGTTGCGCGTCCGATCGCCCGAGTATGACACCTTTCATCGCGGCCGGGTACGGCGAGCCGAAGTCCGACGTGAGGGTGATCATGCTCAGTCGCCGTTCGAATCCGAGCCACTGACCATCTGAATCCGTTCGATGCCACCGATTTCCTCGACGACGTTGACGACGGGTTCGGGGACGAGCGTCTCCCAGTCGCCGTCAGTAATCATCCGTTCGCGGACTTCCGAGCCCTCTAGAACCTCGCGGTTGAACATCGGTGACTGGCGCACCTCGATGTCCGCCTCGCGAAACAGTTGGATGACGAGCGGGTTGTTCGAGTACGCGACATCGAAGTCGGGACTCATGCTCTGGACGTGGCTCACCCACACTGAGTTCCGTTCTAAATCCTCGATTGGAACAGCGTAAGTGACGAGATCGAAGTCGACGAGCGACTTCGTAATCATCATGATCCGCTCGCCTGCGGTAAACGGATTCCTGGTCGTGTGTGAATCGTCGGCACTCCCGATCCCCAGTACGAGTTCGTCGACGTCGCCGGCGATCTGTTCGACCATACTCAGATGGCCGTCGTGAAAGGGCTGGAATCGGCCGATGTAGAACCCCCGAGTCATACCGGACACTGTTCGGGGTGTGTGCTTAAGCGTGGTGTGTTCCAATCGGTGTCGGCCCAGTCTCGGTCGTCCGGTCGCGATCGCGCGTACTCGATTTCGTCGCCCGGGAAACGACAGCACCGGTCTCCGTTTCGATCGGTCTGTGTCTACAACAGGTCATTCAAAGAACGATTTACCCCGATAGTGGATAACTGAACTGGTCGGTGACGTATCTCCAATCTGGCCCGTCGAGTGCTCACACGTGCGGTATCAGCAACTGATGCTATCCTCCGCATGGAGAAAGTATATCAGTGGCAATCCCTTCGAACCAGATACCGAACAGAGTTCTATGAGTAACGATACGAACGTTGACGACCCTCCCGAAGACGCTGCCGGGCCTGCTTCTAGCGACGAGGAGGTCCACGAGCAGGACCAACAGCGTCAGGGAGATCGGTCGCCACTCAAAGAAGAGGGTGACCGCCACGACGACGTCGACGACCCGATCGAGGAGTTCGATCCGGACTCGGTGTCTGAGGACGACGGGGACGATGACGACATCGAAACCGTCGAGGATCTCGGCAGCGATGTCGAGGTCGATCCCGGTGTCGAAGTCGACGAGGAGAACGCCGAAGACGACCTGCTCGGCGGTCTCAAGATCGACACGACCGAGGATATCGAGGTTCCAGACCGGCTCGTCGATCAGGTGATTGGGCAGGACGAGGCGCGAGACATCATCATCAAGGCGGCCAAGCAGCGCCGACACGTGATGATGATCGGTTCCCCGGGGACCGGGAAATCGATGCTTGCGAAGGCAATGAGCCAGCTGTTGCCCCAGGAAGATCTTCAGGACGTTCTCGTCTACCACAACCCCGACGACGGCAACGCACCAAAAGTCCGAACCGTGCCTGCGGGGAAAGGCGAACAGATCATCGACGCACACAAGGAGGAAGCCCGCAAGCGCAACCAGATGCGATCGATCCTGATGTGGATCATCATCGCGATCATCATCGTGTATGCGATCCTTACGACCAACATTCTCCTTGGGATCCTGGCAGCCGGTATCGTCTGGCTGATCTTCCGCTATACGAGTCGAGGAACGGACGCGATGGTGCCGAACATGATCGTCGACAACGGCGATCAGCGCACCGCGCCGTTCGAGGACGCGACCGGTGCCCACGCCGGCGCACTGCTCGGCGACGTCCGCCACGACCCGTTCCAATCCGGTGGGATGGAGACGCCCTCCCACGATCGAGTCGAACCCGGATCGATCCACAAGTCCAACAAGGGCGTGTTGTTCGTCGACGAGATCAACACCCTCGACGTCCGGACCCAGCAGAAGCTGATGACGGCGATTCAGGAA
>LFCJ01000214.1_pt1 | contig 34090 bp, 35 predicted proteins | sample 643141 | NCBI WGS metagenome assembly LFCJ01 (sample SAMN03766243, study PRJNA286221) | soda lake metagenome | biome: soda lake; feature: Kulunda steppe; material: water; isolation source: sample B1-Br-g2 brine of Lake Bitter-1 | place: Russia: Kulunda steppe | collected 2010-07
ACGCCGGCGAGCGTGCGCAGGTCTGCGAGCGTGTCTTCGCTCCCGCGAATCGTCAGCGGGGAATCCGGTTCGGCGGCGCGAATTGCACCAATCCGGGTAAAAAACCGCCCGAGGAGGAAGAACGGGACGCCGAGGATGTGATCCGCGTGGGAGTGCGTACAGAACAGGTCGGTCACGTCGCCCGGCGAGTAGCCCAGGCTTTCAAGTGTCGTCGCGATCTGCGTGCCCGCATCGACGAGCAAACGCTCCTCGCCGGACTCTAGTAGGAGGTGGACCGTTTCGTCGACGCGAGGATAGGCCGCCGTCCCGAGCAGTCGAAGGGTTGCCATGGCCGGGGTTTCGAGCGGAGCCGATTTGATGTTACGGAGTCGCTACGCCATGTTATGGCGTCGACTGGCGGCGTTACGGAGTTGAAACGCAGTGTTGTAGGCTGGCGGATGGCAGTATGGTATCGACACGAGAGAAAACCGATCGACTACGAGGGTTCGAAGAGCCCCGGATCGTCGTGTTCGAAGACAGCGACGCGGGTGCCGTCGAGGCGCTGGAGGTGACTGTAGATGACGCCCTCGTGTGCTGCGGCCTCGAAACACGCCGTCGCCTGCTCGTACTCGAAGGCTCCGGCGAGGAACACGGCGACGCGGGTTTCGGGGTCGCTGACAACCGTCACGACGTACTCGGTCCCGTCCACAACGGCGAGATACGCCTCGGAACTCGAGAACGTGGCTCGATCGAGCAGCGCCTCCAGTTCGTCGGCGTCGTCACCCTGGACGACGTGGACGAGTCCGAACCGATCGTCCGGGCCCGCGTCCGGACTGACCGGCGCGGTGTCGCCGGCGGCGATCGGCAGCGTTTCCCACCCCTCATCTTCGAGTTCGGTGGCCATCGATCGCATATCCGCGAGCGTCGCCTCCCACGGCGTCGAATTCTCCATCTCTACGTGACCTCTCACTCGCGAGTGGAAAACGTATCGGAGTCTCCGGCGATCGCTCGTCGCCGACCGGACTGGCTCCGTGCCACTCTTGTCCGTGTCTAAACGCCGATTCCGAACACCTCTTCCATGAGATACGAGAACAACAACACCACTACGCCGGCCAACGTTAGTTTCGCGGCTTCCGAAACCCGCGCCGATCGCGGAAGAATCAACGCCTCCGGCAGGATCGCCTCGAGCACCGATCGCAGCCGCGAGGGTCCGTCTGGGGGGATCGACGATCCGTGTCTGGCTTCGGGGTCCGCGTCGAGGTCAATGCTCGATCGCCACTGAAGACCCGCCACACCGAACAGAAGGAGGCCGACGACGAAGAGCGCGTGTTTGACGGCAACGAGGTCGGAACCGGTGACGAGCGCAATCACTGTCGTCGCCGCCGTTACCAGGCCAGCGACGAGGACGGCAGCGAGAACCGCATCGAGGATCGCGAGCGTCGTGCGCATCGGTCAGTCCCAGGTCGTCGGGTCGGCCACGGCCGGTTCGTCGACCCCGTCGCGGTGGCGGTGACAGCGACTCGTTCGCCCGGTTTCGTCGACGACGTGGGACTCCGGCAAGACGGCGTCGCAGTCGCTGCCGAATTGATCGCGGAGGTGCTTGAGTGCGGCCCGTTCGCCACCTTCGCCCAGTTTCCGTTCGGTCTCCTCGAGTTCCGCTGCGACGCTTTTCGGGACGGTCACGTCCTTGAACACCGACTCCCGAACAGCGGTGAAGTCGGCCGCCGGATCGTCGACCCCGATCGCCCGTCGGAGACGAGTCGACAGGGTATCGGTACCCCGCGATCGGTCCCGGAGCACGTCCCGAAGGATGTCGATCTGTCTCCAGAGGTCTTCCGAGAGATCCCAGTCGTCCGGCCGGATTTTCATCGGGCAGCGCGTCGACAGCGGACAGCCGGTCGGCGGGTCCCGGGGGCTGGGTGGCGAGCCGCGAAGCGGGATCCGCTCGGTCTCGACGGTCGGGTCCGGCGTCGGAATCGCAGAGAGCAGTGTTCGCGTGTACGGGTTCGCTGGATCGGTAAACAGCTGCTCCGTCTCACCCAGTTCCATCATGTTTCCGAGGTACATGACGGCGATGCGATCGCAGGCGTGGCGGACGACCGAGAGGTCGTGGGCGATCAGCAGGTAGGTCAGACCGAACTCCTCCTGGAGGTCGTTGAGCAGGTTGAGGATCTTCGCCTGCACGGAAACGTCCAGCGCACTGGTCGGCTCATCGAGGACGACGAAGTCGGGGTTGAGCGCGAGCGCCCGGGCGATTCCGATGCGCTGGCGCTGGCCGCCGGAGAACTGGTGGGGATACCGGTAGTAGTGTTCGGGCCGGAGTCCCACCGTCTCGAGCAGTTCCCGCACGCGGGCACGCCGTTCTCGCGGCGTCTTCCACTCGTAGGAGTCGAGCGGTTCCCTGATGATCTTCCCGACGGTGAGCCGATCGTTCATGCTCGAATCGGGGTCCTGAAAGACGATCTGGGCGTTCTTCCGCCAGGCCCTGAGTTCCTCGCCGCTCAGGGTTGCAACGTCCGTCCCGTCGTACTCGACCGTCCCGTCGGTCGGGGTTTCGAGGCGGACGAGCGTGCGCCCGAGGGTCGTCTTCCCACAGCCGCTTTCGCCGACCAGTCCGAGCGTTTCGCCACGCCGGATGTCGAAGCTAACGTCGTCGACGGCCTTGACAGGATCCGCCGAGAGCGGGCCACCGGTCTCGTAGTACGTTTTCAGGTTCCGGACGGAGACGAGCGGCTCTGGCTCGCCATCCCGAGCCGCCTCCGTGCCTGCGTCCGTTCGGTGCAACTGGCTCATTCGTCGCTCACCTCGTCGATCCGATCGGACTCGTCGTGTCGGCTGATACGTTCGTCGTCGGACATGTGTTCGGGATAGAGTAGACAGGAGACGCTGTGTCGATCCGGATGGACCGACCGACTGTCGCCGTCGTCTGTTGTTGCGGCGGGACGTCCGGCTGAATCGCTGCCGTCGCGTCCGGGCGCGTCGTCGATCGTCACCGTCGACGGATGGACGCGCTCACAGCCGTCGATCGCCTTCGGACAGCGAGGTGCGAACCGACACGAACGCGCGGGTTCGGTCGCCGTCGGCACCTCGCCTTCGATCGTCTCGAGGCGCGTTGCGCCGGGGTTGCGGCCCGGGATACTCGAGAGCAGTCCCTGCGTGTAGGGATGTCTCGGCCCGGCGAACAGGTCTTCGACGGGCGCTCGCTCGATGAGTTCGCCCGCGTACATGACGGCGACGCGATCGGCGATTTCGGCGATGACGCCGATGTCGTGGGTGATGAAGATCATCGCCAGATCCCGTTCGTCCTGAATCTCCTGTAGTAAGTCGAGAATCTGGGCTTGCGTCGTCACGTCCAGGGCCGTCGTTGGCTCGTCACAGATCAGCAGGTCGGGATCGCAGGCGAGTGCCATCGCGATCAGCGCCCGCTGGCGCATGCCGCCGGAGAACTCGTGTGGGTACTCTTTGAGTCGCCGCTCTGCGTCCGGGATGTTCACCGATTCGAGGAGCGCGGCGGCTTCTTCCGTGGCGGCCTTCCCGGTCAGATCCTGGTGGAGTTCGAGCGCCTCTTTGATCTGGTTGCCAACGGTGTAGACCGGGTTGAGGCTCGTCATCGGATCCTGGAAGATCATCCCGATGTCGCCGCCACGGTAGGCTCGCAGCTCCGATTCGGATTTGCCAACCAGGTTCTCGCCACGGTACCGGATCTCGCCTTCGACGCGGCCGGGTGAGTCGACCAGCCCTATGATCGATCGCGCCGTAACGCTCTTGCCGGATCCGCTCTCGCCGACGATACCGAGGGTTTCGCCCTCGCGAACGGCAAAACTGATGCCGTCGACGGCGTGGATGCGTTCTTTGTCCGTTCGGAAGACGGTTTGGAGGTTCTCGACGGCAAGCAGCGCTTCGTCCTCCGCCGTGGCCTCCTGTTGTTGGTGTGCGTGCTCGCTCATGCGCCTGTCCCCCCGGCAGCAGCCTCGTCGGACGCACCCTCCGAGTCGTCGCCGATGTCGCTCTGTGGATCGATCGCGTCGCGGATCCCGTCACCGAGTGCGTTGAACGCGGTTACGACGAGCACGATGAATATCCCTGGAATGAGCGAGATGTGCCACGACGTGGTCGTGACGTAGTCCTGGCCGGCGTCGATCGCACGGCCCCATTCGGGCGTCGGCGAGTCGACACCCAGGCCGAGAAAGGAGAGTCCGGCGACTCCGACGATGATCCCGCCAAGTGTCATCGAGGCGTAGATCAGCAGGTAGCCGAGCACGTAGGGAAGCATGTGTCTGTGCATCGTCGTGGTGGGCGCCTGACCGTAGCTTCTGGCGGCGTCGATCCACTCCTTCTCTGCGACCTGCAACGCGGGACCACGTATCGCTCGCCACAACGCTGGCCATCCCGTCACCCCGAAAATCAACGCGAGGACGATCGCGCCGCTGTAGAGGCCGCCGAGCCACGTGTCGGCGAGGATCACCGAGAGCAACACCAGCAAGAGCAGCCGTGGCATCGCCTGCACCGAGTCGCTCATCAGGACGAACGAGAGATCGAGTTTTCCTTTGTAGTACGCACCGAAGAGTGCGAACGTCGCCGCCGCGACGCCGCTGATCGTTAGGCTCAACAGCCCGATCAGCAGCGAGATTCGCGCCCCGAAGGCCATGAACGTGAACAGATCGCCGCCGGAGGGTAACGTGCCGATCGGATGGAACCGATCGTAGTCGTCGTAGCTCATTGGCCCGATGTTCGAGTCACCGCCTCGAGAGGCCGAATCTCGGTTCGCATCGCCGGCCGTCGTCTCGATGACCTCGCCGGCGTCGTTGTCGTAGTACTCGATCGTATGGGAGTACGGATTCTCGATGTTCTGTTCGACGGGCGCGGTTGCAAGCGCCGGTGCGAACAGTGCGAGCACCAGGAACGCGAGCACGACGACGATCCCGAACTGGCCCCAGGTGTGTCCTCGTAGTCGGCTGACGATGTCGTCTCTCGGTGTCCAGTCGGCGTAGCGGTAGTGTCGCCGGAAGAGGACGTAGGCGTACCAGATCCACGCGACGAAGACGGCGGCGTAGGCGTAGACGAGGGCGACCCGAATCGCCCACGCGATCGCTGGTGAGAGACCGAGGAAGGTTCCCTGCCACCCCTCACCAGGGACGTAGTAGCCCTCGTTCGGAATCGTCTCCCGCGAGAGCAACATTGGCAGGTCGGCAAACCACTGGCCGACGGCATTCAGGGCACCCGCGCCCGGAATCGACGGGAGGGCTCCAAGCAGGAGTCCCCAGGGAAGCGTGTTGACGACGAAATTCGCGATCGCGCTGAACTGGAGGGCGACGAGCACGGCGAACCCAGCCGCCCAGAGCGCCGCCGGCCGCGGATTGGCCGCGATTCGATCGCGAAGTGGCTCGTCGTCGAACGACCCTGATTGCTGTGCTGTCCTCGCGTCTGTTTCGTCGCGCTGGTCGTTAGATTCGGTCATGCACCACCCTCTTCGAGTCCGACGCGCGGGTCGATGATCGTGTACAGAATATCCTGGAGAATGTTCACGCTCACGAGAACGAGAATAAAGACGTACATGAGCGACGCCACGAGCGGAAGATCGCCGTTGATAACGGCCTGGAAGAACAGATAGCCAAGGCCGTTGATTCCGAAGACGACCTCGACGAGCACCGCCCCGCCGATCAGGAGGAACGCCTCGCTCGTGATGACTGGCACCAGCGGGATGAGTGCGTTCCGGAAGACGTGTTTCCAGACGATTTTCTTCGCCGACACTCCCTTCGCCTTCGCCGTCTCGACGTAGTTCGAGTTGATCGTTTCCAGCACGGCGGTGCGGCCGATTCGCATCTCGTTCCCCATCGAGGCCGACCCCAGGACGAGTGCGGCCGGCAAGACGCGTTTGAACTCACGGAGGAAACCCTCAGGCGTCGTGATATCACTGAAGTCGTAGGCGCCGGTCACCTGACTCTCGACGACGAAGCCGCTCCAGTTGAACCCCAAAAAGTACTGCTGGGACTGGGCGAACAGCGCGAGCAGAATTATCGCGAGCCAGAAGTTCGGCATCGCTCGCCAGACGATCCCACTGAACGAGACGATGTAATCCGCCCGAGTGTTCGGGTTGAGCCCGGCGTAGAAGCCAAGCGGGATACCTAGACAGATCGCGATCAGGATCGACCAGAACCCGAGCCAGAGCGTCCGTGGTGCGTACGTCAGGATCAGGTCGTACGTGTTCGTCCCGGGACTCAGAACCCACGACTGCCCGAGGTTGAACATGAGCAGATCAAGCATGAACTCGATGTACTGTTCCCACAACGGTTGTGTCAGGCCGAGTTGCTCTCGCGTCCGCTCGTACTGGGCCTCGGCCGCCGGCGTGTCCGGTGAGCCGACGATCGCGGCGGCCGGATCGATCGGTCCCAGTCGGATAATCAGGAACGTCAGCGAGGTGCCGAAAATGACGACGGGGATCGCAAGGAGGATCCGGCGAAGGAGATAGCCAAGACGGCTCATTTCCTCCTCTCGTTGCGTCCGGTCGTTGGTCGTCTGTGTGTGGACTCACCACCTCCGGTGAGGGGCCATTGGGCGGTCGGTTGACCACGTTTCGATCTCATGTTATCGTTGTGTTTGTCCATCACCGAAGGAATGTTCTGATTTGCTGTACCAAACGAGTCAGATCGCTCGATCCCTGATGGGGCGAGTTCAGTTGCTAGCTCTCGTCAGGGCTGGTCGCCGAGCGAGACCGTGTTGTACTGCTGGTACTCCATGACGCCGTGCATCGGCATGTCGACCCAGTCGTAGGCGAAGCGGTGGACTCGCTCGTGGAGGAGTGGCAACTGGGCGACCATGTTCCAGTTTTGGGTCTCGATCTCTTCGAAGGCCTCGTTCCGGGCCGTCTCCTCTTCGTCGCTGGGGCCGCGATTATCGAGGTACTGCTCCCAGGCATCGGAGGCGTTGTCTGCGTACTCCTCGTCGACGCCTTCGGAAATTCTGGTAAACTGCGGGGCGTCCGGCGTTGGGTGAAGGAACCGGTGGAAGATGTCCGGGCCTGGGTAGTCCATCCGGTCCCAGAGAGTAAAGGCGTCCATCGTGCCTTCGATCGCCCGGTTGATGATCGTCGAGAACGGTGCCTCGTCGATCGACATGTCGATGTGGGCGGCCTGGACCTGCGAGGCCAGCAGTTCGCCAAAGTCCTGCCAGATGCTCTCGGGCATGACCGTCAGCGTCATCTCGTACATGTCGTCTTCGTCGTAGCCCGCGTCTTCCATGACTTGGCGGGCCTCGTCGATCTGTTCTTCAGCGTAGCCGTAGGGGTACTCCTCCTCGGCGTGCTCCCAGTAAGCGTCCTCGCCGCCGGGGTACGTCGACGGGGTGATGATGTGGTAGGCCGGGTCGTACATGTCGTTGAATTCGTTTTCGGCCAGTCGATGCTGGTCGATGACGTGTGCGATCGCCCGGCGAGCCGCGAGGTCGTCTGTTTCTGACGTGTTGAAAACGATGTAGTGAGAGACGAGCACCTCCGAGGACATGTACTGGACCGTCTCGTCGTTGTCCAGTGGGCCGTAGGTCCCGAACTCTCGGCCCTGATCGTCGGTGTCTTCGATCTCGAGCAAGTCCGGTTCGAACTGGGATGGCTCCATCGAGAACACGTCGAGGTTCTGGTTCAGTGCCCGGTTGAGTCGGGCGTTCGAGTCGTCCATAATCGACCAGTGGACGCCGTCGATCTCGGCGACCTCGTCGTGATAGTCGTCGAAGCGCTCGATCGAGAGGTGGCTGCCCTCTTCCCACTCCTCGAACTTGAACGGACCCGTCCCGATCGGGTTCTCGGTTCCGAACTCGCTTTGTTCCATCTCGCCGTCGTAGCCGTCGATGTCGCCGACGACGCCCTCGGGTGTGACGGCAAACGAGATGTTCGCCAACTGGTCGAGGGTCATGTAGAACGGCCGAGCGAGTTCGACTCTGAGCGTGTAGTCGTCCACGGCCTCGACGGCGATCGAGTCCGGCACCAGATCGCCATCGTCGTCGCGTTCGTGGGCGATCTCGAACGTGTCGAACAGGTCGTCCGCATTTCGCGTCTCGGGCGATTCGGCCATCCGTCGCCACGAGTAAACGAAGTCCTCGGCGGTCATCTCGCGGCCGTCGTGGAACTCGACGCCCTCCTTGAGTTCGAACTCGTAGACCTGGTCGTCCTCTTCGGTCGTCCAGTCCTCGGCGAGTTGACCTTCGACTGGTAGCGATCCGTTCGTGTGCGTGGTGAGTCGCTCGTAGATGTTGTACTCGCCCGCGCTGTCGAGCTGGATGATCACTGGGTCGAGCGAACTGATCGAGTCGATGGCCATCCGAAGATAGTCGCCGTCGGTATCGACATCGCCGCCGTTCTCTTCGTCGATTTCTTCCCCGTCACCACAGCCAGCGAGCGCCGTCGCGGCTGCGACCCCCCCCGCAGCCAGGAACGATCGCCGTGAGAAGCCAGTTTGTGTGGTACTGTCGTCTGCCCCCTTGGTACGACTCATGAACTAATATCAAAACTCGTGAAATAACTGAAAAGCTTTTCGAGATTTGGATACGTTGTTCTATTTAACAGACAATAACGAACGCTAGTATACCCGGTCCGCTGTTTCAATCCATCATCTACAGAATCGAATCTAACATCGGGCGATACGCCATCGCACAATCAAACGAGTCCGCCCAGATGGCCGGAAGCCGACGGGGCTTGAAGCAACCGAACCGTGATCGGTACCCGAAGCAAACGGTGTGGCCGTCAGAAAAACTTGAACAGATCGTCCCGGTTCGCCTCGTGTAAGTGATCGCGAACGGCTTCGTTCAGGGGCTCGATCTGGCCACGTTTAGCGGTGATGGGTGCGATCGTCTCCTGCCACTGTTTCCAGGGCGGGTAGAGACCGAGCCGATCGCAGAGTTCGTTCAGGCGCTCGTCTTCGTCGTTGACTTTGTCCATCTTGTTGACGGCGACGACGACCGGAATGTCGAGGTCTCGGAGGAAATGAAACATCTCAACGTCGTAGGGGATCTCCTCGTCGGTCGTGTGGCGATCGATGATGTCGATGACGCTCTTCCCGTCGACGACGAGAACGGCGACGAGGATGTTGTCGGCGTACTCCTCTAAGTAGTGGACGATGTTCGTCTTGATCTCCTCGCGCTGGTCCTCGTGGACGCCGCTCATGAACCCGAAGCCGGGGAGGTCGGTGATGACGAAGTCCTCGGGGGCCCAGTCGTAGTGGTTCGGTTCGCGGGTGACACCGGGCTTCCCCCCGGTGTCGAAGCTGTGTCCCGTCAGTTCGCGCATGAGCGTGGACTTGCCGACGTTCGAGCGGCCAACGAGGACCACTTCGGCGTCGCGATCGGGGCGCGTGTCGAACATACCTGAGGATAGGTTTGGAACGGGTTATACCCTGCGTGACGGGCCTGGCCTGGTGGGTCACAGACCGGAGCCGTGAGTCGACGTATTGGCGATATGGCCCGGCCCGAAACCCTGCTGACTGCGGTGGAAGTGCCGCAAGTTATGTCCCCGGGTGTTCACAGCAACGCACGTGCGACTGGTACAGTTGACCGTTCCGACGGGGCGGCGGGAGTCGATTCTCTCGACGCTCGACGATCGGGGGATCGATTACGTCGTCACTGACGAGGAGGGTACCCGAGAGTATACGGCCGTCGTGTACTTTCCGCTGCCGTCGGCAGCGGTCGAACCGGTGCTCGACGAGCTCCGCGAGGTTGGGATCGGCGAGGATGCGTACACGGTCGTGGTCGACGCGGAGACGGTCGTCTCTCGCCGGTTTGAGGAGCTAAAGGCCGAGTACGAGGACGGCGACGTCGGTTCCGATCGGATCTCGCGCCAGGAACTACAGAGTGAGGCGGAGTCGCTGACACCGACGTTCGGCGTCTATGCGACGATGACGATTATCAGTGCGGTCGTCGCAACGGCGGGACTCCTGCTCGACTCGCCGGCGGTTGTCGTCGGCTCGATGGTGATCGCGCCGCTGATCGGTCCCGCACTGGGTGCAAGCGTTGGCTCGGTGATCGACGACGAGGCGCTGTTTCGCGAGAGCGTTACCTACCAGATACTCGGCGTCGTTCTCGCGATCACGGCCGCAGCGGTCTTCGCGTGGATCGTCAAGACGACAAACATTGTGCCGCCCGGACTCGACATCGCTGCCGTCGACGAAATCTCCGAGCGGCTCGCACCCGATCTGCTCTCGCTTGCGATCGCTCTCGGCGCTGGCGTCGCAGGGATCGTGAGCATCGCAACGGGAATCTCTGTTGCACTCGTCGGGGTTATGATCGCCGCAGCGCTGATACCGCCTGCTGCTGCTGCGGGGGTCGCCATCGCGTGGGGCCAGCCCTCGGCCGCGATCGGAGCGACGGTGCTCGTGTTGGTCAACGTTCTCTCGGTGAACCTCGCCGGACTCCTGACGCTGTGGTACGTCGGCTATCGCCCGGAGAACCTGTTTTCACTCAGCGAGACCGAATCACGCGTTCGTCGACGGGTCGTTGGCCTCGCCGTGATCGTCCTGATCTTTGCACTGTTTCTCGGTGTGATCACCTACTCTTCGTGGCTGGCCGGCAACTTCGAGGAAACCGCCCGGGAAGATGTCGAACTCGCCTTAGAAGAGGAGGAGTACCAACAGTTCCAGCTGCTCGACCTCACGGTTATCATGGACGATGATTATCCGTTCCGTGGGCCAGAGCGGGTGGTCGTCACCATTGGCGGCCCACCGGGGGCGACAGCGCCCGGGTTAGCTGACGTGATCCACGATCGAGTCAATCGACACGCCGACGAACCCGTCGGCGTCGAGGTCAGATTCGTCGAAATCGTTGATCGATAACCGGGCTGGAACCGCTGTGTTGGACTCCGTCCCGTCGGTGCGTCCGATCGCGATTACCTACCTCTCCTCGACGCTCGATCGGTGTCGGGATGGCGTGGGAGTACCTGCCCCCGGCGCTGTTGCCATCGAACCACAGCGAGAAGCGAGTTCGACTCGTGGTCGCTCGCCGCGACTGTCACTTGCGGAGTCGATCGAGCAGTGGAACGCGTGTCGACGTCTCGTCGGTCTCCGCTTCGACGGTGGCTTCATCGCTGTCAGTGTCGCTCTCGCCGCTGCTGTCCCGTCCGAACCGTCGCCGAAGCCACGTTCGCGGGCCGCCAATCTGATTGACGAAATACGTTGGCAGGTAGAGTGCGATCGTCCCAAACGAAAGAAACGTGATCCCGAAGACGTACTGCCCCGATCGCAAGAACTCGACACCGACGATGAACATCGGCCCGGCCATCGACAGTCCCGCGGCGGTCTGGAGCATCCAGAGGATTCCCGGTCCTTTCATTTTAGTTGTCTCTCTGTCTCGTTCGATCGATTCCGTTCATGCGTGTGCTCACGACCTCCTCGGCTCAGTCCTCTTCCTCGAAGGGAAGTGTTAGCTCGTGGCCGATCGCCTCGACGGCGGCGTCGAGGACGGTTTCGACGTTCTCACCGGTCTCGATGCTCATATTGTAGTCGGCGTCGGGATCGTCGGTCCACCGATCGGTTTGATCGACCTTGTTCGCCACTGTCAGCACCGGAACGTCCTCGAACTGGGATTCGATCGCGTCGCGCAGATCGAGCTGTGAGTCGAGTGGGTAGCCACACGCGCTACTGGGGTCGAGCATGACGAGCATGCAGTCGCCGAGGTGTTCGATGGCGCTGACCGCCTGGGACTCGATCTCGTTGCGCTCTGCTGGCGGGCGATCGAGCAACCCGGGCGTGTCGACGATCTGGTAGCGGATGTGATCGCGCTCGAAGTGACCGACACCGATTCCTTTGGTCGTGAAGGGGTAGGATGCGGTCTCGCCCCGGGCTCGCGTGACCTCGTTGACGAACGAGGATTTGCCGACGTTCGGGTAGCCCGCGACGACGATCGTCGGCTCGTCGGGGTTGATCTCGGGGAGATCCCGGAGATCGTTCCGGGATTTGTTGATGTAGATGAGTTCGTCGTCGACCTGTTCGACGATGTCTGCGAGCCGAGCAAACGCCTGCTTGCGGTGTTTCCGGGCCGTGTCGACGTCGGTCTTCCGGAGCTTTGGCTGGTACTCGGTGTGTATCTCGCGGGCTTTCCGACTGGCCCACATCACTTCCGAGAGACTCTGGCGGAGTTTGTCGACGTCGACGATCGCATCGGCGAGTTCGTAGTAGAAGGGGTGGACGTCGTCTTCGTACTCGAAGTCAGGCCACGCCGTGACGACGTTTTCCAGATTGTCTGAAATGATGTTCGCCGCGGTCTGGAGCATCGACTGCTGGGCCTCGAGGCCACCTTTGGCCTTGCCGGCCCGTGCTGCCCGCGAGAACGACTTGTCGATCAGCTCTTCCGACGTGGGCGTTGTCGGAAGGTCTTCGAAAATCATGTCCATAGCTACACGGCGCGTTCTTAAAAGGTCGTTCGTTACGCGGCGAGGGCTTATCACCGGCCGAGACCACATTCAGATATGACCAACTGGCGCGCCGTCCTCATCGGGTTTCTCCTCATGGTCGTGCTCGGCCTCGTCGGCTTCGCACTGCCCGGGGTCGGACAGCTCGCTGCCGGACTGATCGGTGGGTTCGTCGCGGGCTACCTCGCCGGCGGCGGCCTCGGACGTGGCTTCTGGCACGGGCTGCTCGCCGGCGCGTTCGGCGGCATCCTGACCGGGTTCTTGCTTGCACTTATCGTGGCGATCGCCGGCTGGGCGGGTGGTCCCGCTGGCGGGGTCGTCGGTGGGGTCGCCGGCCTCGGCATCTTCGGCGTCGCCGTACTCGTCTCGTTCATACTTGCGGTCGAGAGCGCGATCGCCGGAGCGATCGGTGGCGTGCTCAACCCCGGCCAGCCCAGTGGTTACGAGCAACCAGGTCGGCGATAGGAGGGGACGCGGTTCCGTTCAGGCCGAGGCCATCTCCCGACAGCTCTCGGCACATTCCGGGAGAATCTCCGCACAGGCCTGGCAGTGGTCGTGATCGTGCTGTGCACACTCCTCCGCACACTCCTCACAGAGATCTGCACAGAGTGCCGCCAGATCGCGGTGGTACCCCGAGTTGCGGGCCATCCATCGGGCGTGTAACGAGGTCGCGTCCGCGACGTCCCGACACAGCCGGACACAGCGGGCCATCTCCTCACCTTCGTCGAGACAGGCGTCGGCACACCACTCACACACCTGGGCAGCTTCGAGACAGTTGTCGAGACACTCCTGCATGTGGTCGTCGGCGTGATCGATCTGTTGTAGTGCCATCGCCAGTGTCGACACCGGTTGCTGTAATCAAGCTGTCACGGACGACTGCAAGCACGGATGGACAGTCCGCTGCTTGGTGTCGACTGTCGGGAGGTCAGTGGACTCCTGACTACCCACGGCCTCCGCTGGCTTCTCTCCCGTCGATCGATCACTGCGTCGATCCGTCGGAATCGCTGACACTCCTCAGCCCCCCGTCGAGACCCAAGCATCCCACGGATTCTTTCCGTATGGATGCTCGGCGGGACTACAAACCTAACAATTAGCTCTGTGGAAATCCGTAGGGAGCAATATTTTCAACACTTTTCATGGTAACTGTAATATACAAGTACGTCGCTACTAGCTTCGGTCCTCAAACGCTCTGTGTTCTGGTTCAGGCAATCGATTCAACTGGCTCGATGGTAAATTAGATATCATGGTCGATGGTCCACTCGACAATCTCGACCGCCGTATCCTGCACTTGCTCCAGCTAGACGCCCGTGGTGCCAGCGATACGGCCATTGCCGACGAAACTGACGTTACCGGGACGACCGTCCACAACCGAATCGAGGAACTGGAAGACCAAGGAGTCATTCTCGGATACAATCCAGAAATTAGTTACGAGAAGGCAGGCTATCCGATGCACGTTCTGTTTATCTGTTCGATCGACCTCTCTAAACGATCGGAAATGGCGGAGAAAGCCCTCGAGGTGCGGGGTGTCGTCAACGTCCGGGAGATGCTGGCCGGCGAGGAAAATCTCCACGTCGAAGTCGTCGCCGAAGGGACGTCCGACGTCAAAGAAAGCACTGAACAGTTAGACGAACTGGGTCTCCAAATCATGAGCAGCAATATCTTGGCGGAGGAGCACATCCAGCCGTGGAATCATTTCCATCAGGAGATAGCCGGGGAAGACGCCGAAAGTCCCTCGGAAATCGGCTCCGACGAGGAGTAGTCGCTCAGCGAAACCACGACTACAGTTGGACTATTGAAGCCTTACTACCGACGCCTCAATTGACACACGGTATTAATTGGACCATTGAAATCTTACTGGGGTGTCCCGACTGACTCGCCACAGTTTGCTTGAGAAAGTCAACCAACTGTCCGTCTCTACGTGGATTTGTAAAATACGTAGAGTAATCACAAAAAAAAAACATTAAGAGGCTTACGACCAATCGACATATGATGATAGAACCGAATACGTCACGGCTGACTGAAACACTCGATCTCTTGACTCACCCGTACCGTCGCTACGCGTTGTATTGTCTGACGAACGAATCCGAGGTGATCAGCGTCGACACCCTTGCGACCGCGATCGCCGAACGGGTCGAGGATCGGACGGAGGCGGGCCGAAGTACGGACGAGAACGCTATCAAGACCGCCCTTTGTCACACGCACCTGCCGAAACTCGCCGACAGGGACATCGTTTCGTTTCGTGTGAATACGGGCTTTGTTGAACTACGAAATACGGACGGGGTTGACCAGTTCCTCGCCGACACAGCACGTATCGACGGATACATGCAAACCGCCGCTAGCGATTGATCGCAGGCACGGGAACGCAGACGTTCGCCTCACGACGTTATTGTCTTTTGATAATAAGCACCTGTAGTTGGCATGTGTTTCACAGAAAACAGCTACAGAGTCGTCTTTCAACAGAGCCTGAACGTTCCACCGCTGAGCAAACCGTGGGTATCGCGACTTCGCTTTGTGTGACTCAGGGTTCCCGTCTCTTCAGGCGTAGACGGACATCAACCCGGAGCCCACGGATCGTCATCATCCCCGTCCGTCGGGTCTGGTGGGTTCGCGTTCGCTGACTGCTGGTCCGCTCTCGACGTCTGTGACTCCGTCTCGCCAGGGATATGCGTACCCGCGTCGTCTGTCGCGGGACCATCCGTGGCCGGTGAGACGGCCGGCACGTCGACAGCGTTCAGCGCGTTCCGGACGATATCGCGGCCCGTGACGCCGTCGACGGTGGCTTCGGTCGTGAGCACGATCCGGTGGGCCATCGTTTGCTGGGCGAGTCGTTTGATATCGTCCGGAACGACGTACGATCGGCCGTCGATCACGGCTGCTGCCCGTGTCGCCTCGAAGACGCGCTGGACGCCCCGCGGTGAGACGCCGGTTTCAGTGCGCCGGTCCTGGCGCGTCGATCGCGCGAGGTCGATGATATACCGCCGCAGTTTCCGATCGACGGTGACGTCTTCGGTCAGGTCCTGGAGGGTGCGCACCGTCTCCGGGCTCACGACCGGATCGACGCTGGGGGCGAGCGATCGCCGGTTGGCACGGCGTTCGAGCAGTCCCATCTCACCCTCGACATCGGGGTAGCCAAGCGAGGTCTTGACGCTAAAGCGATCGCGCTGTGCTTCGGGCAGGCGAAAGGTTCCCTCCTGTTCGATCGGGTTCTGGGTCGCGATGACGACGAACGGCTCGGGCAGTTCGTAGGTCGTCCCGTCGACGCTGACCTGTCGCTCTTCCATCGCCTCGAGCAAGGCGGCCTGGGTCTTGGGTGGTGCGCGGTTGATCTCGTCGGCCAGCACGACGTTCGCGAAGACCGGTCCCTTCGCGAACTCGAACTCCCCAGCGTGCTCGTCGTAGATCGTCGAGCCAGTCACGTCCGCGGGCAGCAGATCCGGGGTGAACTGGATGCGGGTAAACGCCAGTCCCATCGACTCGGCGACGACTCGCGCGGTCACCGTTTTCCCCGTCCCCGGGACATCCTCCAGCAGCACGTGTCCGCGCGCGAGCACAGCAGACAACAGTCCGTAGAGGACGTGCCGATCGACGACAGCCGCCTCCTCGATGCGTTCGACGACGGCCTCGATCGCGTTTGCGGCCTCCTCGGCCCTCCCGTTCGACGACGTCTCGTCCATACCTGACAGTATCGCCAGATGATTAAGAAGGCCGGGATATTTTTTCACATCCTGCTCCCTCGAATCTCTTCGCTGTGTCGGGACTCGTCTCATCCCGCTTCTCGTTTCGCCGTCGCCTGCGTCGCTGTACACCTGTGTCGCCACCTATCCACGGAGCGGGGCCAACAGGACGATCGCGCCAAGTGCAACGAGAGCGACGGCACTGGAGCCACCGACGCCGGCGAACGTGCCGCTTCGCAGGGTTTCGAGCCCGATCGCGACGAGCAACGCACCAGCCCCGATCGCGATCGCGAAAACGCCGTGTACCAGTTCGAGTCGGCGCGTCTCTGGGATGTGGCCGAGTTCACCGGTGATCCCGAGTCCGAACGTCGAAAGGTCCCAGACCAGGACCGCGCCGGCGATACAGGCGAACACGAGTGCCGGGTAGTTCACGCCGAGTCCGATCGCCGCGATCACCAGTCCGGCCGCCGCGATGGCCGGCCCGCTCGCACGGTCGGGAAGGAGACCGAGCCAGATGGCGACGACTCCAACGGAGCCAACGACGACGAACACGATTGGACCAATTCCGATGACGAGTGCGAGGAGCCACGCGATGACGGGTGACACAGTAAACAGCACCACTCCAAGCGGCGCGAGCAACACGATCGCCACACCGACGGCGATCGCCCCACTGCGGCGGGTCGCAACGGCGCTCGAGTGCCGAGTGAGCCGCCGGAGTGTTACCGCACACAGCCCCGCACAGACGCACCCTGCTGCGATCGCGAGCAGCGGCCCGAGGACGGCGGTCGAGGAGAGGACGACGAGCGTCGAGCCGACGACGTGGTCCTCACCTGCGATCGTTGGTGCTGTCCCCGACAGCCCGATCCCCAGTAGCACGCCGAGGAGAATGAGCCCTGTGAGAATCGTTTTTTTCAGCAGTTGCCGGACGATGGCGACGGCGGCGGCCATCCTCTTTCGCCGGTTACGGTGGGTCAACTGTACCAGCGGGAGCCAGTGTACTGCCAGCAACACGGCAGCTGCCGTCACAGTGACTACGATCACGAAGCCGGCCAGCGAGATCGGTGGTGACTGCTCGCCACCCAGCAGCACCAGCCCCCGCCACACCGCGATGCCAAGGGCGAGTAGTGCGGCGCCGACGAGCGCGACACAGAACATCGATGCGTACGTCACCGCTGTCCCCTCGACGCTTCGTTTCAGCCCGTCGCTGCTGACGTTCGCCCAGCTGCTGCCGATTCCGAGCAGTGCGAGTGCGAACCCGCTCACTGCAACCCCCTCTTGGGCGACGAACGGTGCGATGACGAGCAACAACGCCGTCGCCGAACCGAACGTCACGAGCAGTGCGTGGGCGCCGAACTGCTGGACGAATCCCTGATGGTCCCGTTCGAGCAGGCCGATCGCAGCGACCGCCATCCCGACGACGGTCGCGAGCGTCACCAGCAGCGATGGCTCTCCGATCGCGATCCCAGCGATGCCGACGAGGGCGACGATCACGAGCGTCGCGAGCCACAGACTCGTCGCCCGGGGGCGGCCGTCGTCACCGATCGCCGACGGTCGATCGAGTCGGGGCCCCGAGATCGCCATCTAGTCGTCACCTCGCGTGTCCGTCTCCGACTTCGGAGTTGGCTCCGAGTACTCCTCCGGGCCGCGACTGTCGCCAGCCCTGCCAGGAGCGCTGGTGGTGAGGCGCCCGGAGAGCTTCGCATCGGCAGCGAAGGCGTGCTTGATGACCAGCGCCAACGGCGTTCCGCGTCGCCAGTCGACCGTCCGCACACCGGCCGCCTGCGATCGAGCCAGCTGTGTCCGTCGTCTGGTCTGTGTGTACTGGCCACTGGTCGTGTTCTCGGGAACGATATCCGGCGAGAGAACGACCGCAGGGAGTCCCGCCCCACGCCAGGTTTCGAGTCCATCGATCGGGATATCGTCGAGCAGCGGCGAGAACAGCGCGAGCTGTGCGTTCGCCGGTGCGAGCTCGACCAGCTTGCGGTGTTGTTCGTCGGCCCGCCTCGCGTCGGACTGCTCTGGCGCCGTCATGGAGTCGGCCGGCGTCCGTTCGCGATACTCACTCGTCGCCGTCGCGTCGGTCGCCATCCGGAACAGGTCCAGCGCACGCGATCGCTGTGCGCGTCCGCTTTGAGGGGCAAGCCAGTGGAGCCCGGCCGGTCCATCACCGTCGAGGCCGACGATCGCGACCCCGACGTCGTGGCCGTGCCCGAGCAGATCGGTGAGTGCCCGTGTCGCCGCGTACGCTGCGAGTTCGACGCCGGTCGGTCGGCCGTGTCCAGCGACGACGTGGTTCGGAGTTCGGGCGTCGACGACGAGGATCACCGTCACCGAGACCTGCTGTTCGTAGTTGACCGTTGCGAGTTCGCCGCGTTTTGCATACTGGCGCCAGTTGATCCGGCTGGCCGGATCGTCCGACTGGTGCTCACGCGAGGAGTGGAAGGCTACTCCCTCCCCTGGACGATCGGTTGTCAGCTGACCGACGCGGGTTCGGCCCACCTCTTCGATCGGTGGCGCGTCAGCGTCGAGTCGGCAGACGAGCGACTCGTCACCAGCCGGTTCGGGAGCCACTGTGATGACTGCGCTCGCGCCGAGGCCACGAATCCGGAGCTGTGGTGGGTCGAACGCGTACTCGCCGCGACGAGCAACGACGACGTACTCGACGGTAATCGTTTCTCCCGGCTCGAGCGTCGTGCCCGCTCGGGGTGATCCCTCGAGAACCGCGAGCTCCCGTGGAACGCCGTCGACGACCCGAACGTCGGTGATCGGTCGATCGCTCTCGTTCGTCACCGTCAGCGTGACGCTGACCGGACGGCCGGGCGGGGCCGGTGTCGGGGTGACAGTTCGTGTGACCGCCAGCTCGCCTTCGCCGGGTGGCTCGACGCGCGAGAGCGACCCGGCAGCCACGTACGCGAGAGGGATCACGGCACCGAGCAACAGTACGCCATTGCCGGCGACGAGTCCAGCACCGACGAGTGCGATCGTCGCCCCGACGGCACCGCGCCACCGTCGCTGTCTACCCATCGGACACCTCGCGATCGATCGATTCGTCAGCCGGATCGGCTGCCGAGGCGCTCGCGTCGCCGTCCTGCCGCGGTTGCGAATCGCGGGGACCGCGTGGTCGCGGGCCGCGTGCGATCGCGTCCGGATTCACGGCCCGCTGGAGTTCGCCGTCGGCCCCACGTTGCAACTCCTCGAGTCGTGGCTGCACGACCGGGACGCTCCGTGGCGCACGCTGGCCCGGCACCGCTGCCAGCGCGTCGTCTGCAGCCGCGGCAACACAGTCCATCGCACGCCGGGTTCGGTGGCGGACGGCTCGCTCCGGAAATAGCCACGCGCGGAGACGATCGCGAAACGGCTGTGGCGGCATCTCCACGTCGCTCGAGAGGACGCTTGCGGCCACCGGATCGTCGGTCCAGGTGCCGTCGTCGATCGCAGACAGGGCGGCCTCACGAGAGTCACCGCCCTGGACGAGTGCCTCACACAGCGTCTCCCGAAGGACAGGCCGGACGACTGCCATCCCCTCGTCGACGGTCTCCGACAGACGGGCAGTCTCGCCGGCTCGATCGACGACCCGTGCAAGGCCGTCGCTCGAAAGCGGCGGCTCCCGATCGGCCCGTTCCGGTGTGGGCGTTGCAAACGCCTCGTCGGTCCAGGGAACGGCGGGAGCGCTTGCAGTCCCGTCGGGTGTCCCGCGGATCTTCCAGAGCCCGACGCCGAGTGCGACGAGTGCGATCAGGATCATTCCGGCCGTTCTTCCGTCCGCTTCCGTCGGCTGACTCTCCAGCCCGATCGAGATCCCAACTGCGACGAACGCGATGCCGACGAGGGCAGCGAAAATTGTTCGGAGCCAGCTCACGGTCGGTCACGCTCCCGTTCAGGCTCGCTTTCTGTCGTCTCGATCGCTGTCCCGTCCGACTGGTGGTCGTTGGTCGTCACGTCCGCCGTCTCCGATCGGTCGGCAGCCGCCACAGATCGACCGTCTGCCGGTTCCGATCGCCCCGGAGCCGTCGGTGCTGATGGTTCCGATCGCCCGGTGGCTGTCCTGGAACCGCCTATCGAGCCCGATCGTTCCTCGTGCTGTCCCCCGTCAGTCGTTGCGCTGTATCGGTTCAGCTCTGTCGCGGCACGTTCGGCACGCTCCCGGACGGTTGCCGAGAGTGATCGATCTCCATACTCGACCTCCCGAAAGAGCGTAGTCAGCTCGCAAACCGGCTCGCGTGGGTAGCCGTCTTGGAGTGCCTGTCGCTCGATTTCGCCAGGGGTGTGTTTTCGCCACCGTCCCGGTGCGACCTCTCGCGCGAACGCGCGCCACAGCTTACGGAACGAGTGCTGTGCTCGGTCACTGTCGGCGTCGAACCCCGCCAGTCCCGTCTCCGACGCGGTCGGGTCGCTCGTCGTCTCGGCCCCGCGGCCACGCCAGAGGAGCAGTGCACCACCGAGGGCGAGTATCGCGGCCGCGAGGACCACACTTGTCCAATCATCGACGGTGTAGCCACCGATGAGCAGTGCAACGGCCCCGCCGACAGCGACGAACTGGACGGTCGACCGGTTTCGGAGCCACGCCACTGTCGGCCCGATCGCACGCCCTGGGAGCGAGCGGAGCCAGCCGAAAAGCTGTGCCAGAACCCCGGTTGCCGATCGCGGCACCGAGGTGAGCCACAAGCTGGCAGCGCTGGCGGCTGCCCGGAGACGATCGACTCCCACTTCGAGCAGCCCGACCACTGCGACAAGGCGGGCGACGAGCCACGCACCGAGCCCACGTGTCCTCTCACCGATAGCTGGCCGTCTCACACTGCTTCCAGCCCGTTTCAGGCGAGCTGCCACTCCGATCGCCGCGAGAAGGGCGAGCACGAAGAGGCCTGCGGCCGGGCCGTAGAACGCCTCGACGACGAGTGCAAGGCTGATCCCACCGGCGAGGCTAGCAACGGCGATCGAGCCGAACGCGCCGTGTGTCCTGTACGCCACGGCGGTGGTTCCAGCGACGAGCAGCGAGAGCACCACCGCGACGCCGCCGTACTGACCGAGTACGCTCACGGTCGCGGTCTGGTCTGTGGTGGCGACCGTGACCGTCGTCGTCGGATCCCGTGGGAGCTCGATCGCCAATGCGCCGTCCGAATCGGTCGTCCCGTGCTCGTCGCCGTCGATCGTGACCGTGGCGTCCGAAACTGGGTCGCCGTCGATCTCGGCCACGACCGAGCCGGCACTGCCCGGAACCGGTGCGATCCCGTCGGGGACCAGCGTCGTTTCGAGCACCAGGACATCGATCGTCGTCGTGCCAGCGAAGTCGCCGCGTACCACCTCCACGTCGAGCTCGTCGGTGCCGTCGTCGGGAACGGTGATGCTCGCCGTGCCGTCGTCGTCAGTCTCAGTGACTGACGCGCCGTCGACTGAGACCGCCGCGTCGCTCATCGGTGCCCCCTCGATCGTTGCCCGAATGTCGATCGGCTCGCCGGGATCGGGATCGTCGAGGACGCCGATTTCGACGTCGCCGTCGACCTCGTACGCGGCGGTGCTGTTCGACTCCTCGGTCGTACTGGTCACAGCTGTGGCAACTGGGGACACCACGATTCCGCTCGTGGCGATGGCGATCGACGAAGACACTGCCCCGATTGCTGGAGCTGTTGCCAGCGACGCTGCTCCGGGTCCTTCGGCGTAGCAGTTCGGCTCGCCGTCCGCATCGACGGCGACGACCAGGTCCTCCTCGTAGGGCACCTCCCCGGTCACCGCCCCCGTCTGATCCGTCTCGCCGACCGATCGATCGTTGAACTGGACCGGGACGCCGTCGAGGGGCTGTCCCTGGAACGTGATCGTCGCCGTGACGTCGGCTCCAGGGACTGGCTCTCGATCGAGGACGACGACACATTCGCTGCGATCGTCAGCATCGGGTTCGACCGGTGGACCATCGCCGTCGTCAGAGCCGATATCGAGCCAGTCGAGTAACCGATCCCAGTCGAAGGAGATGTCCGGTCCCTCGCCGTCACCGGAGCCAGCGTCGGGGTCGGGGTCGGTCTCACCACCGCCGTCTGTGTCGATTTCTGGGTCTTCAGGCCCGGTATCGTCGGCAACCCCTGGCGCGAAAAACGCCGCGAGAACGATCGCGAGTGCTGCAAGCAGGACGAACGAGACCTGTCGGTACTCGAATCGGCTTCCACTCGATTCGTCGCTTGGGGAATCGGCGGACACGTGGTGTCACCTTACCGTCGATCTACCGGTCTGGTAATGGGTAGCTATCGACACTCTCGGAGCAAGACCCCCGCACGCCCGATCGCCGGCGGTGCGGGATGCCCCGAGTGTATTGCCAGCACGTTCGATCCGTCGCTCCAAGTGTGTTGTGCACGAGTAACGTAGCTGAGAGCGGCCAGTCCACGTCTTACCATCGACAGGAGAGGAGTCTGCCTCTCACAATCGACAGAAGAGAAGTCCGCCTCTCACAATCGACAGCGGGGCCACCAACTCGCCGTCGGTAGTTCGTTGTTGTGAGGGACCATCTCTGCCGGCCACTCACCGACGTGCTTCGAGTTCCGCCTCGAGATCCGCGAGTTCCATGTCTTTCATCGAGAGCAAGACGAGCAGGTGGTAGACGATGTCTGCGGCCTCGTAGGCGACTTCCTCGGTATCGTCGTCTTTCGCCGCGAGAACGAGTTCTGTCGTCTCCTCACCGAGTTTCTCCAGCACGGCGTTTTCACCCTTCTCGTGGGTGAACAGCGATGCTGTATAGGAGTCCGCTGGCAGGGTTTCTTTGCGATCTTCGATAACAGCAAACAGTTCGTCGAGTGTATCTTCCATCTACATTTCACCGGAGACGTTGCGGATGTCTTCTAGTTCCTCGAACTTTTCCCTGTCGTCTCGGCCGTCCTCGAAGACGTCTTCGGTGACCGTAATCGAGGCGTTCGTCCGTGCGGCAAGCGCCAGTGAGTCGCTGGGTCGAGCGTCGATAACGGCCTCTCCACGGGGCGTCTCCAGGTACAGATCGGCGATATAGGTCCCTCCCTGTCCACCATCGCGCTCTTCGATCTCGCTGACGACGACCCGATCGATCCGGCTGCCGAGTTCCTCCATCACGTCGAGCATGAGGTCGTGGGTCAACGGCCGGCCGATGTCGTCTGCCTCGAGCCCACGGGCGATGCTGGTCGCCTCGTTGAACCCGATGAAGATCGGTACGACATCGTCTTTGCCTTCGACGGCGAGGACGACCACCGGAACCGGTCCCTGAGGCGTCCCCGCGACACGTACCGCATCGATAGATGCGTTCATATCCGTAGGGATGGGTGCGGGGATGAAAAACTTGCCCGACGGCGAGTGCCTGCAAGGACGGACACGCCACCCGATCGCTGTCGCAGCAGACGGACAGCACAGGCACCAATCCCTGTCGCAGCAGACGACAGTACAGGCCCCGATCGCTCTCTCGCCACCTGTGCCGTCGTCTCAGTGGTTGTCTTCGATCGGCGGCACCGCCGCCTCGTCGTTCGCAAAGAACGCGAGTCCGTGCAGTCGGTTGTCGGGCGTGAGTTCGGGATGGAACGAGGTGCCGACTACCGGCCCGTCCCGGACGGCAACCGGCCGATCGTTCCACGTTGCGAGCACCTCACAGTCACCGACCGTGTCGATCGCGGGGGCACGAATGAATACCGCTGGATACGGCTCCGCGAGTCCGTCGATATCCAGTGGGGCCTCGAAGCTGTCTTTCTGGCGACCGAAGGCGTTTCGCTCGACGGTCACGTCGATCAGCCCGAGTTCATTGACCCGATCGTCGCCGGCGTCGGTCGAGGCGACGATTAGCCCAGCACAGGTCGCGAGCAGTGGCTTTCCGGCAGCGACGTGGGCCTGGATCTCGGCGGCGATCTCCTCCCGGCGGAGCAGTCGAGAGATCGTCGTCGACTCACCCCCAGGCATCGCCAGCAGGTCACAGTCGGGGACGACCCCCGACGATCGGATCTCGTGGACAGTGACGTCGCGACCGTGAGCTTCGGCTGCCCGTTCGATCGCGGCTGCGTGTTCTTCGACGTCGCCCTGAACGGCGACGACACCAGCAACCAGTGTCATGCACCTCGCTAGGGAAGGGGTCATAAAAAAGCACGCGCACCGCGTTGGCCCCGCTGATCTCGACGTTCAGAGGCCAACTGCTGTGTGAGACTGTGTATTAAGAGGGGGGATGCTGCGGGAGATAGTGGGCGACAGCCGGAGCTTACGATGTCGATGACTGCCTACAAGTGGGTGATGTTGCCTTATGCGACGAACGTCAGCAGCTGGACGAGAATGCCCAGCATGACGCCCGTTGCGATGACCGTCTTCGGATCGATACGGATCGCGTTCGAGTCTTCGGCATCGAAGTACCGGACCAGTCCGGCACTGGACATCAGCCCACCGGTGTTTTGTCCTTTGTCCATACACAGGCATACGCCTCACCGGCACTAAATCTTTCGTCGGACGGATCGATCGATCGCTGTCGTCGTCGACTGCTCTCAGTCCAGTTTTCTTTTCCCCGGTCCTGGGGACGAACCCTGCCGAAAGCGCCGATCTGGGCGGTGTATCGCTGATGTGGCATACCCGGACAACTGGGAAACCCTTATGCGCGCCGCGTTGATACACTAGCGGTGAACCGATGACTGTCACACTGAAGGACTTCTACGCAGACTGGTGTGGCCCCTGTAAGACCCAGGACCCGATCCTCGAAGAACTCGAGGAGGACTGGGAGGGCCAGCTAGAGGTCGAAAAAGTAAACGTCGACGAACAACAGGATATCGCAAACGAGTATCAGGTTCGCTCCCTGCCGACGCTCATTATCGAAGACGACGACGGCATCGTCGAACGCTTCGTCGGCGTCACACAGCGCGGCGATCTCGAGGAGGCCCTCGAGGCCGCCGAAGCGTAACCGGGCATCAATCAACACGTTTCTGGTTTCGCTATCGAGTCAACCAGCACCAGCTACGGAGCCAGCCCATCAACGCTGTCCAACCGACTCACCGACGCTGTCCAGCCGGCCCTGCAGGCTGCTCGTGCAAGCCGTCGTTTGATACCTGAACCGCGACGAATGTCGGGCGCGATCGATAGGCACGCAATCGTGGCACCGCCGGAGATGACCTGCCACGCTCGGCAGCCCGATATGATCGGTTTTGTTATTCAATCACTGTACGTTCTCTGCCTCATCATATGGTTATATTTGGGCAATTATTTGCAAGTCTAGCACCGATATAGGGCAATTCCACAACATTCATAACGTTAGCCATCTACCTCTCAACTATGGAACCCGACCTCCAGTCGATCGGGACGGAACTCGCAGACGAGCCAGAGATCGTCGCCGCAGTCGACGAAATCGACGGCCACGCGCACGTTGTCATCGCCGACATCACGCGAGACGACGTCTGGCTGACGATGCCCGAGTCGGCAACCTGTTCCCTCGACGACTGGCGGTAGCGGCCTCTTTCGTTCGTTCGGTTGTTCCAGCCGATCGGCCTGTGTATCGCGATCGACAGCACCTGCCTCAGAAGCGTCGGTAGGCAAAAAAAGAGCGTCGATCGGCGGTCCGCAGGGACAACAGTCCATCTCAGTGTTCGATACGGATCTTAGTACTCGATATGGAAGCCGACAGCTGCGAGCTCTAAATCCACTTCACACCGACGTCGTGCATCTCCTTGTTGTATTTCGCGATGTTGATGACCAGCGGGGTGACGCTCTCGACCTCGGCGGCGTTGGCCAACGGGCCGGCATCCAGGGCGCGCAGTCCCTCAATCTCGGTCGCGAGGTTCCGAACGGTGGTTTTCGCGTCGTCGTCGTCGGCAACGAGGAGGGTGTCGAGGTCGAACTCGTTGTCGAGGTCTGCCAGCGCGCTGGCAGCGAGGTTGTGGAACGCACCGACGACGGGCACCTCGTCGGGTGCTCGCTCGGCGACGAGTTCGGTAACGCTCCCGGTCCCGGGTGGGTGGTAGTGGAGGCCGTCCTCGTCGCCTTTCATCCCAACCGCGGGCGTCACAAGGATCGTGTCCTCGTCGAGACTATCCGTGACTGCCTCGACCGTATCGCCGACGTGATACGGCGGCACCGAGAGGACGACGATATCTGCACGGTCTGCAGCCATCTCGTTGACGAAGCCCTTGATGTTCGATTCGACACCGCGCTCTTCGAGTTCGGCCTCGTACGCCGTGACCGCCTCACGGGCCTTCTCCGGGTCACGTGAGCCGACGAGCACTTCGTGGTCCGTATCGCGTGCAATCCGTGCCGCAAGCCCTTCGCCGATATCGCCAGTTCCACCGAGTAGTGCGATTCGCATACCCCTCTCTCGGGACGGTACCCGAATAAAATGGTGGGAGTTCGGCTGATCTCGCCGCTACTGCCGCCCTCACTGGACGCACACTTCCCGCGTTTGATTGTTAGCTCCCCCCACCCGTCTCATCACTGTGTTCGGTCTCCTCGCCGTCTCGCGGTCCGATCTGCCAGCCGTCGGGGCCAGCAACGGTCCCATCCGCTGCGACGATCCATGGAACGACCTGGCACGTCTGACAGAGTCGGTCGGCCTCGACAGACAGCCGTGCAGTGTCCGCTTCGCCCGTCAGTTCGGTCACGTCCAGAAGGACGTCGGCCTGCGTGAGCCACCACACGACTCGATCGAGTTGACCGCTGGGTGCGGAGACGTCGAGTTCGAACGTCGCGATCTCGTCGGCTGCGTACGACAGGTCACCCAGCGGCGGCCGTTGTGCGTCGACAGATGGCGGTTCGGTCCCGTCTTCGGTGACGGCAACCGTCCAGAAAGCGGCATACGTCTCCGCCCTCTCCTCGGACGTCTCCGTCCTCTCCTCGGGGACGATCGCCGCTGCTACCTCATAGGTTCCGTTCGACTCGAACGGGTGCCACCAGTAATCGTAGCCCGTCTTGGCGGCGTACGTCGCTTGCCACGGCCCGCTGACCGCGCCACTGACCTGTTCGCCATCGACCCACCAGACCGTTTGTTGTGAGCCGTCCGGATCGATCGCACCGACCTCGAACAGGACGTCGCTCCCCGATTGGACGGTGAGGTCGGTATCCGGCCGTCTGGCTGACACTGGTTGCGCGGCGTTGACGCCGATAAGACGCTCGTCCGCACCACCCTCCGTTTCTACTCGAACCGGAAGCTCGTCGTCAGAGAGAACCGGTTCGGTATAGACACCCTGAGTGACCGTCGTCGTCTCGCCAGCCTCGATCGTTGTCCGTATGCGGCCGACACGTTCGAAATCGTCTCCGACCACGAGGTCGACATCGGTCCGAACGTCGCTGCTCGCGCTGTTCTCGATGGCGGCCGTCACCTCGAGAAAGTCGCCCGCGCCGACCGAATCGGTTGTGTCGACGATCGTGACGTCGAGTGTGCTGATGGCCTCCGCGTCCGTCTCCACAGCGGTCTCGCCACTGGCGCGCTCCCGATCGATCGTCTCTCCTCGGTTGTCAGCTGTTGCCTGCCCCGGCGTTCCTGTCGATAGAAAGACAGACCCAGCCGATACGCCTGCCAGTAGCCGTCGCCGCGTTGGTCCGCTCATTGATGCTGGCACTCCCGGAGGGTGGTATAAGAACGCACCACTGTTGCGCATGTAATTCGTCGTTTCGGACGGAACGATCGCGCTATCCTCGCGATTTGCCGCAGTAGGGCAGTCGTGTACACTGTCGTAGTTGTTACTGTACTCTCCGCTCGACTCGTTCATCACGCCGGCTACAGTCGGATTCCCTCAACGCCTGGCTCTTTGGACGGATCGGTAGCAGATCACGGTGCGTCCTCGTCCTCCGGGTTCATCGCCGCACCGAGGTCGCTGTCGTACGCGTCGCGATCGGTTACCTCCCGAAGTCGCTGGTCGATACGATCCGCGATCGCCTCCCGACGCGATTCGTCAATATCGGGGTCGGATTCGAGTGTTGCGATCTCCTTGCGTGCCGTTTCCAGGGTGGCAACGGCGTCCTCGGTCTCGCGTTCGTTCGCCTCTTCGAGCCGCTGTTCGACAGTGTCGAGAGTTGGGTCGGTCACGATCGTCTGTTCGACGCCACGGGTGTTGAAATGCAACCCAGTAGCTGCCACGGGGCGGCGAGGACAGCGCCCATTACCCTCCCCCACATCGACCAATCATGACCACTCCCACCGGTATCTCCCATCGAGGTTACGCTGGTGTCGCCCCCGAGAACACGATCGCTGCGGCGCTCCGGGCAGCCGATCACGGCGACACCGCGATGATCGAGATCGACGTCCAGCCGGCAGCCTGCGGAACGCCGGTCGTGATCCACGACGAGCGACTCGATGCGACTCGGGAGGGCCGACCGCTGACCGACGCCGCCGGAGTCGTCTGGGAGACTCCCCTCGAAACGATTCGAGGCGCACGGGTCCTCGGCAGCGAGGAGACGGTCCCAACGCTGGCAGCGTTTCTGTCGGCGCTCCCAGAGACGATCGGCGCCAACGTCGAACTGAGGAATCCGGGGACGCCAGACCTGCGATTCGCCGAGTCGCTCCCCTCCGAGGAGCGCGGCGATCGCCGCACGGTCTGGGAACCGTTCGTCGATCGAACCGTCGAGGAGTGCGATCGCTTCGATGGCGAACTCCTCTTTTCGTCGTTCTGCGAGGGGGCGCTGGCAGCGCTCCGAGACATCGCGCCCGAGTACGCTGTCGCAACCCTCGTCTGGGACGATCTCGACGCCGGGTTCGAGATCGCCCGCCGCTACGACTGCGAAGCGATTCACCCGCCCAGAAACGCGATCGCTGGAACGGGGCTTGCGACGACGACCTACGCCGACTGCTCCGGAACCGAGCCCACGATCGACGTCGTCGAGACCGCTCACGAGGAGGGACGAACTGTCAACGTCTGGACGGTGACGACCTGGCACCAGTTCCAGCAACTGGCGGCGGCTGGTGTAGACGGGATCGTCGCTGACTACCCCGGGCTGGCAGCGGGCGCAGACGAGGCATAAACACGTGGCTGGCGACGGGGGAGGCCCTCGCACCACAGCTGACGGTCAGGCGTCCCAGTCGGGCTCTCGACCACGAGTGGCCAGCCCATCGTTCGCTGGCCCTTCGAGAAGCTCCCCGTCGGGTCCAAACCGCGAGCCGTGACAGGGACAGTCCCAGCTGTGCTCGCCGTCGTTCCACTCGACCAGACAGTACATATGTGGACAGACGGCCGAAACGGTGTGCAGCTCGCCGTCGTTATCACGCGCGCAGGCGATCGGCTTGCCACCCTCGCGGAGGATCATCCCCTCACCGGGTTCGAGGGTCGATCGATCAGGCGCCAGTAGCGCTCGTGTCCAGTCGGTGAGAAACTCGCTCGCAGCGTCGGCATTCTCCGTTATGGTGTCACTCAGCGACGCCGTCGGTGTGAACCGGAGCGGACTGAACAGCTTGAGGGGGGCTGGATTCTCACCTGCGAGTTCGGCGGCGAGGAGCCGTCCGGCGGAAACGCCGTTTGTCATCCCCCAGCCACGAAAGCCAGTTGCGACGAAGACGTTCTGTGCGCCTGCGCCAACACGGCCGATAAACGGTACCTTGTCGTTCGGTTTGTAGTCCTGGGTCGACCAGCGGTAGACGATCTCGTCGACAGGGAAGCGCTCGCGGGCCCACTGGGCGAGCGTTCGATACCGATCGGCCGTCGACCCGCCCTGTCCAGTCTTGTGGTTCTCGCCACCGACGAGCAGAAGTGGCTCCTCGCCGCGGTGGCTGCGGACCGAGCGATAGGTCTCGCCGGTGCGGTAGTACATCCCGTCCGGTAGTGCGCCGTCGAGTCGAATCCCGAGCACGTAGGAGCGCTTTGGGGACATCCGGGCGAAGTAGCCGGCCCGATCGAGGATGGGGAAGCCGGTCGCGACGACGACCTGCCGTGCGGTGACGGTGGCGTCTGCGGTCCGGACGCGACAGGGCGTCCCGGGCTCGATGTCGGTCACGTGTGTCTCCTCGAAGAGCGCTGCCTCATCGTCATCACGAAGTTCGTCGGCGATCGCGAGCAGGTACGATCGCGGATTGAACCACGCCTGGTCGTCGAACCGGACGGCCGCCGCTGCGCGCTCGAACGGCGGGATGGACGTGACGTAGCTGGCGTCGATTCCGGCCCCACGGGCAGCGTCTGCCTCCCGTTCGATCATGTCCGGGCTGTTGCTGTAGAGATACGAGGGCTGGCGCTCGAAGCCACAGTCGATCCCGAGTTCTTCGACCCGATCTTCGACTGCGTCGATCGACTCCTGCTGGACGGTCGCGTACTGGCTGGCCTGTCGCCGACCGAACTCCCGACGCAGATGGTCGTAGATCAGCCCGTGCTGGCTCGTCAGTTTCGCGGTCGATTTTCCCGTCACGCCGGTCGCCACGCGATCGCGTTCGAGGACGGCGACCGACTGCCCTCGCTCACGCAGTTCGATCGCCGTCGAAAGGCCGGCGATCCCGGCCCCAACGATGCAGACGTCGACGGTGCGATCGGCGTCGAGCGATCCGGCAATTGGGTCGTCGCGGGTAGTCGCGAGCCAGACAGACGTCGGTTCGCCGGGGAGGTCGTCGCTACCAAACTGATCCTCACGCATTGGTTCCCCCACCCTACATCAACGACGCCGAAAAAACGAGGGGGCGACTATGCCGGCCTCTCGGCGTCCCGATCACGTCCACACAGTGCCGTGGCAGTCACACCCGATCGACTGCCGTTCGTTACGCGGATTCGAGTGCAGCAGCGATCGCCTCGAGCTCGGCCTTTCGGAAGGGGCCGTCCGACTCGTCGTCTATGCTCTCGATCGATCGGCGAATTCGTGACCGCATCTCCGATGTGGGTGGGAGCGGTGTCGTCTCGATATCCTCGCCGACGGCCTCACAGATCGCTGCGAGTGCTTCTTTGGTGAACCCGGTTGATTCGAGTCGCTCGTATCTCCCCACAGCAACCCGAATCTCGTTTCGGAGGTCGTCGACCGTTGGTGCCATACGGATCGTAACGATCGGCGGCGTGGTGTCAATTTCGATCGTGAGGTAGACAGGACGTGTCGGGCGGCCACCGGACCGATGTGCGTGCCCGCCGATCGACCACCGCGAGTTGGAGAACGACCACTGGAGAGATTCTCACAGACTGAATATTGGACATTGACTGGGCTGTACAGAATATAACTAAACAAATGTAACACCTCTGTGGATCGAGAACAGGTATTGTGGGCGTGGAAAGCTTTATTATTGAACACTCAGTAACTGGGTGTGTGGTGGTGATGAGAACAAGTCATAATCCAATCACTCAGAGCATTCCCATCAGTGAATAATAATACTGTGCCGGTGTGGCTGCCCAAGAAAGCCTCACCTCGTGCTATCCCAGCTTGTCACTGTGGCCTTCACCCAGGCCTTCTGGCAGTTCGTTTTTTGTCGTCGATCGTTGATCGTTGATCGATCGTCGCCTCTCGTCCCCATCCACTGTAGTAACAACTGATACTGTTTGCACACCGATCGCCCGACGGCTGTGCGATCGGGTGCGCACTGACATCCAGTGGCTACTCTAGACATCTCAACCACCTGTAAAGATACGCCTCAGCCACTGTTCGAGAGTCAGTGATAGTGACGGTTCCTGGCTACTGTTCAGGAGCCAGCGACAGCGACGGTTCCTGGGCCGTCCTCGACTATTCCTCACACAGCGCCGGAACGTCGTTGATGGAGTCACAGACGGCCGTCGCTCCCTCCCGTTCGTACTTTTTTCGCCCCTCTTCACCAGTCAGGCCGCCGGTGAGCACGCCGATCCCGTGATAGGTGCGATCGACGTCCGCCTCGCTCGCGTTCACAGCCGTTCGGACGTCGTCCAGCGTATCCCCGACGAACGTCACGCTGTTGGCGTCGAACCGTTCTGCGAGCGTAATCAGCGCCCGTGGGTGCGGTTTTCCTTCCTCCCAGTCATCCATCGTAAACCGGCTCTCGATCGGAATCGCGTCGTTGAGCCCGACCCGGTCGAGAGCGATCTCGGCCTCGGCTTCCGGTCGGCCAGTCAGAATCCCCACGTCGTAGTTCGCAAGCAGCGTCTCACGAGTCTCGTCGTCGAGCAGGACTGGTTCGTCGTGGATGAACCCGGTCGTTTCGAGCTCCGGCTCACCGCCTTCGAGACCACGGTAGAGCTCCGCGCCGAGGTAGAGCTGTTGAAAGATGTCGCGGAGCCGCTCGCGATCCCAGCGGCCCATGACACGCTGGGTCGCTTGCGCACCGATCGCCTCCCGGATGACGGTCTCGGCGGCTTCCACTCCGCCTCCCGCTGCAGCGATATCGTCGGTAAACGCCTCGATCGAGGCGCTGTACCCCTCGTTCGTCGCGAGGATGTAGAGGGCGGCCGCGTACGTGAGTTCCCAGTCGTTGTTGAACCCGCCAGCATCCTTGAACTGCTGGATGTCGGGCTTGCGGATCGTTCGATCGTAGACGTACTCGACCGAGTCGACGATCGCCTGCCGGTAGGAGTCGGCAACGTCGACGAGTACGCCATCGACATCTAATACGACGGCGTCTACGTTCATACCTGTCTCAACGTCGCGCCGAGAATAAAGACAGTTGGGTTCCGATCGTCCTCCCTTCTCGGCAGCTCCCGACTCCGAACTATACTGCCGAGCCTGCTGCTTCCGATTTCGATCGATTCACGCTACCGATCGATCTCCGTTGCCGATCCGTGTTCCTCTCGGCTCCATCGATCACCTCTCATACGGATTAGTGTCAGGGGCCGGATCGGGCCATGTACAGCGTTCCGGTCTCGATCGTCCTGCGTTCGACCGGGACTGCAGGTTCGTCGCCACCGAGCGTGGTGAACAGGAAATCCGCACCGACAGCACGGGCGAGGTCCGCTGTGGGGCGGTGCAGTTCGGGCGGCAGATTCCGGGCGTAGATCGCCTCTGCGTCGGCGTAGACCGATCGATCGGGATCGACGATATCGTCACGGACGAACCGGACGCCGCTCGGGACGTTGCGATCGTAGATGTCTGTTGCCGTCACGGCGATCTGCCGTTGGACGAGCGCCGCTGCGAGATCAGTCCGCCGGCCGATGCCGACCTCGACGATGCGATCGTAGTCGGCGAGATACTCGATCATGGTCGGCAGATTGCGGCGAGAGTGGGACACGGCGGGACGTTTATGCTGTCCGCGGTCTAAGGCCTTGCTATGCTCGTCGATATCGTGCCGGTCGGCAACGTCCCCGCGCGAGTCAAGCGGGTCGCTTCGTCGGGGTTGCGATCGGTCTACGACTGCGACGTGACGATCAGCGAGTCGCAGTCAGTCCCCAACGGCGCCTACGATTCCGGCCGGAACCAGTACTGTGCAGAAACCTTTATTCAACTCGCCGAACGCGTCGGTCGCGGCGAAAAAAACATTGCAATCACGCCCCACGATCTCTTCTACAGGCGGCGTAACTACGTGTTTGGACTCGCCTATCTCGACGGCAGCGGCTCTGTCGTCTCGACCTATCGGCTCCAGACGTCGAGCGACGGCGGCTTCTCGAACAAGAGCGCAGCCGACATCTTCCAAGATAGAGTGCGAAAAGAGATCGTCCACGAGATCGGCCACACCTACGGACTCGAACACTGCGACAACAACCGCTGTGTGATGAACTTCTCTCCGACGGTCCGCGAGGTCGATATCAAAGAGGAATCGCTCTGTGGGAGCTGTCAGCGACTCATCGACTGACACCGTCTCGAGCAGGCACGGCTGCCAGACCGTTCTGTGATTCGGCTGATCTGACGGTCGACAGCTCTGTTGAGACAGACTCACGTGAGGGCACCGGCAGCTGTTTGTCGTGTTTCAGCCGAGTCCGGAGTGGTAGTGACGGTACAGACTTACCGCTCGCTCCCGTATGCCCGGCCACCCACAGCTGTGACTACTGATCGTGACACGTCGAACGAGCGTACAGCCGGTACGAGCGACGGTGAGACCGACATCGAAGTGACACAAGTCTAGCGGAAGCCCACGACTTTAGTCCTGTCTCTTACCCACAAGTTCTAACGCTGCGGCTGACGTATTGAGACGGAAAATGGGACGGGGTTCGCGGAGTTGGCGGCCTGACTTGGACGATGACAGAGGTTTGTGTCACATGGATGTATCAGGTTGGATCCGAACAGAGTTCCGCTCAGC
>LFCJ01000215.1_pt1 | contig 34075 bp, 29 predicted proteins | sample 643141 | NCBI WGS metagenome assembly LFCJ01 (sample SAMN03766243, study PRJNA286221) | soda lake metagenome | biome: soda lake; feature: Kulunda steppe; material: water; isolation source: sample B1-Br-g2 brine of Lake Bitter-1 | place: Russia: Kulunda steppe | collected 2010-07
ACCCAACTGCGCGAAGCCATGGGCAGCGGCTGGGCGAGCATCAGCCCCGAGAATGCCGCCCGCCTGCGTGCCCAGAACCGTTTCAAGACCGGCCTGGACATCGCCAAGTACACCGCCGGGATCATGCGCGAGGACATGGCCGCCTATGACGCCGACACCACCCAGTACACCCAGTCGCTGGGCTGCTGGCACGGCTTCATCGGCCAGCAGAAGCTGATCTCCATCAAGAAGCACTTCGGCACCACCAAGCGCCGCTACCTCTACCTCTCCGGCTGGATGGTCGCCGCCCTGCGCTCCGAGTTCGGCCCCCTGCCCGACCAGTCCATGCACGAGAAGACCACCGTGTCCGGCCTGATCGAGGAACTCTACACCTTCCTGCGCCAGGCCGATGCCTGGGAGCTCAACCACCTGTTCCGCGCCCTGGAAGAGGCCAAGGAAGCCGGCGACAGCGCCAAGGCGGCCGAGATCGAGAAGCAGATCGACAATCACGAGACCCACGTGGTACCGATCATCGCCGACATCGATGCCGGTTTCGGCAACGCCGAGGCCACCTACCTGCTGGCCAAGCAGATGATCGAAGCGGGCGCCTGCTGCATCCAGATCGAGAACCAGGTCTCCGACGAGAAGCAGTGCGGCCACCAGGACGGCAAGGTCACCGTGCCCCATGAGGACTTCCTGGCCAAGATCAACGCCGTGCGCTACGCCTTCCTGGAGCTGGGCGTCGACGACGGCGTCATCGTGGCCCGCACCGACTCCCTGGGCGCCGGCCTGACCCAGAAGATCGCCGTGACCAACGAGCCGGGCGACCTGGGCGACCAGTACAACAGCTTCCTGGACGGCGACGTCATCGAGAAAGCGGAAGACATCAACAACGGCGACGTGGTCATCAAGCAGAACGGCAAGCTGGTCAAGGTCAAGCGCCTGGCCTCGGGCCTCTATCAGTTCAAGCCGGGCACCGGCGAGGACCGCGTGGTGCTGGACTGCATCACCAGCCTGCAGAACGGCGCCGACCTGCTGTGGATCGAGACCGAGAAGCCCCACGTCGGCCAGATCGCCGCCATGGTCGATCGCATCCGCCAGGTCTGCCCGGACGCCAAGCTGGTCTACAACAACTCGCCCTCCTTCAACTGGACCCTCAACTTCCGCCAGCAGGTGTTCGACGCCTGGGAGAAGGAAGGCAAGGATGTCTCCGCCTACGACCGCGCCAAGCTGATGAGCGCCGAGTATGACGACACCGAGCTGGGCAAGCTGGCCGACGAGTGGACGCGCAACTTCCAGCGCGACGGCGCCCGCGAAGCCGGCATCTTCCACCACCTGATCACGCTGCCGACCTACCACACCGCGGCCCTGTCCACCGACAACCTGGCCAAGGGCTACTTCGGCGACGAGGGCATGCTGGCCTACGTGGAGGGCGTCCAGCGCCGCGAGATCCGCGAGGGTATCGCCACCGTCAAGCACCAGGACATGGCCGGCTCCAACATCGGGGACGACCACAAGGAGTTCTTCCACGGCGATGCGGCCCTCAAGGCCGGTGGCAAGGACAACACCATGAACCAGTTCTGATCATGGTACTGCGGTGAAACTGGAACTTGGGGAGGCAGCCGCCTCCCCTTTTTTATGGGCAACAAACACAAGGGGCAGCTCTCAGGCTGCCCCTTGTGTTTCATTTCAGCTGTTTCGTGCCGGCTGTCGAATCGCGTTCAGTGCTCTTGACCGCCTTCGCCGTGCACATGGCCGTGCTCGACCTCTTCCTCGCTGGCCTCGCGCACCGAGGCGATCTCGACGGCGAAGTTGAGGGTCTGGCCGGCCAGCGGATGATTGCCGTCGACGGTGACGGTGTCGCCTTCAACCTTGGTCACGGTGACCATCAGCGGGCCGCCCTGGGTCTGGGCCTGGAACTGCATGCCGGGCTCGATGCCCTCGACGCCCTGGAAGGCGTCGCGGGGAACTTCCTGCACCAGCTGCTCCTGCTTCTCACCGTAGCCTTCGTCCGGCGAGACCACGGCACTGAGTGAATCGCCTGCCTGACGGCCCTCCAGCTCCTTCTCGAGGCCCGGAATGATGTTGCCGGCGCCGTGGAGGTAGGTCAGCGGCTCACGGCCTTCAGAGCTGTCCAGCACCTCACCCGCATCGTTGGTCAGTGTGTAGTGGAACGCGACAACGGAGTTCTGCGCAATTTGCATTAATAAACCTTTCGGTGAGTGCGTGTCCAGGCATGGTAACGCGTGGCAAGGGGGGCTGTCAGGGGCTTGGGGGATTTTCAGGATCGCCAACTGGATCCTGAAGGAAGCTCACTCGCGCGGCCCGATGCCGGAGGCCGGCAGCCGGGGTTGACCTATGGATGGTTGCGCCGGCGTGCGGCCGCGGCTAACCTAGCCGGCATCTTCTGATACCCCCCTCCACCCCTTGTCTGGAGATCTGCCCATGACCCAAGTAGTGCTCTGGCTGATCGCCTTCGTGGCGATCCTCTTCTTCACCTTCAAGCGCTGGGAAAGCGTCAGCCCGGCGCTGGACCGCGCACTGCCGGCGCTGCTCAAGAGCCACGGCGACAACCGCACCCTGTGGGGGCTGGCGCTGGCCATTCTCGGCGCTACCGTTCTCGTGCGTCCCGTCGATATCCTGCTCACCGTGATACTGGCCACCCTCATCGGCCTCATCGGCTGGAAGATCGCCGGCTGGGCAATGAACAAGGCCGATTCCCGCTGAGGCCCGACCGGCCCCTGCACCGACATCCGGGCCACAGCGCTTGACACCGAAAGGCCCGCGGATAGCTCCGCGGGCCTTCTGCCGTCAGCGTGCCGGCTCGGGGCAGCGCCACCGAGCGGCGTGGCTTCAGTAGGGCGCCACGGTCAGGTTGGCACCGCTGCCGATCAGGCGCACGCGCTGGCCGGTCTGGAAGGGCTGGTCGGCCTTCTGCACGACCACCACCTGCTGGCCGTCATCGCGGCGGATTTCCATCTCCAGGGCCGTGACGCGATTGCTGGCCTCCTCGACCCGCGAACCGGCCACGGCGCCGCCGATCGCACCGGCCGCCGTGGCCAGCTGGCGTCCGGAGCCACCGCCCACCTGACGCCCCAGCAGGCCGCCGATCACGGCGCCACCCCCGGAGCCCACGATGCCTCCGGCGCGACTGTCGGCCTGGATCTGCACCTGGCGCACAGCCTCGACGGTGCCGAAGGTGACGGTCTGGGCGGTACCCGCCTCGCTGCCCCGGTAGACGTTGCCGCCCATGGTCGAGGTGTTGGCGCAGCCGGCGAGCGTCAGGGCACCGAGGGCAAGGATGGGGAGAAGTCGCTTCATGAGAACCTCCTGAAGAAATGCTGCCGAACCGCGTCGGACTCGGGTAGGTCCGATAGCGGCCGGAATGGGATGATCCGGTTAATGAACACCGTTCATTAACCGGATTCTATGCCAGCCTCGAGCACTTTGGCCAGCCGAGGTTGGCTATATAGAAATCATTCTAGACCGAAATCGCTCAAGGAATGTGCAAGCCTGGCCCTGATGGTCCCGACCCGATGTCGTCGAGCTACAACCGGCGCTTCACCCAATGGTGCATTGCGGCAAGAGACGACCTGGATCATATTGGATCGTGACAGCTACCCGCGGATGGCACCCTGGCGGGGCAGCGATGACCTGACACGAGGAAAGCACCATGAACGCCACCGAACTGAGCGAACAAGCCGATCGTATCGCCGACAGCTTCAGCAAGCAGGATCTGGCCAAGCTGGTGGTTGCCCTCAAGGGCGACAGACAGTCCCTGCAGCATGCACTGGAGGTGGTCGACACCCTCGATTCCCGCCTGGGTTGCACCCTGGAAGAGGCCTGGGCCGAAGTCCGCGCCGGCGAGCACCGCGAGGAAGCCGCTCAGGAGGATTGAGACGCTCTCCGGCGGATCGCCTCTCTCCGCGCCCCCTGTCCACGGCAGGGGGCTTTTCGTGCCGGCAGCGGGCACTATTGGATCGGGTCCTATTTTGACAGGGGCTGTACGGAACCCTCCCTCTGTAACGGCCTCCAACTCCTGACGCCCGAACGACGGAGCCACCCCGATGCCCTCTTCCGCCCTGCCTGCCCTGCGCTGGTCCACGCTCCTTGCCCTGCCGCTGACGGCGAGCCTGATGAGTCACGCCCTCGCCGAGGAGGCGCCGGCCAGCGCCATCTTCGCCGGCGGCTGCTTCTGGTGCGTCGAGGAAGCCTTCGACCCGGTCGAGGGGGTGCTGTCGACCACCTCCGGCTTCAGCGGCGGCCACGTGGAGAACCCCAGCTACAACCAGGTGGTCGCCGGCGGCACCGGCCATGCCGAGGTGGTAAAGGTGGAATATGACCCGGCCGTGGTCGACTACGCGTCCCTGCTCCACGTGTTCTGGCGCAACATCGACCCCTTCGCGGTGAACCGCCAGTTCTGTGACGTCGGCGAGGCGTATCGCAGCGCGATCTTCCCCATGAACGAGGAGGAGCGCCGCCTCGCCGAGGCCGGCCGAGAGGCCCTCGCCGAACGCTTCGACCGGGAGATCGCCACCGAGATCACCGACTTCGAGGCCTTCTACCCTGCCGAGGCCCACCACCAGAACTACTATCAGCGCAATCCGGTGCGCTACAACTTCTACAAGGCGGCCTGCCGCCGCGACGAGCGCCTGGAGGAGGTGTGGGGCGACGAGGCCGGTGGCCTCTAGACCCGGCCACCGCGCCTCGACGCCTCCCCTCGCCACAGCCACACCGCGATGCCCAGGGTGACCGCCAGCACCAGCCAGGAGCCGAGCGCCACCCCCGGCCAGCCGGCCAGTTGCCAGAAGGGCTCCAGCCACAAGCCCCCCAGGCTGGCGCCACCGTAGTAGAACACCAGGTAGAGCGCCGAGGCGCTGCCCCGTGCGCGGCCGGCGTGACGCCCCACCCAGCTGGACGCCATGGCGTGGGCGACAAAGAAGCCGAAGGCGTTGACGGTCAGGCCCAGCAGGATAAACGGCAGGCTGCCGGAGAGCGTGACCAGCGTCCCGACGGCCAGGATTCCGATCCCCATCATCATGCAGGCCGGCTGCGAGAGATACCGTACCAGGCGCCCGGAGAGCGACGAGCCCAGGGTGCCGCCCAGGTAGGTCAGAAAGATCAGCCCGAGCAGCTTGGCGCCCAGTCCGAAGGGGGCCTCGGCCAGCCGGAAGGTGATATAGCTGTACTGGTTGATGAAGATCAGGAAGTTGAGGCCGCCCAGCAGGTAGGCCGCCAGCAGCAGCGGGTTACGCAGGTGTCCGGCCAGGTCCCCCAGGGCGCCGCGCAGCTCGAAGCGTCGGGGGGTGAAGCCCCGCGCCGGCGGCAGCAGCTTCCAGAACAGCGCGACCCCGACCAGGGTGATCAGGCCCACCGCCATGAAGCTGGCCGGGCTGCCCGCGACCTCCCCTACCGCGCCTCCCACCAAGCGGCCACCGATGCCCCCCAGGGTGTTGGCGCCGATGTAGAGGCCCACCGCGGCGAGCATGGCCTGGGGCTCGAACTCGTCGCCCATCCAGGCGATGGCCACCGCCGGCAGCCCCCCTAGCACGAAGCCCTGCAGGGCCCGCAGCACCAGCAGCGACTCGAAATTGGGCGCCAGGGCCAGCGCCAGCGAGAGAATCCCGGCCGCCAGCAGCGTCAGCCGCATGATGCGATCCCGGCCGATGGCATCCGAGAGCGGCCCGAAGACCAGCAGCGAGGCCGCCAGCGCCAGGGTGGCCACGGACATCACCAGGCTGGCCACCAGGGTGGAGACGCCATGGGTCTCGCGCAGATCCGGCAGCAGCGGCTGGGGCGCATAGAGGTTGATGAAGACCAGGAAGGAGCCCAGGCTGAGCGCCAGGGTGGCGCGCCACCAGGCGCGAGAGTGAGTCGGGATCATGGCATCCGGAACGTCAGCGGTGGAGCACCCATGATCGCGCCGGCGCAATGATAAGCCAAACAGAATAAAATGATGCTGACTATCACATTTCAAGATAGGTAGCGCCCATGACTCTCCCCTTCGACCTGCGCGCGCTCGGCGTCTTCCTGGCCGTCGCCGAACAGGGCGGTTTCAGCGCCGCGGCGCGGGAACTGCACGTGGCACAGTCGGCGGTCAGCCAGACCGTGGCCAACCTGGAGCGACGCCTCGAGCTCACCCTGTTTCATCGCCACGAGCGCCGCATCGCCCTGACTCCCGAGGGTGAAACGCTTCGCCAGCACGCCCGGGTGCTGCTGGAGAAGGCCGAGGCCACCCACCTGGCCATGCGCGAGCTGCATGGCCTGGTCAAGGGCGAGGTGCGCATCGGCATCCCCTCCATGCTCGGCTCCTACTATTTCCCGCCGCTGCTGATGGGGTTCAAGGCGAGCCATCCCGGCATCCGCCTGACGGTGGTGGAGGCCGGAGCCCGACGGCTGCAACACATGATCGCCGGCGGCGAACTGGACCTGGGCGTGGTGATCGATGATGCCACCAGCGACCACCTGGAGCGGCGGCCGCTGGTGAGAGAAGAGATGGTGGTCTGCGTGCCCCGCGGGCACCCTTTCGCGACTCGAGAGTCGGTGACAGCGGAGGCCTTCTTCGCCGAACCGCTGGTGCTGTTCCAGGACGGCTACTTCCACCGCGAATTCGTCGAGGCGCTCTCCCGACGTACCGGACTCGACGCCGACGTGGCCTTCCAGTCGAATCTGATCCCCCTGACCAAGGCGATCGTTCGCCAGGGCTTCGGGATCACCACCTTCCTGCGACGCGTGGTGGACGAGCCGGAGCTGGCGGCGGTCTCCTTCGACCCGCCGGCCTGGCTCGACCTCTCGCTGGCCTGGAACCAGGGGGCCTATCTATCCAGGGCCGAACAGGCCTTCGTGGACTATGTGATGGCCCATCGCGACTCGCTCTAGCTCAGGCGTCGCCCACGCCACCGGAGCGCACGCGCTGAGCCAGCTGGGTGGGCTCCAGAGTGCGGCGTGCCTGCCAGTAGTAGCGCTGCCAGTAGCTGTTGTCGAGCTCGGAGATCATCACGCCCTGAGAGGTGGAAGCGTGCAGAAAGCGCCCCTCTCCCAGATAGATACCGACGTGGTCATAGCGGCCGGGAGGACGGAAGAAGACCAGATCGCCGGGGGCCAGCTCGCTGCGCTCGACGGACGCCCCCTGGTGCACCTGCTCGCCGGTAGTACGCGGCAGCGAGACGCGAAAGGTCTCCGCGAAGACATGCTGCACCAGCGCAGAGCAGTCGACGCCCTGGAAGCTCGTCCCCCCCAGGCGGTAGGGCGTTCCCTCCCAGCGCTCATGCTGGGCCAGCAGCGCCTGCTGGACCAGCGCCGGGGGCGGGTTGGCGAGACTGCGGGCCTGGCCAATGGGGTTGTCCACCGGGGACATCATGGGATCCCAGCCCCCGGGCAGACCGGGCAGATGACGAGCGAAGTAGGGCTCCTCGGCGTCGCGAGAAGCGGCATCGCGAGGCGCGGAGGCGCAGCCGGCCAGCAGGGCCAGCGAAACGGCAATGCCCAGAGCGCGGCATGACGAGGTGACGTCCATTGCAGCGGGTGACCTCTGACCGGAGCCGCGCCCCGGCAGCGCCGGCAGGCGCCGTCCTTCGGGGGAGTCATCGCTGTGGCAGTGGTGCCGGCACGCGGTATCACTGCCAGAGCGGCCTGTCGGCGGCTCACTGTGACGTAAGGCTCCCGACAGGTGGAGCCGTCTATGTAGTGCGCCGACTATAAACCAGCCCCGGCCGGCTGGCGAGCCCCCGCGCCGGCTCAGTGCAGGACCCGCGAATCTCCCGGCAGGGTATCCACATGCATCGGCGCCCAGTGGCGCGGGCGAGCGCCGGGAAACTCCAGGCTCGCCCAGGGCCCGGCCAGGGGGGGGGCCGCGGTCAACCAGGCCACCAGCGCCTGGCGAAAGCCGGCAGTGAAACTCTCCCGCTCCGGCGTCTCGCCCATGAAGAAGGAGAAGCCGGCATGCAGTCCCCGCGCATACGCCTGCCACCCCGAGTAGTGAGCCGCCGCCAGGCCGTGGGCGCGCTCCAGCACCGCCACGAAGGCGCCCTCCTCCAGCCAGCCGAGCTGGCGCGCCGCGATGGCCAGGTCCACCGCCTGGGCGATATCCCAGGCGGCCATGTCGGTCTCGTTGCAGCCATCCTCGTTGTCCCGCACCCGCTTCAGGCGCAGCAGGTGGGTACGCTCCTCGTCGCTGCATTCATCGATCTCCAGGGTGGCGATCTCGGAGCCTAGCCGTGCCGAATTGAGAGTGTAGGGGGCGTAGTTGATCAGATACTCCTGACGGTCGCCGGACTCGAGCAGGAACTCCAGGAATTCGCTCAGCTCCTCAGCTCCCTGGAGGCCGTAGTGGCCATCGACCCATTCACGGATCGACACGCGTTCGCGTTCGCTCTCCGGATGGGGCAGGCTCCAGGCGGGGCTGTTGAGAGGTCCTACCAGGGCCATGGCGGTAAACAGGCTCAGGCTGGGGCGCGGCCCCGGCTCCTGCCACTCGCCGGCACGCCAGTCGAGCCAGTGGAACAGGCTGCCCGGGTCCTCCAGGTGCCAGCGAATCTCGAGGGCCAGGGACGTCGACGCCTCTTCCGGGAGCAGCTCTTCCCAGCTCGCCCAGGCCTCCAGCAGGCGCCGGGGGGTCGAGTAGAAGCGGCACAGGGAGGCGCGCAGGGCATCGGCCAGCGCTGCCAGACCCGCGGCGTCGAAGCCCTCGCAGTCCATGGCCATCTGCAGGTAGAAGGCGTATTTCTCGGCCATGTGGATGGTGGCCGCGTGGCGGCTGCCGCGGCGCAGGCTATCGCGGCTGGCCAGTCCCGCCGGATCGGCGCGGCCGAAGGAGGTCTCCACCGGCGGCAGGGCGCCATGGGCCGCATCGGCGGCCAGCTGGTTGAGGTGGTGCGCCTGGGCCGGCAGCCAGTAGCGGGAGAGCGCCTCGACCCCCTCTTCGGGGTGCAGGTCGAGGGTTTCGGCCAGGTACTGGCGGGCATCGTCGCGCCGCGCCTCCGCTACCCGCGAGACAGGTCCCTGCCGCGCCGCCAGCTCGGGCTCGCGTACCGCCGCCAGCGCCAGCACCCAGTGCCTGGGATCGGCCCGCCAGGCGCGCAGGGCCTGCCGTGAACGCTCCAGCAGCTCGGGGCCTATCAGCCCCTGCAGCGCCGGGCGCCACGGGCTGACCGGCGACTGCAGCAGCAGCCGCCAGTCGGCCTCGAAGGCGGGCAGCAGATTGCGCCCCTCGAAGAGACTCCTGCCACGCTGATAGGCTCGGGCCAGTGCCGCCCAGTCGCTGTAGCGGTGCTTCACCAGATCGGCGCCGTGCAGCGCGAAGTCGGCGGCCTCCCGGTCGGTGAGCCAGCCCAGGCAGGCGCCGGCCCAGGCCAGGTCGATCAGCCGCAGCCAGTCCCAGGCGGCCCACTCCAGGGGCTCGCCATGCTCGATGAACTCGAGCAGCACCCGGCCATAGCGCTGCTCCTCCCCCTCGAGTCGGTGGAGCCAGGCATAGCGGCTCGACGGGTCGCTCTCCAGCAGCCGCGTGGCGTCCAGGTCCCACCCCTGGCGATCCCCCTGGGCACTCAGCCACAGCAGGGAGCGAATCAGGTCGTCACGGTGGTGGATCTGCCATACCTCGACCAGCCAGGCGGTCAGGCCCGCCCAGTCCTGCTCGCCGGCGGGCACCGTCACCACCGGCGCGAAGCCGGCGCGCAGCCGCCACACCTGAGACTCCTCCCCGGCGGGCCACAGCGGCGGCAGCGCCTCGTGGATCGCCAGCCACTCACCGAGGTGCTCCCAGGTGATGCCGTCACCGTCGTGCTCGAGGAGCGATAGCGCTTCGCAGGCCTCGGCGAAGCCATCATCGCCGTGCACCCAGCCGATGGCGCTGCGCGCCCGACGCAGGGCCGCCAGCCAGGCGTCCAGGTCGCGATGGTGGGCGCTGATCTCGGCGGCCAGGCGATGGGCCCAGGCGCGCCCCGCCTGCTCGTCCAGCCAGCCCGCGGCGCCGGCCAGGGCGACCAGCTCCAGGGCCGCCAGCAGGCGGGCCGGATCGGCCATGCTGCCGCCCGCCCCGAAGGCTTCCACCAGGCGCCAGCCGAGCTCGCCGCGATCCGCCACGCCCAGCCCCTGCAGCCGCTGCAGGGCGGCCTGAGGTTCCACATTCAACGGGTCGGGGTCGAAGGCCCAGTCACACAGCACCAGCTGCTGGGCCCACCAGGCATTCAGCGGATCGATCAAGGCACACCTCGGCATCAGTCAGGAAGGACGGCAGCGGCCGCCGGCGATTTTCGGCGCCGTGTTTTCAGGCGCCACAGTGTAGCGGAAAGCATCGCCGTCGCCGAATGGGGCGCGTCTCGACCACCGGTCAAAACTCACGCTTGGCGAGACGTTTCAAATAATGCACACTGCGTAAAATATGATGACAACCTGTGGAGGCACCATGCCACTTCTGCCCGATATCCTGATCCCCAAGGCCTTCATCGCCGGCGAGTGGCGTGATGCCGCGGCCAGCTTCCCTGTAACCGACCCCGCCAGCGGCGAGGTCCTCGCCGAGGTGCCCGACCTGAGCGCCGATGACGCTCGCGACACCCTGGCCGCCGCCGAGGCCGCCTGGCCCGCCTGGCGAAAGCGTACCGCCAAGGAGCGCGCCAACCTGCTGCGCGCCTGGTATGACGCCATCATGGCCCATCAGGAGGAGCTCGCTCGGCTGATGACCCTGGAGCAGGGCAAGCCGCTGACCGAGTCTCGCGGCGAGGTGGCCTATGGTGCCTCCTTCGTGGAGTTCTACGCCGAGGAAGCCAAGCGCATGGCGGGCGAGACCCTGCCCAGCCACGGCACCGACAAGCGCATTCTGGTGTTCCGCGAGCCCATCGGCGTGGTGGCGGCCATCACCCCCTGGAACTTCCCGCTGGCGATGATCACCCGCAAGTGCGCTCCGGCGCTGGCCGCGGGCTGTCCGGTGGTGATCAAGCCCGCCGAGGCGACCCCGCTCACCGCCCTGGCGGTGGTGCGGCTGGCCGAGCTGGCCGGCTTCCCCGCCGGCGTGATCAACGTGATCACCGCCAGCCGCCCGGCCGAGATCGGCGAGGTGCTGACCACCGACCCGCGGGTTCGCAAGATCTCCTTCACCGGCTCCACCCCGGTGGGCAAGCGGCTGCTGGCCCAGTGCGCCGGCACCGTCAAGAAGGCCTCCATGGAGCTGGGTGGCAACGCCCCCTTCATCGTCTTCGACGATGCCGACCTGGACGCCGCCGTGGAGGGCGCGGTGGCCTCCAAGTACCGCAACTCGGGCCAGACCTGCGTGTGCACCAATCGTCTGCTGGTGCAGGCCGGGATCTACGATGCCTTCATAGAGAAGCTGGCCGCCCGGGTCGCCGAGCTCAAGGTGGGCAGCGGCCTCGAGGAGGGGGTCATGCAGGGCCCGCTGATCAACGCCGCGGCGGTGGAGAAGGTCGAGTCGCACATTGCCGACGCCCTGGAGAAGGGCGGGCGCCTGGTGTCCGGCGGCAAGGCCCACGCTCTCGGCGGCACCTTCTTCGAACCCACCGTGATCGCCGATGTCACCGATGAGATGCGGGTAGCCAGGGAGGAGACCTTCGGGCCCCTGGCGCCGGTATTCCGCTTCGAGACGGATGAAGACGCCATCGCCATGGCCAACGCCACCGAGTTCGGCCTGGCCGCCTACTTCTATGCCCGCGACTATCGCCGCATCTGGCATGTGATGGAGGGGCTGGAATATGGCATGGTAGCGGTGAACGAAGGGATCCTCTCCACCGAGCTGGCCCCCTTCGGCGGTGTCAAGGAGTCCGGACTGGGGCGCGAGGGATCCCACCACGGCCTGGATGAATTCACTGAACTAAAATATGTGTGCGTCGGCGGCCTCTGAGCGCCGCCGCTCATTCATCAGGAGGCATCATGACCAACGCTGAACTCAACGACCTGAAGACACGCTATGTCGCCAATGGCGCGGCCAGCCCTGCCACCCAGTTCGCCGACCGCGCCGAGAACGCCCTGATCTGGGACGCTGACGGCAACCGCATCATCGATTTCGCGGGCGGTATCGGCGTGCTCAACATCGGCCACCGTCATCCCAAGGTGGTCGAGGCCGTCAAGGCGCAGCTCGACAAGGTAATGCACACCTGCCAGACCGTCATGCCCTACGAGGGCTACGTGAAGGTGGCCGAGAAGCTCAGCCAGGTCACCCCGGTACGCGGCCACGCCAAGGTGATGCTGGCCAACTCCGGCGCCGAGGCGCTGGAAAACGCCGTCAAGATCGCCCGCGCCGCCACCGGCAAGAACAACGTGATCTGCTTCGACGGCGGCTACCACGGCCGCACCTTCATGACCATGGCCATGAACGGCAAGGTCGCCCCCTATGCCACCGACTTCGGCACCATGCCGGGCAACGTCTTCCGCGCCCCCTACCCGGTGCCCTACCACGGGGTCAGCGAGGACGAGGCGCTGCGCGGCCTCAAGATGGCGCTCAAGACCGACGCCAACCCCCGCGACACCGCCGCCATCGTGCTCGAACCCGTGCTTGGCGAGGGCGGCTTCTACCCGGCCCCGACCAGCTTCCTCAAGGCGATCCGCGAGATCTGCGACGAGCACGGCATGCTGATGATCATCGACGAGGTGCAGTCAGGCTTCGGCCGGACCGGCAAGATGTTCGCCATCGAGCACAGCGGCGTGGAGCCCGACATGATGACCATGGCCAAGAGCATGGCCGATGGCATGCCGATCTCCGCCGTGGTGGGCACCGACGTCCACATGGACGCCTCCGGCCCCAACTCCCTGGGGGGCACCTACACCGGCAGCCCCACCGCCTGTGCGGCGGCCCTGGCGGTACTGGAAGTCTTCGAGGAGGAAAACATCCTCGCGAAGAGCCAGGCGCTGGGCGACAAGCTGGCCAAGCGCTTTGCCCAGTGGCAGCAGGACTTCGACTGCGTCGACAACGGCCGCAACATGGGCGCCATGGCCGCCATCGATCTGGTCTCCGACAAGGCCAAGCACACCCCGGACGCCGACCTCGCCGCGGCGCTCTGCAAGCGCGCCCGTGAGAAGGGGCTGATCCTGCTCTCCTGCGGCCTCTACGGCAACACCATCCGCTTCCTGATGCCCTGCACCATCGAGGATGACGTGCTCGAGGAGGGGCTGGCCATCGTCGAGGAGTCCCTCAAGGAGCTGGTGGGCCAGCCCGCCACCGCCTGATTGACGCCTCGCCAGGACCCCACCGCCCGGCCAAGTGCCGGGCGGTGCTCGTTGGAGGCCTTGCCATCAGGCAGGCCAGCCGGGAAGATGACGGCGTCAACCGAGAGGCAAGAGCGTGATACTGCGAACCCTTTCCCTGCTGCGCTCCCTGCAGGGCGCCAGCCAGTCGCTCGAGGATGCCCAGGCCACCGTCCAGCAGGCCTGCGACTATCGCTGGCTGCGCGACGAGATGCCCCATGGGGTGGTCGCCGATGGCGACACCACGCTGGCCGACGGCACCCCCGCCGCGACCATCGCGCTGACCTACCCCGCCACCCCGGCGCGCCTCGCCGGCGGCCGCTGGCCCGAGGAGCCGGAGGCGCGCGAAGGCTGCTTCGTGGCGGGCGATCACGCCTGCCGGGCCGCCGGCGCCCCCGCCTATCGCACCCTGGAGAGTCTCTCCCAGGGACTGGTCCACGGTGCCGCCGCGGTGCTCACCGATGCGTCGCGCCTGCAGTATCTGGTCGACCGTCAGGCACTGCGTCTGACCTGGCGGCGACCGGAGCACCTGCCCGAGGCCCTGGCCCGGCGCCTGGGCACGGCGACGACCGCCGCCTCCGGACACTTCCTGCTGACCCTGAAGGTGCCCGCCCGGCGCGACGAGGTGGCGCTGAGCGGCGCCTGGCTCGATCGCACCCTGGACCGCTACCGGCGTATCCTGCCCCGCCCCGCCGGCCACTGAGCCCGGCCTGAAACGACGGCGCCCGGCCAAGGGCCGGGCGCCGGGTCAGGATCATGCCGCCGTTATCCCTGCCTGACCTTCGCGATCACCCAGAGCAGTACCACGGCACCGATGGTGGCGGTGACCAGGGAGCCGACGACTCCCCCGGCCTGCAGCCCCAGCAGGCTGAACAGGAAGCCGCCGATCACCGCGCCCACCACGCCGACGCCAATATTGCCGAGGATGCCGAAGCCGCCCCCGCGCATGATGTTGCCGGCGATCCAGCCGGCCAGCCCGCCGATAATCAACCAGGCAATCAGTCCCATCTCACTCTCCTTGTTGCTGCTATGGCGCCGAGCCACTCAGAACGATGATCCCGGCTGTTCGAGGAAGGTCAGCTCCTCCGGCGTGGAGGGGCGTCCCAGTATCGCGTTGCGGTGCGGATAGCGGCCGAAACGCAGGATGATGTCGCGGTGGCGATGCTCGTAGCGCAGCGGCTCTTCGAGGCCCGGCTGGTCGAAGAGTCCCAGCGCCTCGTCATGGATCGCCAGGGACTCGCTGTGCATCCAGGGCATGTAGAGAAAGGCGCGCCACGGCACCTCCAGATGGCGATCGCTGCCGCTGGCCACCGCCTCCTGAGCCAGCACCAGCGCCACCGTGTCACGCGCAAAGGCCAGCGGCGAGGCGCGATGGATATTGCGCGAGAACTGGTCGAGCACGATCACTTCGGCCAGGCGCCCCCGCGCGGAGAGACGCCAGGACCACAGCTCGCCGCGCCCGGCGGCCTCGAGCAGCTCGCCGAAGCGCGCCGCGATCTCGGCGTCCAGGTCGGGATCCTGGCGAAACCACTGGGCCGGCGCCAGCTCATCGAACCAGAAGCGAAGCACCTCACCGGCGTCGGGCAAGCGAGTCATGCACATCCTCCCTGTCGGCCCTGCGGAGACACCACGACTCCTGATACCATTCCCGCAGACACACGACAACCCGAGGAGCGCGAATGTCGCCCCAGCACTTCATGGAGATGGCCTCCTTCACCTTCAATCTGGTAGGCATGCTGGTCTGTATCGGCGGCCTGACCCTGGCCCATCGCAGCCGCCATCGACTGCCCGGTTACCTGCTGGCCGGCCTGGGCTTCGTGATCGCGGCGAGCCCCATGCTCTACGCCATGTTCGCCGCCCCCCACTGAGCGCCGAGGAGGTCCTGCCCATGCGCCAGCCGCTGGCTCGCGAGCTCCATGACCTGATCGAGCGCGGCCGCGACCGCCAGCTGCGCCTGGCGGTGACCGGTCTCTCCCGCTCCGGCAAGACGGCCTTCCTCACCTCTCTGGTCAACCAGCTCCGCCACGTCGGCCTGGAGGCCAGGCTCGACCTGCTGCCCGCGGCCCGCCAGGGGCGCCTGCTGGGGGCCCGGCGGGTCCACCAGCAGGACCTGGGCGTGCCGCGCTTCCCCTATGACCAGGCCATGGCGGCGCTGGCCGAGACGCCGCCCCGCTGGCCGGAACCGACCCGCGGCATCAGCGAGCTGCGCCTGGTGCTGCGCTACCGGCCGGCGCGGCGCGGCTGGCTGGGCAGCGAGTTCCGCCAGCTGACTCTGGATCTGTTCGACTACCCGGGAGAGTGGCTGCTCGACCTGCCCCTGCTGGCCCATGACTACCCCAGCTGGTGCCGCAGCCAGCAGGACCTGGCGGGGGAGCAGCGGCGCGCCCATTTCGCCGACTGGCACGCGGCGGTGGAGGCCCTGGATCCCGCCGGCGAAGCCGACGAGACTCGCCTGGCCGAGATCGCCGAGCGCTACGCCGAGGGGCTGCGCGCCGCCCGGGAGGCGGGCTTCGCCGACCTGCAGCCGGGGCGCTTCCTGCTGCCCGGGGATCTCGCCGGCGCTCCGGTGCTGCAGTTCTTCCCGCTGCCCGGGGTGGCCGAGGCCGACCCCGCGGCGCTCGCCACCCTGCCACCCGAGAGCAACTACGCGACCCTGGCGCGCCGCTTCCGCTACTATCAGCAGCATATCGTGCGCCCCTTCTACCGCGATCATTTCCGCCACTTCGATCGTCAGATCGTGCTGGTGGACCTGCTCGGCGCGCTGAATGCCGGCCCGGAGCGTTTCCAGGATCTCTCCCGGGCCCTGGGCAACCTGATGCAGAGCTTCGATTACGGCAAGCGCAGCCTGCTCTCGCGCCTCTTCGCCCCGCGCATCGATCGCCTGGCCATCGCCGCCACCAAGGCCGATCATGTGACCCCGGAGCAGCATCCGCGCCTGGTGGCACTGCTCGAGGCGCTGCTGGCCGAGCCCCTGAAGGACCTGCGCTTCGCCAGCGTGCCGGTACGCGCCCTGTCGCTGGCGGCGGTGCGGGCCAGCGAGGCCCGGGAGGTGGAGCACCGCGGCCAGCGCACCCCCGCCCTGCGCGGCACCGGACTCGACGGCGAACCGCTGCTGCTCTATCCCGGGGAAGTGCCCGGTCGACTGCCCGACAACGCCTTCTGGGCCCGCCAGGGTTTTGCCTATCCCAGCTTTCGGCCTCTGCCTCTGACAGAGGGTGCCCTCCCCCATATCCGCATGGATGCCGCCCTGGACTGGCTGATCGGAGACAAGCTGTCATGAGCGTACCGTCATGAACGCCCCCCGCGACCCGCGCCCTGGCCAGCGCTTCTCCCCCGAATCCCTCGGGGCCGCCGCCCCCGGCTCTCCCGACCCGCGCCCCGCCGAGGCCTTCGCCAGCGACCGGCAGAGCCGCCCCCTCGAAGAGGCGCCGCCGGCGGCCGACGAGCGCGCCCTGGAGGCGAGCCTGGCGCGTCCGCGCCGCCGCCGCTGGGGGCTGCTAACCCTGTTCATCGGCAGCCTGGGGCTCGGCGCCGTGGAAGCCGGCAGCACCCTCTACGCCGCCAGCCTTGGGGGCGACTGGCTGGCCAGCGCCTGGAGCCTGCTGCTGCTGCTGGGCCTCGCCCTGGGCGGCTCGGCGCTGGGTCGCGAGCTGTGGCGGCTGCGCCGCCTGCGCCGTCACGACCGCCTGCGCGAACGCCTCGCCGCCATGCCCGACGCGCCCCCGGGGGAGGCCCTCGCCACCGCCGAAGCGCTGCGGCACACCCTGGATCTGGACGACGACCATCCCCACTGGCAGGGCTTCATCGCGGCCCGCCAGGCCCACCATGACGGCCAGGACACCCAGCTGCTGCTCGACCACCACCTGCTCGCCCCCCGCGACCGCGAGGCGCGTCGGCTCATCTCGCGGATGTCCGGTGAGACGGCGGTCATGGTAGCCGTCAGCCCGCTGACCCTGGTGGACATGGCGCTGGTGGCGTGGCGCAGCCTGGCGATGATCGATCGCCTCTGCCGCCTCTACGGTCTGGAGCTGGGCTATGCCGGTCGCCTGCGCCTGCTGCGGGCGGTGCTCTACCAGATGGCCTTCGCCGGCGCCACTGAAATGGCCGGTGACGCCGGCATGGAGCTGCTCTCCATGAACCTGGCCGGGCGCCTGTCGACGCGTGCTGCCCAGGGCATGGGCATCGGCCTGCTCGGCGCCCGACTGGGGCTGCGTACCCAGCGGCTCACTCGCCCGCTGCCCTTCTCCGAGCCGGAGGCTCCCCGCCTGGCCGACCTGCGCCGCGAGCTGTGGCAGCAGCTGCGCCGGCTGGAGCCGTCCGAAACGGCTTCCAGCGCACACCGTGACGTCGGGCAATGACAGCGCCGCGGCAAGGCGCTAGGATCAAGCGACAGCCACTCACTGTTCCGATCAAGGAAGCTTCGCCATGTTCAAGTCCATCCTGGTACCCGTCGACGGCTCCGAACACGCTCAGAAGGCGCTCTCGGTGGCCTGCCAGCTCGCCCGCCAGCAGGAGGGGAGCACCCTGCATCTGGTGCATATCCCCGAAGAGCTGGCCCACGAAACCACCCTGGTGTGGGGAATTGGCGCCATCGCCATCGAAGCCAGCCGCGAAGAGCGCCATGAGGCCGGCAAGCAGGTGATGAGCCGCGCCGCCGAGGCCGCCCGGGAGCAGGGTGCCACCAATATCGAGACGGTGATCGGCCAGGGCGATCCGGCCCGCACCATCCTCAGCGAGGCGCGCAAGCGCGGTATCGACGCCATCGTCATGGGCAGCCGCGGTCTCAGCGACCTGCAGGGCTTCGTGGTGGGGAGCGTCTCCCACAAGGTGGCTCACGCCGCCGAGTGCACCGTGATCACGGTGCGCTGAGAACGCAGCGCACCTCTTCCGCCCTGCCGGCGGCGTCGGAGGCGCCAGCGGCAGGGCGGGCCCCCGCGCGGGTCCCGAAGCCCAAGTCACTGATTCCCCTTGTCCAGCCTTCCCGGCGTTTGGCGCACGCCCCGGGAGTCCGTATAGTGGCTCCCCTACCCCCGCCACACGTTCGTGATCATGCTGCAGAACAACGCCCTGCTTGCCCAACTCAAGCAACAGATTCGCTCCAGCACCCCCCGCGTGGAGGGGGTGATCAAGGCCACCCAGAAGGGCTTCGGCTTCCTCGAGACCGACGAGGGCGAGTCCTACTTCGTGCCGCCCCCCGCCATGAAGCAGGTACTCCACGGCGATCGCGTCGGGGCCGTGCTGCATGAGGAGGGCGACAAGAAGCGCGTCGAACCCGACACCCTCCTCGAACAGGGCGTCGACCGCTTCATCGCCCGGGTGCAGAAGAACGAAGGCCGGCTGGCCGTGGTCCCCGATCACCCTTCGATCAACAACGCCTTCAAGGCGCGCATCAAGCGCAGCCTGGATGAAGCGACCATCGGCGACGCCGACTGGGTCGTCGCGCGCCTGGTGCGCCATCCGCTCAAGGCCGACGATCGCAGCTTCTTCGCCCAGATCGACGAGCTGGTGGCCAAGGCCGACGACCCCGCGGTGCCGTGGCGCGTGACCCTGGCCCGCCACGCCCTGGAGCAGGAGTGCCCGGACGCCGGCGACGACTGGCCGCTGCATGACGAAGGCCTCGTCCGCGAGGACCTCACCGCCGAGCCCTTCTTCACCATCGACGGCGAGAAGACCCGGGACATGGACGATGCGCTGCGCATCGAACCTCGCGAGGGTGGCGGCTGGGCGCTGACCGTGGCCATCGCCGATCCCACCGCCTATGTGGCAGAGGGCCATGCGGCGGACCTGGAGGCACGCACCCGCGCCTTCACCGTCTACCTGCCGGGCCAGAACGTCACCATGCTGCCGGAGCAGCTGGCCGACGACCTCTGCTCGCTGTGGGAAGGGCAGGAGCGTCCGGTACTGGCCTGCACCCTGAACGTGGAAGCCGACGGCAGCCTGGGCGACTACCGCTTCTTCGCCGCCACCGCGGTCTCGCGAGCCAAGCTGGCCTATGACCGCGTCTCCGACTGGCTCGAAGGCCAGGGCGACTGGGCCCCGGCCGATGAGATCGCCGAGCAGCTCAAGGCCCTGCGCGATCTCACCGAGGCCCGCAGCGCCTGGCGCGCGGCCCACGCGCTGGTCTTCAAGGACCGCCCCGATTACGTCTTCGACCTGGATGAAGCCGGCAACGTGCTGGGCGTGCGCACCGAGGAGCGGCGCATCGCCAACCGCATGATCGAGGAGTCGATGATCGCGGCCAACGCCTGCTGCGCCGACCTGCTCGCCGAGCACGTAGGCCACGGTATCTTCAACGTCCATCGCGCCTTCGAGGAGGACAAGGCCGAGGCGGCCCGCGACTTCCTGGCCAGCCAGGAGATCGAGGTCGCCGTGGAGGCGCTCACCGAGCTGCCCCGCTACAAGGAGCTCAAGCGTGAACTCGAGGGTCGCGACGACGCCTGGCTTGACGCTCGCCTGCGCCGCTTCCAGGGCTTTACCAGCATGTCGGCGAAACCGGGGCCGCACTTCGGCCTGGGCCTGGCCGCCTATGCCACCTGGACCTCGCCGATCCGCAAGTACGGCGACATGGTCAACCACCGCCTGATCAAGCGGGTGCTCAAGGGCGAACAGGCGCCGGCCGAAGCGAGCCTGGCGCTCACCGAGCAGCTCACCGAGCGCCGCCGACTCAACCGCATGGCCGAGCGCGACGTCAAGGACTGGCTCTATGTCCGTTACCTGACCCCGGCCGCCGAGGCCCAGGAGAGCTTCGACGCCGAGATCATCGCCATCAACCGCGGCGGCATGCGCGTGCGCCTCACCGCCAACGGCGCCACCGCCTTCGTGCCGGCGCCGATGATGCACAGCGACCGCGACAAGGTGGCCATCGACGACAAGGAGGGTCGGATCACGGTGGAGAGCGAGGAGCGCTTCAAGCTGGGCGATCATATCCGCGTGGCGCTGCTCGAGGCCCGCGAGGAGACCCGCTCCCTGGTGGCACGCCCGGCCGACTGACATCGGGCGCACCCTTCGGCGAATGCACAGCACGGCGGCCCCAGGGCCGCCGTGCTGCGTCGGGAGCATCGCTTACCGTGCGGTGCCCGGGACAGCAAAAAGGGCGCCCGAAGGCGCCCTTTTGGCATTCCCGAGAAGGGGTACGCGGCTTACCAGCCGGTCACTTCCTTCAGGGCATCGCCGATCTCGGCCAGGGAGCGCACGGTCTTGACGCCGGCGTCTTCCAGGGCGGCGAACTTCTCGTCCGCGGTGCCCGTGCCGCCGGAGATGATCGCACCGGCGTGGCCCATGCGCTTGCCCGGAGGGGCGGTCACGCCAGCGATGTAGGAGACCACCGGCTTGGAGACGTTGGCCTTGATGTAGGCGGCCGCCTCTTCCTCGGCGGTACCGCCGATCTCGCCGATCATCACGATCGCCTCGGTGGCCGGATCCTTCTCGAACATCGCGAGGATGTCGATGAAGTTGGAGCCCGGAATCGGGTCGCCGCCGATGCCCACGCAGGTGGACTGGCCGAAGCCGTGGTCGGTGGTCTGCTTGACCGCCTCATAGGTCAGGGTGCCGGAGCGCGACACGATGCCGACCTTGCCCGGCTTGTGGATGTGGCCCGGCATGATGCCGATCTTGGTCTCGCCGGGAGTGATCACGCCCGGGCAGTTCGGACCGATCAGGCGCACGCCCAGCTCGTCGCACTTCACCTTGACGTCGAGCATGTCGAGGGTCGGGATGCCCTCGGTGATGCAGACGATCAGCTTGATGCCGGCGTTGGCGGCCTCCAGGATGGAGTCCTTGCAGAAGGGGGCCGGCACGTAGATCACGCTGGCCTCGGCGCCGGTCTGCTCCACGGCTTCCTTGACGGTGTTGAACACCGGCAGGCCCAGGTGCTCCTGGCCGCCCTTGCCCGGGGTCACGCCGCCGACCATCTGGGTACCGTAGGCGATCGCCTGTTCGGAGTGGAAGGTCCCCTGGCCGCCGGTGAAGCCCTGGCAGATAACCTTGGTGTTCTTGTCGATCAGGATACTCATTACTTGCCCTCCGCGGCCTTGACGACCTGCTGAGCCGCATCGGTCAGACTGGTAGCCGCGATGATGTTCAGACCACTGGACGCCAGCTTCTCGGCACCCAGTTCGGCGTTGGTACCTTCCAGACGCACCACGACCGGCACGTTGACGCCGACCTGCTCGACGGCACCGATGATGCCCTCGGCGATCATGTCGCAGCGCACGATACCGCCGAAGATGTTGACCAGCACCGCCTTGACGTTGTCGTCGGAGAGGATCAGCTTGAACGCCTCGGCAACGCGCTCCTTGGTGGCACCGCCGCCCACGTCCAGGAAGTTGGCGGGAGAGCCGCCGTGCAGGTTGACGATGTCCATGGTACCCATGGCCAGGCCGGCACCGTTGACCATGCAGCCGATGTTGCCATCCAGCGCCACATAGTTCAGCTCCCAGGCGGCCGCCTCGGCCTCGCGCTCATCCTCCTGGGAGGGGTCGCGCATGGCCTGCAGGTCCGGGTGGCGATAGAGGGCGTTGCCGTCCAGGCCCAGCTTGGCGTCGAGGCAGTGGAGGTTGCCCTCGTCGGTGATCACCAGCGGGTTGATCTCGAGCAGTGCCAGATCCTTGTCGTGGAACAGCTTGGAGAGTCCCAGGAAGACCTTGGTGAACTGCTTGACCTGGTCGCCTTTCAGGCCCAGGGCGAAGGCCAGCTCGCGGGCCTGGTAGGGCTGAGCGCCCACCAGCGGATCGATCTCGGCCTTGAGGATCTTCTCGGGGGTCTCCTCGGCGACCTGCTCGATCTCCACGCCGCCCTCGGTGGAGGCCATGAAGACCACGCGGCGGGTGGCGCGATCGACCACGGCGCCCAGGTAGAGCTCATCGGCGATGTCGGTGCAGTTCTCGACCAGGATCTTGGCGACCGGCTGACCCTTGGCGTCGGTCTGGAAGGTCACCAGATTCTTGCCCAGCCACTGCTCGGCGAAGGCCTTGGCCTCCTCCGGGCTCTTGATCAGCTTGACGCCGCCGGCCTTGCCGCGGCCACCGGCGTGGACCTGGGCCTTGACGACCCACTTGTCACCGCCGATCTTCTTGCAGGCTTCGGCAGCTTCTTCGGGGGTGTCGACGGCAAAGCCCTTGGACACCGGCAGACCGTAGTCGGCAAACAGCTGTTTGCCCTGATACTCGTGAAGGTTCATCGATTCATGCCATTGGTTGCATGTGACTCGAACGGCGGTCCTGTCTCACCGGCTGGCGAATGAACAAGACCACCACCGTCCCTTCCGATGCATCGCCGGAAGGGGCGCGCCGCCCGGAGGGCGGCGCTCGTTGTGCGACTTACTTGCGCTTCTTGCGGTTGGCCATGTGGATGGCGTGGCCATCCACCGCCAGGGCGGCCTCGTGTACCGCCTCGGACATGGTCGGATGCGCATAGCAGGTCAGCGCCAGATCCTCGGCGCTGGAGCCGAACTCCAGGGCGATGACGCCCTGAGCAATCATCTCGCCGGCGTGCTGGCCGACGATATGCATGCCCAGCACGCGGTCGGTCTCGGCATCGGCGATGATCTTGGCCTGGCCCTCGGTGGCGTTGTTGGCCATGGCGCGGCCGCTGGCGGCAAACGGGAAGGAGCCGGTCTTGACCTCGATGCCCTTGGCCTTGGCCTCCTGCTCGGTCAGACCGACCCAGGCCACCTCGGGGAAGGTGTAGATGACGTTGGGGATGGCGTCGTAGTTCATCTCGGCCTTGTGGCCGGCGATGACGTCGGCGACCATCACGCCCTCTTCCGAGGCCTTGTGGGCCAGCATCGGGCCGCGCACGCAGTCGCCGATGGCGTAGACGCCCGGCACGCTGGTGCGGCACTGGTCGTCAACGTGAATGAAGCCGCGCTCGTCCAGGTCGACGCCGACACCCTCGGCGACCACGCCCTGGGTGTAGGGCTTGCGGCCAACGCAGACGATCAGCTTGTCGAAGGTCATCTCCTGATCGCCGTCACCGTCGGTGTACTTGACGACCACTTCCTTGCCCTTGACCTCGGAGCCGGTGACCCGCGCGCCCAGACGGATGTCCAGGCCCTGCTTCTTGAGCAGCTTCTGGGTCTCCTTGGCAATGGCGCCATCCACCATGGGCAGGAAGCTGTCCATGGCCTCGAGCACGGTGACCTCGCTGCCCAGGCGGCTCCAGACGCTGCCCAGCTCCAGGCCGATGATGCCGGCACCGATCACGCCCAGGCGCTTGGGCGTCTCGGTGAACTCCAGGGCACCGGTGGAATCGACGATCAGACCGTCGGTGAGCGGCGTCGGCGGGATCTCCACCGGCACGGAGCCGGCCGCGATGATGATGCTGTCCGCCTCATGGGTGGTGGCCTTGCCATCCTTGTCGGTAACCTCGACCTGCCTGGCGCCGGTCACCTTGCCGGTCCCCTCGATGCCGGTCACGCCGTTGGCCTTGAACAGGCCGGCGATGCCCCCGGTGAGGTTCTTCACGATGGTGTCCTTGCGGGCGATCATCTTCTTGACGTCCATCTGGACATCACCCGCCTGGATCCCCATGTCGGCAAAGTCGTGCTTGGCCTCGACGAACTTGTGGGAGGCCTCGAGCAGCGCCTTGGAGGGGATGCAGCCCACGTTGAGACAGGTGCCGCCGAACACCACCTTGCCTTCCTTGCCGATCCACTTCTCGACGCAGGCGACCTTCAGCCCCATCTGGGCGGCGCGAATGGCGGCCACGTAGCCACCGGGGCCCGCGCCGATCACGATCACATCAAACTTGTCAGCCATGTTGGCTCCCCTTGCGTATCTTGGGTTGGGGTGCCGCCGGGATCATCCGGCGGCACGGGCCGCTCAGATGTCCAGCAGCAGGCGGGACGGATCCTCGAGCAGCTCCTTGATGGTGACCAGGAACTGCACCGCATCCTTGCCGTCGATCATGCGGTGGTCATAGGAGACCGCCAGATACATCATCGGGCGAATCTCGACCTTGCCGTTCACCGCCATGGGGCGCTCCTGGATCTTGTGCATGCCCAGGATGGCGGTCTGCGGCGGATTGATGATCGGCGTGGACATCAGCGAGCCGAAGATGCCGCCGTTGGTGATGGTGAAGGTGCCGCCCTGCATCTCGTCGATGCCCAGCTTGCCGTCACGGGCGCGCTTGCCGAAGTCGACGATGCCCTTCTCGACGTCGGCGATCTTCATGCTGTCGGTATCGCGCAGTACCGGCACCACCAGGCCGCGGTCGGTGGAGACCGCCACGCCGATATCCTGGTAGCCGTGATAGACGATGTCGGTGCCGTCGATGGAGGCGTTGACGTCCGGGAAGCGCTTGAGCGCCTCGGAGGCGGCCTTGACGAAGAAGCCCATGAAGCCGAGCTTGACGTCGTGGGTCTTGAGGAAGGCGTCCTTGTACTGGGCGCGCAGGTCCATCACCGCCCCCATGTCCACCTCGTTGTAGGTGGTGAGCATGGCCGCGCTCTGCTGAGCCTGGACCAGGCGCTTGGCGATGGTCTGACGCAGCCGGCTCATGGGCACGCGCTTCTCGGGGCGCTCGCCCTCGACGACCGGTGCCGCGGCAGCGGACTTGGCGGCGCCGCCGGCAGCCGGCTTGGCAGCCTTCTTCGCGCTGCCGTCCTTGACCGCCTTCTGCACGTCCTCCTTGAGGATACGCCCGCCCTTGCCGGTACCCTGGATGGCGTCGACATCGAGGTCGTGCTCGGCCACCAGCTTGCGGGCGGCGGGCGCCAGGATCTTGTCGCCTACCTTCTCGTCGCTGGCGCCGTCGTCGGCGGAGGCCGCCGGCGTCTTGTCGGCCGCCGTGGCAACATCGCCTCCAGCGCCTTCGGCGAAGAGCGCCAGCACCGCCTCGGACTCGACCTGGCTACCCTCTTCGGCCTTGATCTCCGCCAGGGCACCGTCGGCGGGAGCGACCACCTCGAGCACCACCTTGTCGGTCTCGATCTCGGCCAGCACCTCGTCGCGCTTGACCGCCTCGCCCACCTGCTTGTTCCAGCTGGCAACGGTGCCCTCCTGGATGGACTCGGGGAAGGTCGGCGCCTTCACCTCGTGGCGCTTGCCCTCGGCAGCCGGCTCCGCCTTGGCGTCAGCTTTCTCGGCCTTGGCGTCGGCCTTGGCGCTCTTCTCGGCCTTGCCACCCGCGGCCTTGCCTTCGCCGATGCGGCCCAGCACCTGCTCGGACTCCACGGTCTCGCCCTCCTCGACGAGTACCTCGGCGAGGGTGCCGGCTTCCGGCGCCATCACCTCGAGCACCACCTTGTCGGTCTCGATCTCGACGATCAGCTCGTCGCGTTCAACGCTGTCACCGGCCTTCTTGTGCCAGGCAGCCACGCTGCCTTCGGCAACGGATTCCGGAAAGGTTGGGGCCTTGATCTCGGTAGCCATGTCGTTTCCCTTGTCTGTTCTCTCTCGTCCCGGTGGCGTGCCTTACAGATTGAAGGCGTCTTCCACCAGCTGGCGCTGCTGTTCGATATGCACGGACATGTAGCCCGCGGCAGGTGCTGCAGAGGCCGGACGCCCGGCAAACTTGAGCGCGCCACCCAGGTTGCTCTTGAGCATGTCGGCCACGGCCCGCATGTGATGCTGGCTCGGGTACCAGGCGCCCTGGTTGAGCGGCTCCTCCTGACACCAGACCACGTCGCGAACGTTGACGTAGGCCTTGAGCGCCTCGAAGAGCTCCTCCTTGGGGAAGGGGTAGAGCTGCTCGATTCGTACGATGGCGACATCCTGTCGGTCGTTCTGCTCACGCCAGCTGGCCAGGTCGTAGTAGACCTTGCCCGCGCACAGGATGATGCGCTCGACCTTCTTGGGGTCGCGCGCTCCCTGATCGGGCAGCACCATCTGGAACTGGCCGGTGGCCAGCTCGTCGAGACTGGAGGTGGCCTCCTTGTGACGCAGCAGGCTCTTGGGCGACATCACCACCAGCGGCTTGCGCAGCTGGCGAATCACCTGACGACGCAGCAGATGGAAGATCTGGGCCGGGGTCGTGGGCACGCAGACCTGCATGTTGTGCTCGGCGCACATCTGCAGGAAGCGCTCCAGGCGCGCCGAGGAGTGCTCGGGACCCTGGCCCTCGTAGCCGTGGGGCAGGAGCATGGTCAGGCCGCACAGCCGCCCCCACTTGGTCTCGCCGGAGGAGATGAACTGATCCACCACCACCTGGGCACCGTTGAAGAAGTCGCCGAACTGGGCTTCCCAGATCACCAGGTGGTTGGGCGCCGTGGTGGCATAGCCGTACTCGAACGCCAGCACCGCCTCCTCCGAGAGGAAGGAGTCGTGAATGGTGAACAGCGGCTGGCCGTCGGCCATGTGCTGCAGCGGCACATAGCTGCTGCCATCCTTCTGGTTGTGCACCACCGCGTGGCGGTGGGAGAAGGTGCCGCGGCCCACGTCCTGGCCGGTGATGCGCACCGGGTGGCCCTCGTCGAGCAGGGTGGCATAGGCCAGGGTCTCGGCGAAGCCCCAGTTCAGGGCCATGCCGCCGGCCTGCATCTTGCGGCGATCCTCGTAGATCTTGGCGACCTGGCGCTGAACTTCGACCCCGTTGGGGATCTCGCACATTCGCGCGGCCAGACGCTGCAGACGCTTCATCGCCACGGCGGTGTCCGCATAGCCGGTCCACTCATGGCCGAGGTAGGGCTTCCAGTCGACGAACAGCGAGGTGTTGGGCTCCTGCACCAGGGCGTTGGCCACATGGTTGCCGGCCAGCAGGTCCTCGCGGTAGGTCTCGATCATCGCCTTGGCGTCGTCCTCGGAGAGCACGCCCTGCGCCACCAGGCGCTCGGCATAGAGGGCGCGCGACGAGGGGTGATCCTTGATCTTGGCGTACATCATCGGCTGGGTGCCGCTGGGCTCGTCGGCCTCGTTGTGGCCGCGACGACGGTAGCAGACGAGATCGATCACCACGTCCTTCTTGAACTGCTGCCGGAAGTCGAGCGCCACCTGGGTCGCGTGCAGCACCGCGTCCGGGTCATCGCCGTTGACGTGAAAGATCGGCGCCTGGACCATCTTGGCGATATCGGTGCAGTACTCCGTGGAGCGGGTGTCCTGCGGATGCGAGGTGGTGAAGCCGACCTGGTTGTTGATCACGATATGGATGGTGCCGCCGGTCTTGTAGGCGCGGGTCTGAGACATCTGGAAGGTCTCCATGACCACGCCCTGACCGGCGAAGGCGGCATCGCCATGGACGTTGATCGGCAGCACCTTGCTGCCGTCGCTGTCGTCGCGGCGATCCTGGCGGGCACGGACCGAGCCCTCGACCACCGGGGAGACGATCTCCAGGTGGGAGGGGTTGAAGGCCAGCGCCAGGTGCACTTCCCCGCCCGGGCTCATGACGTTGGAGCTGAAGCCCTGGTGGTACTTGACGTCGCCGGAGCCGCGCTCGATGACCTTCTTGCCATCGAACTCGTCGATCAGATCGCCGGGGTTCTTGCCGAGGATGTTGACCAGCAGGTTGAGACGACCCCGGTGGGCCATGCCGATCACCATCTCCTTGATGCCGTAGCCGCCGCCGCGCTGAATCAACTCGTCCATCATCGGGATGAAGGTCTCACCCCCCTCGAGGCCGAAGCGCTTGGTGCCGGGATACTTGGAGGCCAGATAGTTCTCCAGGCCTTCGGCGGCGGTCAGCCGCTCCAGTACGTGCTGGCGCACCTCGTTGCTGAATTTCGGCGCGCTGCGCACCGACTCGAAGCGCTGCTGCAGCCAGCGCTTCTCCTCGGTGTCGACGATATGCATGATCTCGCAGCCGATGGAGCGACAGTAGGTCTGCTCCAGCGCCTCGACGATGTCCTTGAGCGGGGCGTGATCCAGCCCCAGGAAGAAGGAGCCGGTCTGGAACTCGGTGTCCATGTCGCTCTTGGAGAGCTGATGGAAGGAGAGATCGAGATCGGGCACCGGCAGCTGGCTGCGCAGGCCGAGCGGATCGATGTTGGCCTTCTGGTGACCGCGGAAGCGGTAGGCGTTGATCAGCTGAAGGACCTTGACCTGCTTCTTACTCTCTTCTCCGCCGCCGGCGGCAGGCGCCTGGGCGGTGCGGCGAGCGCGGCCCATCTGGTAGAACTGGTCGCGGACCGGGGTGAGGGGGACATCGTGGGAGGCGCTGCCTTCGGGGGCCGGCAACTGGTCGAAGTAGCTGCGCCACTCGGCCGGGACAGCGGCGGGATCGTCGAGGTACTGCTCGTAGAGCGCTTCCACATAGTGAACATTACCGCCACTGACGTGGGAGGAGCGCCACATCAACTCCATTATACCTTGTTGCATCTCTCGGTCACCCTGCACTGATGGGGTGGTATCGGCGTCTCCGCACCCATGGCGCGGTGACATCGGTGGTGCCCTGCCGGTAGGGCCAAGCTCGTTCCGGCGCTGCCGGCACCCGGCCGACAGCCTTGAATTCCATGCTCAGGAGCCGGTGCCCAAGGCACCGGCTCCCAATGCTACCGAAGCATCCCACACCGGCTGCGACATCGGGTCGCAGCGGATGTCAGGGGCCCATGATAGCAATCTCGACGCCACGATTTAAGTGGCATCGGCCAGCAGCATGTCGCGGATCTTGCCGATCGCACGGGTGGGGTTGAGCCCCTTGGGACAGACCGCCACGCAGTTCATGATGCCGCGGCAGCGGAACACGGAGAACGGATCCTCAAGCTCGGCCAGACGCTCGCTGGTGGCGGTGTCGCGGGAGTCGGCCAGGAAGCGGTAGGACTGCAGCAGGCCGGCCGGCCCCACGAACTTGTCCGGATTCCACCAGAACGACGGGCAGGAGGTGGAGCAGCAGGCGCAGAGGATACACTCGTAGAGGCCATCCAGCTTGTCACGGTCCTCCGGCGACTGCAGCCGCTCGATGGCCGGCGCCGGGGTATCGTTCTGCAGGTAGGGCTGAATACGCTCGTACTGCTTGTAGAACAGCCCCATGTCGACGACCAGGTCGCGGATGACCGGCAGGCCCGGCAGCGGGCGCAGCGTCAGCTTGCCGTTCTTCACCACCTCGGAGAGGGGCGTGATGCAGGCCAGCCCGTTCTTGCCGTTCATGTTCATGCCGTCGGAGCCGCATACGCCCTCGCGGCAGCTGCGGCGGAAAGCCAGACCGTTGTCGTCCTCCTTCATCAGGTGCAGAACGTCCAGCACCATGATGTCACGGCCCTGGGTGTCAACCTGGAACTCCTGCATGTACGGCGCGGAGTCGGTTTCCGGGTTGTAGCGGTAGATGGATACCTGAAGCATCTTGACTCACCCTCGTGATGGCGGAGTTAGTAGGTGCGGACCTTCGGCTCGAAGGTGTCGACGGTCTTCGGCGCGAAGTTGACATCCCGCTTGGCCAGCCGCTTCTCGGCCGGGAAGTAGAGCGAGTGCTTCAGCCAGTTGACGTCGTCACGGTCAGGATAGTCGTAGCGGGAGTGCGCGCCACGGCTCTCCTTGCGCTCCAGGGCCGAGATGGCGGTGGCTTCGGCCACTTCCATCAGGTTGTCCAGCTCCAGGGCTTCGACGCGAGCGGTGTTGAAGCCGTTGCTCTTGTCCGGCAGGTAGGCGTTGGCGATGCGTTCGCGCAGATCGGCGAGCTGCTTGACGCCCTTCTGCATGTTCTCTTCCTCACGGAAGACGCCGAAGGAGTTCTGCATGATGCTCTGCAGCTCACGCTTCAGCTCCGGCACGGTCTCGCCGCCCTCGGACTCGTTCCAGCGGTTCATGCGCTGCATGGCCGACTCGATATCGGACTCGGTGGCGTCGAGGTACTCGATCCCCTCGTTGAGCGCGCCCTCGATGAACATGCCCGCTGCGCGGCCGAAGACCACCAGATCGAGCAGCGAGTTGCCGCCCAGACGGTTGGCGCCGTGCACCGAGACACAGGCCGCCTCGCCGCAGGCGAACAGGCCGTTGACGATCTGGTCGTTGCCGTCGGCGTCCTGCATGATCGCCTGACCGTGCACGTTGGTGGGGATCCCGCCCATCATGTAGTGGCAGGTCGGCACCACCGGGATCGGCTCCTGGGCCGGATCGACGTGGGCGAAGGTCTTGGAAAGCTCGACGATGCCGGGCAGGCGCTTGCCGAGCACCTCCTCGCCCAGGTGATCGAGCTTCAGGAAGACGTGATCACCGTTCTCGCCGCAGCCGCGACCCTCGAGGATCTCCATGACCATGGAGCGGGCGACCACATCGCGGCCGGCCAGGTCCTTGGCGTTGGGCGCATAGCGCTCCATGAAACGCTCGCCATCCTTGTTGACCAGGTAGCCGCCCTCGCCGCGACAGCCTTCGGTCACCAGGGTGCCCGCACCGTAGATACCGGTCGGGTGGAACTGCCACATCTCCATGTCCTGCATCGGGAAGCCGGCGCGCAGCGCCATGCCGATGCCGTCGCCGGTGTTGATCAGGGCGTTGGTGGTGGAGGCATAGATGCGCCCGGCGCCGCCGGTGGCCAGCACGGTGGCCTTGGACTTGACGTGGACCACTTCGCCGGTCTCGATATCCATGGCGATGCAGCCCACCACGTCACCGCTGGCATTCTTGACCAGGTCCACCGCATACCACTCGTTGAGGAAGGTGGTATTGTTCTTAAGGTTGTTCTGATAGAGGGTGTGCAGCAGGGCGTGACCGGTACGGTCAGCCGCGGCACAGGTACGAGCGGCCTGGCCGCCGGCACCGAAGTCCTTGGACTGGCCGCCGAACGGGCGCTGGTAGATGCGGCCGTTGTCGAAGCGGGAGAACGGCAGACCCATGTGCTCGAGCTCGAACACCGCCTTGGGGCCCTCGGAACACATGTACTCGGCCGCGTCCTGGTCGGCGATATAGTCACCGCCCTTGACGGTATCGTACATGTGCCAGCGCCAGTCGTCGTTGGGATCGGCGGAGGCGATGGCGCAGGTGATGCCACCCTGGGCCGACACGGTATGGGAGCGGGTCGGGAAGACCTTGGACAGCACGGCGGTCTTCTTGCCGGACTTGGCCAGCTCGAGGGCGGCACGCAGGCCGGAGCCGCCACCGCCGATGATGATGGCGTCGAAGGAAAGGCTACGCAGGTTGGACATGAATCAGGCTCCCCACAGAATCTGAATGCCCCAGACCAGGAACACGAAGATGGCCAGGATAATGGCGGTCTGGGCGCCAACGCGGAGTCCGGTCGGCTTGAGGTAGTCGGTGGTCACGGTCCACAGGCCGACCCAGGCATGGGCGGACAGCGACACGAAGGCCAGCAGCGAGAAGATGCGCATCCAGGTCTGGGCGAACAACCCGCTCCAGGTGGCGTAGTCGAGCCCCGGATTGAACAGCAGATAGAGAACGATGAAGACAGTATAGAGCGCCAGGATGACCGCCGACACGCGCTGCACGAGCCAGTCGGACAGGCCACTGCGGCCGAAACTCGTGATATTGGTTACCATATCCAGACTCCCGCCAGAATGATCAGGACCGCACTCACCACCACGGTGATCTGCGCTTTCTTGACGCCGCCCTCGAGGGTCACGCCGATGTCGGCGTCCATCACCAGGTGCTTGATACCGGCGACGAAGTGGAACGCCAGCGCCGACAGCAGGCCCCAGGCGATCAGCTTGGCCAGGAAATTGTTGGCCAGGGCGTTGCTCACGGCCTCGAAGCCGGCCGGGGAGGAGAGCGATTTGCTCAGCGCCCAGAAGGCGAAAATCAGGCCGACGAAGAGGATCACGCCGGTGATGCGGTGGGCGATGGAGGTCAGGGCGGGAAGTGGGAACTGTATCGTGGACAGATCCAGATTTACGGGTCGTTTGCTATTCACGGCTCTCTACACACTCTCTATGGCCCACTTGACGACAGGACGGGCAAGGTCCGAGCGGGCGGTGGTTTCGGGAAGGAGCGGCCATTGCCGTCGTGCAGGGCAAGACCGTCTTTTCCTGCCAGTCGCGCGGGGTGGATTATAGGGACATGGCTAGGCCATGACAAACGCGACGGCGGCTAACTAGACCATGGTGCAAAGCCTGCCGCCCCCCCCGACGCCGCCGTTTGGCGACGTTCTGCCCGCGACCGCACAGGGATGGTGCGCAGCACCATTTATTGTACAGCACCTATACCTATATCAGCAACATGCACAACACAGGGGTCGCCATGGACTAATTGACAATCGCTGGAACGCTTCTATAGTGGGCGGACCTTTTCGCCGGCAATCGTAGCTAACCCGCTAGTGAAAATAACGACTTATCGCCCTAACACGAACTCGAGAGGAGGCCTCCATGGCTGACAGGAAAGCGACGCTGACGGTAGACGGTCTGGACAAGACGATCGAACTGCCTGTCTATTCGGGCACCCTGGGGCCCGACGTAATCGACGTCCGCGGACTGGGTGCCGAGGGCCTGTTCACCTACGACCCCGGCTTCATGGCCACCTCCTCCTGCCAGTCCGACATCACCTACATCGATGGCGGCAAGGGCGTGCTGCTGCATCGCGGCTACCCGATCGACCAGCTGGCCAAGGAGTCCAACTTCGTCGAGATGTGCTATCTGCTGCTGTTCGGCGAACTGCCGACCGATGCGCAGTACGCCGACTTCGAGTCGCGGGTCCGCAACCACACCATGGTCCACGACCAGATCAACAACTTCTTCAAGGGCTTCCGCCGCGACGCCCACCCGATGTCGATCCTGTGCGGTGTCGTGGGCGGCCTGGCGGCCTTCTATCACGACCACATGGACATCAACGAGGAGGAGGACCGCGTCATCAGCGCCGTCCGCCTGATCGCCAAGATGCCGACCATCGCCGCGATGTCCTACAAGTACAACGTGGGCCAGCCCTTCAACTACCCGCGCAACGACCTGAGCTATGCAGAGAACTTCCTCTACATGATGTTCAGCACGCCCTGCGAGGAGTACAAGATCAATCCGGTCTACGCCAAGGCCATGGATCGCATCTTCATGCTGCACGCCGACCACGAGCAGAACGCCTCCACCTCCACGGTGCGCCTGGCGGGCTCCACCGGCGCCAACCCCTTCGCCTGCATCAGTGCCGGCATCGCCGCCCTGTGGGGGCCGGCCCACGGCGGCGCCAACGAGGCGGTACTGAAGATGCTCGACGAGATCGGCGACGACTCCGAAGAGAACATCCAGCGCTTCATCGACAAGGCCAAGGACAAGAACGACCCGTTCAAGCTGATGGGCTTCGGCCACCGGGTCTATCGCAACTTCGATCCCCGCGCCAAGGTGATGAAGGAGACCTGCGACGAGGTTCTGGCCGAGCTGGGCATGGCAGACGACCCCCAGCTGAAGATCGCCAAGCGCCTGGAGCAGATCGCCCTGGAGGACGAGTACTTCGTCGAGCGCAAGCTCTATCCCAACGTTGACTTCTATTCCGGCATCATCCTCAAGGCCATGGGCATCCCGACCAACATGTTCACCGTGATCTTCGCGGTGTCCCGCACCATCGGCTGGATCTCCCACTGGCACGAGATGCTCAGCGACAGCTACAAGATCGGCCGTCCGCGTCAGCTCTATACCGGCCACACCCAGCGCGACTATCCTGCCAAGTAAGCCAGGCGGGCAGCGGCCCTGCCGCCTGCGCCACCCTTCAGAAAGCCGCCTTCGGGCGGCTTTCTGCTGCATGGAGCACTCACCCTTCACCACTTACCACTCACCACTTACCACTTACCACTTACCACTTACTACTCACCACTCACCCGCCATACCAGGAGCAACAGAATGAGCCAGAGCATCTCTACCGTCGCCTTTATCGGCCTGGGCGTGATGGGCTACCCCATGGCCGGCCACCTGGCCCGCGCCGGCCTCAGCGTACGCGTCTACAACCGTACCGCCGCCAAGGCCGCGGCCTGGGCCGATGAGCACGGCGGCAGCCACTACCCGACCCCTCGGGAGACCGCCGAGGGCGCCGATCTGGTGCTGATCTGCGTGGGCAACGACGACGACGTACGCCAGGTCACCACCGGCCCCGAAGGGGCACTGCACGGCATG
>LFCJ01000216.1_pt1 | contig 34009 bp, 34 predicted proteins | sample 643141 | NCBI WGS metagenome assembly LFCJ01 (sample SAMN03766243, study PRJNA286221) | soda lake metagenome | biome: soda lake; feature: Kulunda steppe; material: water; isolation source: sample B1-Br-g2 brine of Lake Bitter-1 | place: Russia: Kulunda steppe | collected 2010-07
CGTCGGCACCCATTCGCAGCGAGGGGACGAGGATGGCGTCGTACCCTTGCAGACACAGGAAGTCATCGGGCGTCCGCTCCATGACGGACAGGAAGTACGAGAGGTCTCCGCTCGAATCCTTGATCCCCAACACCTGCTCGTCGTCTGCGATCGCCTCGATCGTCTCCGGCTCGATTCGCTGGCCCGTACACTGGGGAATGTTGTACAACAGGATCGGCAGCGAGACCGCGTCGAGGATGGCCTCGAAAAAGCGCTGGTTCCCGACCGGATCGGTGGCCGTCGAAAAGTAGGGCGCGACGATCGCCGCCGCATCTGCCCCGGCCGCTGCGGCGGTTTCGACGGCGTCGATCGTCTCGGCGACGCTGGTCGCCCCAGCCCCGGCAACGACGGGAACGTCGGCGTGGGCGACCGTCCGTTCGATCACTGCACGGCGTTCCGCGGTGGACAGCGCCGGAAACTCGCCGGTCGTCCCACAGGGGAAGACGGCATCGACCCCACCCGCTTCGACGTGGTCGATGAGGTCGACGAGCGCCGAATCGTCGATCGACCCATCGGCGAACGGTGTCGCGAGTGGCGGTGTGATCCCTTGGAGTGCAGTGTGGACGTCCATACGAGTTGAAACGTTCGAGGGGGACAAAACCGTTAGCCTGCGCCAGTTGCTGCGCTGGACCCGACGGTGCGACCGACGGGAGCGCTGCCTGCTCCGACCATCACACGTTCGACTCGGCAACTGACGGGCTGAACTGGCCCGTATGGCTGTAGATGCCAGCCACGAGAACGCCACCGGCGACGAGTGGGACGACCGCGCTGAGTCCGTACAGCAACTCGAAGCCGATCGTCTCGGCGAACGGCAGTGCGATCAGCGGCCCGAGACCGCCGCCAACGTCGCCCATCACGTTGTTCGTTCCCATCGCACGCCCCATACGCTCGTCGGGTGTGAGATCTGCCAGTAGTGCTGTCAGCGGGCCGCCAACCCCGCCCTGACCGGCACCGACCAGCACGCACGCGACGACGAGCCACTCGACTGACGTCCCGTAGGCTAACACGCCGAAGCCGATGCAGGCGGTACACAGGAAGACGAGCATGACAGGGACACGGGCGCCGATCGAGTCGCTCAATGCACCCCCACCCAGCGTGAATACCGATCCCGCAAGCACCGTGATGGCCATCAACATTCCCGAAGACCCCTGTGCGTTGAGTCCAAAAATCGAGATCCCGCGATCGCCAAGTAGGAGGACGAGCGTCGAGAACAGAACGCCCATGTAGGCAAAGTAGAGCCCGAAATTGACGAGTCCGATCGTCAGTGCCGGCACGCTCCGCTCGATGTCCCAGGGCTTGATCGCTTTCTGTTCGCCCTCGACGTGCGTCTCGGGGACGATAATATAGGCGATACCGCTCGCAAGCCCGGCGAACGCGGCCGCGAGCGCGAACGCCTCGACGTTGCCCCAGACGTCGCTGACGACGCCCCCGAGGACGAGCCCGGCGGGAAAGCCGAACGTGATCCCCGCACGGACGATGCCCATGCTCGTCCCGCGGGAGGACGCCTCGCTCACGTCGGCCGTGATCGTGTAGGCGGTCGCAAAGACGAGTGCGCTCCCGATTCCCCAGAGGATCCGGGCGAACATGAACCAGAACTCGGGCATCGAGGAGAGAATCGCGACGACGTACATGAACGTCGCGACGCCCTCGATCGCGAGGCCGGCGATAAACGGGGTTCGGGTGCCGATCCGATCGACGAGTGCGCCCGCCGGTGCGTTGGCCACGATCCGTGTAAACCGATTTGCACTCAGGATGAGCCCGACTACGACCGCCGAGATCCCCAGTACCTCGCCGAGGTTCGGCAGGATCGGAAAGATCACGCCACCGCCAAACCCGACGAAGAAGGTACTGGCGACGACGGCGAGAACGACCCGGTTCGAACTGGCGGACGGACGTGACACTGATATTGATGGACGCGACGTTTCGGTCGGAAACTCGGTAGACCACTAGACCGGGACTGTCCGCATGGGTCTATCGAAACCGGAACCTCGATCGGATTCCGTTTTCGGCATCACAGGTGTGATATCGTCGGGAACAACACTGCGGTGGCTGTGGTTGTCAACAGCACGTAGCGAGCGATCGACGGCTACTGGTCAGAACGTCGTCAGTTCGCCGTCGATCACGCGCCGGGTGATCGCGGTGACGTCGGCCAGTTCACGGTCGACGATCGCTTCGACGTCGTCTTCGACATCGGCCAGCGTGGTGCCCTCCTCGGTCACGATGTGGACGTCGGCGACGTGGGGCTCGTCGATCGGTCGGCCGATCTGTGAGAGCAGTCGCACGCGGAGGTCCCGAATGCCGTCGACGTCGGCGACGACTGTCTCGGCGATCTCTGTCGAGAGCAGGTTGTAGATCTTCCCGATGTGATTGACCGGGTTTTTGCCGCTCGTCGCTTCCATCGACATCGATCGGTTCGGGGTGATAAGCCCGTTGGCACGATTCCCACGACCGACGGAGCCGTCGTCACCCTGCTCGGCGGAGGTGCCGGTGACGGTGAGATAGATCGCCCCCTCCTCGTAGTCGTCGGCCGTATTGACGTGGACCTCGACCTCGCGGTCGGTGTGGTTGCGGGCGACGTCCCCGACGAACTCACGGACCGACTCGACGGCGTCGGCGTAGGCGTCGATGTCCGCGATATGGTCGTCGATCATCGCTGCCGCGACGGTGACGTCGATCCGATCGCCCTCGCGTTTGCCCATGATCTTCACGTCCGGGCCGAGATAGGGATGGTCGTCCGCGAACTCTCCGTTCAGCTGCGACTCGGCCTCCAGGACGATCCGTTCGGTCTCCGTCAGCGGCGCGTGGCCGACGCCGAAACTCGTGTCGTTGGCCATCGGGACACTCACTTCGTCCTCGCCGAAGACCTCCTGTAGGTCACCGCTCCCCTCGCCGAGTTTGACGTCGACGACGATGTCCTCGCCGTATTTGAGCTGGGGAATGTTCTCTTCGAGATACTCGCGTGCGGCTCGCAGCGCGATCGTTTCGGCTGGAATCGTCTGGCCATCGTAGTGTTTGGTCGCGCGGCCAACGATCAGCAGGTAGATCGGATCGACGACTTCGCCGCCACCGAACGCTGGTGCGGCCTCGCCCGCGACGAGTTGGGTCTCGTCAGTGTTGAAGTGCAACACTTCGCCGACGCGATCGAGATACTCGCGTGCCAGCGCCCCGGCGACGCTCTCGGCGACGCCATCACAGATCGAGTCAGGGTGTCCGATCCCCTTTCGCTCGACGATTTCGACCTCCTGATCATCGACTGCCTGCCGGTCGATCGGCTCGACACGGATATTCCGCTCACTCATTGGCGAACGTAGAGCGAGCGTGGTTCTATAACTTGCGGAAATGTTTTCTCGGAGAAATGCTCTATAGTAATATCTCTCCGACGGTCACGATGCCAACAACAGTCCCAGATACGACGTCCGAAGCTGCTCGTTGGGGTCAAGATCGAGCCGATCGAGGACGTCGTAGGCACCCTCACGGGCCGATTCGAGGTCGCGTTCGGTCTCGACGTCCGTCTCGACTTCGACGTACTCGCCGACGTCATCGACCGAATCGAGTGTGATCGTGTACGTGTACTCGGCGTGGGCGATCGCGAACCGATCGCGTTCTTTCCGGACCGTCGCCGCTGGCTCGAAGCCGAGATGAGTCAGTATCGTGTCCATCGTCTCGCCGTCTGCGACGCCGGTCTCGGCTTCCTCGCGACTCTTGGATTCGTCGTCGACGAGCGGGCCCTTGTAGGTGATCCGGGTTTCTGCTGTGTCCTCGCCCTGGCGTTCACTGCGGATGCGAAGCGCCTCATCGGTCTCGGGGAACGATCGATGGGGGGCGTCGTAGTAGGTGTCTTCCTGAACGACGGCTCCCTTGGGTGTCGCTCCAGTCTCCTCCAGCCGGTCTCGAACAGCCTCTAGATCGGCGGGTACCTTCACTTCGACCTCGTACATACCCAACCCGACGAGTACCGATCCTAAGTATCGGTCGTTCCCGGGCGAAAACGTCGGTCTTAAATGTAGACGGCGGGACGTACAACGTATGACTGAGGACCAAGAGGCCGAGCTCGAAACACAGGCCGATGACGTTGACGAAGAAGTAGACGACAACGCTGCACCTGACGGACTTCAGGAGGGCGATTTCGTCGAACTCGAGTACACCGCGTACACCGCGGAGGGCGACCAGCTGGTCGATACGACCGATCCCGAGGTCGCCGAAGAAGAGGGCGTCGACGATCAGGGCCAGGAGTTCAAACCACGAACGATCGTGCTCGGAGAGGGCCACATCTTCGAGGGCGTCGAGGAAGCGCTCATCGGGAGCGAGGTCGGCGACTCCGGTGCCGTGACGATCCCCGCCGAGGAAGCGTTCGGCGAGTACGACCCTGACGACGTCCAGACCGTCAGCGCCGAAAAGATCGACGAGGACGACCGCTACCCCGGCGCGAACGTCCAGATCGACGGCCAGCAGGGCTACATCAGCACGATCATCGGTGGCCGCGCACGAGTAGACTTTAACCACCCGCTTGCCGGCGACGACGTCGAGTACGAGTACACGATCGTCGACGAAGTCGAGGACCGCGAGCAGCAGGCTGCTGGCCTGTTCGAGATGTACCTCGGGATGGAGCCCGACCTCTGGATCGAGACTGACGAGGTCGAAGAGGAGGTTCCCGTCGAGCCGGACGAAGACGACGAAGACGACGCCGAACCCGAGTTCGAGACCGAGACCGTCGAGAAAGAGACGCTCTACCTCGAAGCCACTCCGCAGATGACGATGAACCAGCAGTGGATGATGGGCAAACAGCAGATCGGCCAGGACGTCATCGAGAAGGTCGGCGTCGATCGCGTCATCGTCCAGGAAGTCATCGACGGCATGGGTGGCATGGGTATGGGCGGCATGATGGGCGGCATGGGCGCTATGGGCGGCGGCGACATCGAGGAGGCGCTCGAAGACGCCGACGTCGACGCAGACGAAATCGTCGACGAACTCGAAGGCGCTGACGAGTAATACGGATTACTGTCCGTAGTTACCGCCGATCGGCGACCCGCCTTGGCCGACCGGCGGTAATTGATGACACGAATTCGTATAAGCCGGTTCGAGTTCTCCAATTTTCAATCGTCGAGCGATCGCTCCGGAGGGCGACACGCTCGACCAGTTGCTGTCGATCCGAAGCCGACGGCGCCGTTGCCGGGCGCTTGAAGAGCGGCTGTCGGTTCAAAACGTGTCGACCGATCGAACCTCGTCAGCCACAGCGCGCCTGTCGGTACAAAACGTGTCGACCGATCGAACCTGATCGGTCGACTGTGAACCATCCGTCGGCCACGATTCGATCGTCGGTCAGGCGATGTCTCGGCTCGTGTCGATCGCCACTTCTTCCGTGAGTTCGAGTTTGATCGCGTCGGTTGGCTGGCCACCGGACCGATACTTGGGGATCGAGAGGTGGTTGACGAGTTCAGAGCCGGAGATTTCGGTATCGAGATCGAAGATGGCGTCGGCAGCGTGCTCGGTGCGTGTCCGATGATCGGGCTCTGACTTCCCTTTCAGGCAATGGAGCATCGCAATGCTGTTGGTCTCGAGCATCTGCGCTTTGAGTGCGTTGAGAAATTCGACGTACTCGTCGAGATCGGTCCGTTCGAGGACGTCCATCGTGTCGATGATGAGGTTTGCACCGTCGGGAAGCGCTTGCATAAGTCGTGTCGCTTCCATCAGTGGGTCGTCGCTGGTGACGTGTCTCACTGTCGGGCTGCCGACTTTCGACGGAGAGGCATCGACCGCGTGACGGACCACGGCGTCGGACCGCTCTGTCGTGAGATACAACGTCCCGCGAGCAGCGGTCAGCTGATATAAGAGGAGTTCCGATTGACTGGCTGCATTTGCGGTGTAGGCGACAACACAGCCCGGAGGCAACCCCCCTCCGAGCTTTCGGTCGAGTACGTCGATTCCAGTCTCTAACCGACCTACCATACGATTATTCTCAATTGCTGTAGTGTCTGTATAACTCTTTGCCTTGTGTTCGGCTGTCACACCTTTCGGTACAGGGGAACGGGGTGACCTGTCTCTTGGCAGTCGTGGTACCCCGCCCCTGATCCTCCACGGTTCGGTATCGATCGCCAGCAGATGTAGTGTGGCGTTCGAGGGTGGATGCAGTATTCGCCCTCGGAACCCCGACCGCGAATGGAGAGATTGAAGGGCTCGGCAAGAGCCTACACGAACAGATGCGTCACGATCACCTCATCACGAGCAAACAACTCTCGCGGGCAGACATCGAGCGGGTCCTCGATCATGCAGCCGAGATCGACGCCGATCGATCGGCCGTCGCCGATCGACACGCAGACACACTGCTCGGGTTGCTCTTTTTCGAGCCAAGCACGCGGACGAAGATGAGTTTCGAGACCGCGATGAAACGCCTCGGCGGGGACGTGGTTGACATGGGTTCAGTGGAGTCCTCGAGTGTCACAAAGGGCGAGACGCTTGCTGATACGGTTCGCGTCATCGAGGGCTATACGGATGCACTTGTCCTGCGCCATCCGAAACAGGGCGCTGCGACGATGGCCAGCGAGTTCGTCGACGTCCCCTTGCTCAACGCTGGCGACGGTGCCGGACACCATCCGACACAGACCCTGCTCGATCTCTACACGATCCGGGAGAACGCGGGGTTGGACGACCTGACGATCGGAATCATGGGCGATCTCAAATATGGACGGACCGTCCACTCGCTGGCTTATGCGCTGTCGAACTTCGACACCCGCCAGCACTTCATCAGTCCCGAGAGTTTGCAACTGCCCCGTGAGGTCGTCTACGACCTCCATCAGGAGCAGGAGCGCGTACAGATTCGCGAACACGAATCGATCGACGAGGTACTCCCCTCGCTGGACGTCCTCTATGTGACCCGAATCCAGCGCGAGCGGTTCCCGGACGAAAACGAGTACCAGCAGGTTGCGGGCAAATACCAGATCGACACGGAGACGCTCGACGCTGCGAGCGACGAGTTGACCGTCATGCACCCGCTCCCACGGGTCGACGAGATCGCTCCGGCAGTCGACGAGACCGACCACGCGGCCTACTTCGAACAGGCACACAACGGCGTTCCGGTCCGGATGGCGCTGTTAGATCTCTTGCTTTCCAACGGGGGTGAAGACAATGAGTGACGACCACGACCACCACGACGGCAACGACGATCACGAACTTCGGGTCAGCAAGATCCGAGACGGTACCGTCATCGATCACGTCCACGGCGGACAGGCACTGAACGTCCTCGCGATCATCGGCATCGATGGCAGCGAAGGTGAAGAGGTCTCTATCGGGATGAACGTCCCCTCCGATCGGCTCGCACGCAAGGATATCGTCAAGGTCGAAGGCCGAGAGCTGAGCCAAGACGAGGTCGACGTGCTCTCGTTGATCGCGCCGGACGCGTCGATCAACATCATCCGCGACTACGAAGTTATCGAGAAACATCGCGTCGAACGGCCCGAAGTCGTTACGGGAGTCCTCTCCTGTCCGAACCCAGGCTGTATCACGACCGCCGGCGAACCGGTGATCTCCACGTTCGAGGTACTCGACGATGCCGTTCGATGTGCGTACTGCGAAACGATCGTGCGTGAGGATATCGCGTTGCTAATAGACACCTGACTGTTCTGACCGTTGTTCGTTTTCTGCCGCCTATCCGTACTACCGTCGTTCTGACGCCGATCCGTACTACCGTCGTTCGTTTTCTGATGAACATCCAGAATATCTAAGTAGTCGACTCTCGATTGTGTAGACGATCATGTCGCGAACACTCAAGATCCTGATCGCCCTGGTCGTCATCGCCGTCCTCTACAAAGTCGTTGCCGGCGGCTCCTCAGAGGTCGACGTCGAATACGAACCAACCGAATAACCCCCTTCGATTTTCGGTCACTGAACGCTACAGACGGCCGTCGTCGACGGTGACGAGCCGTGAGCCGCGACCGGAACGCCAGTATCCGAACCCGGTGTCCGACAGTCTTACACGCGCGGCGTCGTACGCTCTCGTATGTATGGCGTCGTGACGCGGAACGCTGAAGACGTACGGCTGCCGGAGTTCGACCGCGGCTTCTACGAAGTCAAGGATGTCACCGGTCGGTCGGCCGAACCGATCGACGATGGCGTCAACATGGTGTCCTGTTTCGGCGACAACGCCGCTGCAGATGCCGATCCGTCGCTCAGGGCTGTCGACGATATGGGGCGTCCGGCCACACGAGAGCGACAGTACTTCGACTGGGCATACATTTGTCCGACCCGCGAGGACTACCGCCAGGGACTGTTCGACGTTATCGACGACTGTGTCGACGCGAACGCGGACGTCCGCCTCGACGATATTGGCTTTCCTCGCGCCGAGTACTGCCACTGTGGATTTTGCGAACAGGCCTTCGAGCAGAGCGAGTACGACGATCGTTTCGAGTGGCGGGCGAGCGTCATTACGGGGTTCGTCGAGCAAGCCGTCGATCGAATTCCCGGAACCGTCTATATGACGCTGTATCCGGACCCATACCCGGGACACCTCTACGAACGCGCGGGGATCGATCTCGGTGCGCTCGAGGCACACGTCGACGAGTTCGTCGTGCCGCTCTACGATATGGCCTACGAAACGACCTACTGGCTCGAGACGATCGCTCGCGGGTTCGAGACCGCTCTCGAGACGCCGTTCAATATCGAATTGTATGCGGTAAACATCGATGTCGATAATCTCATCCACGCAACCGAGGTCGCCGAGGCGTATGGAAAGGATGTCTTTTTCGGCTACGATTCGAGCAACGCGCAGGCGGCCCTGCGGCGGCGTCGTGCAGAGGAGCGTGAGGGAGTTACCCACGGCGAACCGGGGTCCGGATCCGACTCCTAACCTCACGATCGGAGCTAAGGACGGATTACATCAACACACGACCCTGTTACGATCCCCGGTAGTCAAACTTGTTTCTCTCACGGTGCACCCACGCCGTATCGAACGATCCGGGTCGTTTCATCGGTTGAACTCGTGCTACCGGCTGGAACTGACGAGGCCTTTTAATGCGTTCTCGGTTGGGGTCCCTAACGACCGGGGCACGATTTCCCCCGAGCAATCACGATGACAGATCAGCAACCCTCTCAGCAGATGCCAGGACAGATGCAGGAACTAACGATGGATCAGGGACAGCAGGCGATGGAGCAGATTATGCAACTCCAGCGAAGTGTCGCCCAGATGACCCTGAGTGCGATCGAATGGCAGGAGACGGCTCAAGAACAGGGGATGCAGATGAGCCAATCGTGGGGCCTCGAGATGACGAAGTCGATGCTCCAGAACTTCTTGCAGGGGATGGAGGCTGCCCAGCCGGAACTCCAGCAAGCGATGGAGCAGGGGATGCAGGCCGGATCGCAGGCGATGGAACAGGGGATGCAGGCCGGACCGGAGGCGATGGAACAGGGGATGCAGACCGGTCGAGAGGCAATGGAAGAAGGAATGCAAGCCGGTCAAGAGGCGATGAAGCAGGGAGCGCAGGCTGGTCAGATGGGTTCCGGACAGCAGATGGGACAACAGGGAACGTCTCCCCAGCAATCAGGGGGGCAGGGAATAACCCAACAAGAACTTCAGGGCCAGCAGTCCTCCCAGACTGGGGAGTGGGTTTCACAGCAGGCACGCTACGGCGGTGAAGCTCGCCGCGAGTTCGAGCAACAGGAGGGCCAACAGCAACAGGGCCAGCAACAGCCACAGCAGCGCCAGCAGCGGCCACAAGGCCAGCAGCAACAACAGGATCAGCAGCGTCAGCAGCCACAAGGCCAGCAGCAACGTCGGCAGCAACAACAGACACACGGCCAGCAGCAGCCTCAACAGCGACGACAGCAGCCACAGGGTCGGCAGCGCCAGCAGCAGCCACGAGACCAACAGCAACAACAGGACCAGCAGCGCCAACAGCAGCCACAGCAACAGCAACCACAGGGTCAACAGCGTGTTGGCCGACGACAACCGATCGCACAGGGGCAACGACACGGTGGCCAGGCGCGTGGTCCCGAGTCGGAGTTCGATCGAGAAGAAGCCCAAGAGGAGACCGACACCGAATACGATCGAACCGGTGAAGAAGGCCGGCCCGACGAGTCGGAGTTCGAGTCCGAGCAAGAAGAGACCGAACAGGAGTCACACGACGAGCAGGAGGAAGAAGAGGAGTAAGCTGCACCGAGTGCGGACCAGTCGGCGTTGACTCTTTTCTCCGGCCGTTTTCGATCGCGTAATCCTGGCTTGATATCGGTTGTCAGATAGCGTCACAGCCGTACCGCTGGTGGCTCTTCGAGCGATCGGTTCGAAGGGCAACAAGATGTGGCGGGCTACGACCAGCCAGTCGAAACTAAGAGGGTATCCGATGTCAGCCGGTGACGGTTATCGGGTACTGCCGACGTGATCGTCGTCATCGTCATCAATGAGATCGTCATCGTCGTCGGTCAGTCCCTCATCATCGTCGCCGATAAGATCGTCATCATCGTCACCGATCAGGCTGTCATCGTCGTCCGTCAGCCCCTCATCGTCGTCGCCGATAAGATCGTCATCACCGTCGGTGAGTCCTTCGTCAGTATCTCGATCGCGGCGCGATTCGCCCGGATCGTCGCCGCCGATCATATCGTGATCGTCGTCATCGTCACCGATCAGGCTGTCATCGTCGTCTGTAATTCCCTCATCATCGTCACCGATCAGGCTGTCATCATCGTCGGTCAGCCCGTCGTCGTCATCGTCACCCATCAGGCCGTCATCATCGTCGGTTAGCCCGTCGTCATCGTCACCCATCAGGCCCTCATCGTCGTCGGTTAGCCCGTCGTCATCGTCGTCGGTCAGTCCCTCATCGTCGTCACCGATCTCCCTTTGCCGATCGGTGTCTGTGCCAGCGCGGCCTGTCGTGTCTGTGCCAGTGCCGGCGGTATCGGTATCGGTCATTCCGGCTTCGGTGCCGCTAGCACTGGCGAGGTCGCCTTCGAGGCGCACCTCGTCATCGGTCACAGCCTGGATCGACTCTTCTTGAAGCGGATAGGTATCATCGTCCGTTCCACCCCAGCCGAGTTTCGCCTTGATCGTGTCGGTAATTCCGGGATCCGGTTCGACGTGTGCAGTTCCGTGTTCAACGTCGGCGACGATGCCGACGTCCTCGCCGTGTTCGTTGATGACGGTCTTGCCGATATCGTCGTCAGTAAACTGTGGGGACATTGCAGTGTGACGGACACCAAACAGACCTAATATCGTGGTGCTTGCGGTGTCCTGCGGCGAGCCGCGTCGTCCGCGTAATCGCTTGTTGTGCGCTCGGGCAACGGTCAGTAACCTTCCTTCTCGAATCCGACGTCTCAGTTTCGCGTCATCAACCGAGGCGTCCAGTTCGCGTTGTCTCGGGACACGCGAGAGCCGGTCAATCTCGTGGAGTCTGCGATCTCACTCGTTGAACACTGCATCCCGCCCCTCCAGAAAGGCGCTGACGCCCTCCTCGTGAGCGTCGGAGTGGCGGGCCTGCGTCTGCAACAGCGTCTCGTAATCGAGTGCGTCTTCCCAGCCTCGGCTCATGTTCTCGTGCATCGCCTGTTTCATCAACCCGATAATCTTCGTTGGACGACGGCCGAGCCGATCGACGGTGTCTGCGACCCGGTCGTCGAGGTCTGCTGCCGGCACAGCATCGTTGATGAGACCGAGTTCGGCTGCACGATCGGCGTCGAAGAACTCGCCGGTGAACGCGAGTTTCTTCGCAGCGCGGAGTCCGACGATGTGTGGCAGCATGAGCGTCCCACCCGTGTCGGGGATAAGACCGACGCGAACGAACGCACAGGAGAAGGTGGCGTCTGTGGTGGCGTAAGCGATATCGGAGAGGGCAACGATCGACAGCCCCGCTCCGACGGCGTCTCCGTTTACCTTCGCGACGATCGGCACCGGGCACTCGAGCATCGCCTCGACGACGCGACTGAATGTGTCGGTGAGTCCCTCGTAGGACTCCTGTGGAGGGGCCGGATCCGCAGCCATCGTCTCGATGTCACCACCAGCACTGAACGCGTCACCGTCTCCGGTGATGACGATCGCGTGGTGTGTCTCGGCCGATGCAGCCTCGATCCGGTCGGCCAGTTCGCTGGCCGTCTCTGCCGTGATCGCGTTGTGAACTCCGGGCCGATCGAACGTGAGCCGGAGCACGCCGTCGTCGCTGTCGACATTCATGCTCTCATAGTACAGCGCAACGACAATAATGGTAAGCGTCACGCACAGCTGCTGATATGCGAGCCAGCTGTACGGTAATGGCCGAACGAGAGCGTCTCTGTGATGGAGTACTGACTGATAACGATCGAACGGGAGTACTGACTGATGGGGATTTGATGGGTGTACTGACTGAGAAGGATCGGACGGGAGTACTGACCGATGAAGAGTACACGGGAGCGCCAACTGATGGGGAGTATACGCCAACGATCCGTCTGAGGAGCGATTTAGGCAGAGGGCAACGAGTCGATCGGAGTCGGATAGGAAACTCGACCGAGTCGAAAACGCATCAGTTCGACGGGACCGGCGGCGCCGTCGCTTCGTCCTCGGTGACGTTGAGCTCTGACGTGACGAGTGCTCGGTAGGCCCGGCGAAGTCGCTCCGAGAGGGCCTGGTGGGAGATGTCGAGCTCTTCGGACAGCTCTTGCATCGAGACCTCGCGTGGAATCTCGAAGTAGCCGTGGTCGATCGCTGCGACGAGTGTTTCGTACTGGCGGGAGGTGAGCCCACATTCGGAGTGGGTTTCCTCCATCATGTCGAACAGACGAACGATCGTCGGAGTGACGTCCTGCTCGACGAGTCGATCGTAGAGCGAACTAACGCCCTCGCGGTCGACGAACCGAACGCTCAACAGCCACGTGCCGTTCGAGGCGGATGCACTCAGTACTGTCCCGTTCTCTTCGAGGACGTACTCGAAGAGGTCGATCGTGTCGGGATCGAACTCGATGTCGTACAGCCACCGATCGTCTTCGGCGCTGATCAGGGAGTAGTCTCCGATCGCAGATGCCGCTGCCAGCGCATCCTCGATCTCGGACTGTGATGCACCGGCAAGCCACAGGCCGTGGCCGCGGGATGCGATGACACGCTCCATCTCACAGGTCAGTGATGGAACGGTCTCGAACAGCTCCCCGAGTCCAGTTCTGTCGGCCGGAACTTCGATGTCTGCGATTGAGGTCATTTGTCTCGTATACGGGTACAGCAAGCAGCGCAATAATCCCGGTTCCAAACAGATTAGAACCGGCTATGTCGACTGTCACGCTCGCTGATCGCTTCTTGCAGCGGAGCGAAAACGGGAGCAAGTCGCTCAATACCGTCTAGGCGTTCCGAGGAGGAACTGGACGACACCGACGACGAGGAGGGTAATCGCGAGCAACACTAGTGCGATCGGAACGATCGCGTCGAGTCCCCGCGAAATCCGCACGACGTCGATCTGTGTTGGTATCGTTCGGGGGTTGTAGGCAACCATTGTCGTCGCTCCGAATTCCCCGATTGCGCGGACGAACGTCAGAATGATGCCGGCGGCAATGGCGTTGCGGGCGAGTGGTAGCGAGACCAGCCAGATCGTCTCGATCGGACCGTAGCCGAGTGTTCGGGAGGCTTCTTCGAGCCGTTCGTCGACGCTGTCGAAGCCCGCCCGGGCGGTGATTACGAGAAACGGTGCTGCGACGAACGTCTGGGCGAGGACGACGCCTGCCAGACTCCCGGTGAGGGGCACTCCGACTGCAGCAGCCGCGGCACCGATCGGGGTGTACCGACCGACGACGGTCAGCAACATGACCCCACCGACGATCGGTGGCACGACGAGTGGCACCAGAACCGCAGCTTCGACGAGGCGTTTTCCGCGAAACGAACCCCGAGAGAGCACGTACGCAAGCGGGACGCCGAAGACGGTTGCGATAGCCGTAGCGATCGGCGCAGTCAGCAACGACGTCCTGATCGCGTCCTGTGTCGCCGGTTCGGAGAGCGTCCCGAGGACGTCGACCGAGCCGGTTCGGGCGACGAAGGCGACGAACGGGACCACGAAGTACGCGAGTAACACCGCCCCCAGCACCACCGGCACGACGCGTACACTCGTGAGTCGAGCGATCGACGCGCCGAGTCGGGTGGGCTGACTCCGATCGTTATTGCCCTCAGTACGATCGTGCGTCTCACTGCCCCCACCACGATGGTGAGCGTCACTGCCCGCAGTAGGGCGGTGAGCGTCACTGCTCGCAGGAGGATGGCGACCGTCACTGCCACCAGCGGTATCTGTCTGTCCAGTCATCGATCGAGTTCTGCGGGCGGTTCACCGTGTGTTCGAGGGAGCGTCTCGGGGACGGTCAGTCCGTGATCGCTGAGCAGGTCGGGTGTCTCGAGGAGGAACTCGACGAACGCTCGACCCGCGCTTGAATCGGTTGCATCCGTCAGGACCGTCGCATTGTAGCTGACCGGCGTTCCGGTCGCCGTGTAGCCGTCGTCCGTTGTATAGCTGGCTTGTTCGTACCGGTCGGCGTACTCCGGATTCGCGAAATTGTACGTGTCGGGCAGTTCGAGAAACGGAACGTCGTGATCGGCGGCCATATTTCGGTATGCGATCGCACAGGCTCGGTCCCCAGCCTCGATGCCGGCGAACAAGCTGGGCTCGTCGGGTTCGTGGTAGGCTCGATCGACCATCGCTGAACGAAATCCTTCGAGATCGTACGCTTGCTCGGCAAGTTCGAAGAGGTGGACGGCGCGGTAGCCCAGTGGGTCCAGATTCGGGTCGCTGATCGCGAGTTCACCGTCGTTGGCGTCCGCGAGGACCTCGTACCACGGCTCCCCGTCGTGTAGTCGGCGACCGAGTTCCGTCGCCGGCTCGTAGGCAATGCCGACTTCGTTGGCCGCGAACTCGACGTCCCACTCGGCGTGATCGGTGTACAATCGCTCACGGAGCAGGGCGACGTCGGCACTGATTACGACGTCGGGGTGTTTGGTTCCCTCCTCGACCAGTCGCATAACCGCGTTCGAGCCATGGTATTCTCCCTCATATCCGATCCCGGTCTCGGCCGTGAAGGCTGGTCCGACGTGGGATTCGAAGAGCACCGCGAGGCTGCCGGCCGAGAGCACCCGGACACGGTCGTCGGTACCGCCGAGACAGCCCGCGACGACGGCAGTCGCTGTCCCAGCAGCAGCCAGGACCGCACGACGGCTGGTGGGCTCCATGCCTCCCTGACCGTCGGCGGTATTCATACTCGCGTATCGGGTGCTCCAGCAAATATAATGTCTTTTGATTCCTATTCTGCAGGAAGATAACCGAATGTGGTATCGAGTTGAGCCAATCCAACGGGCCTGTTCGCCCACTCCGGCGTTCTGTCGGGAGTGGGCTGGGGTTCCGCTCTCACCCTAAACAGGGGGTAACTGAATTTCGTTTCGAGACCTATGCATCCGGCGACCGATCGTCGTCCGCGGCAGCCAGCCCGATCGGCTCGAGGCCTCGAACTGTCTCGACAAGCGACGCGAGATCGTCTGTCCCACAGCCGACGATCGACCCCCTGATGTCGGCCGGGTCACGATCGCCGACGACGATCGTCGGCAGGGGAGCTTTCGAGAACCCTTCAATGAGGACGATGTCATACCCTCGCGAGGCGAGGCGATCGAGGCTGCTCGCAAGCGCCCGCAGCTCGCGATCGTCGCTGTCGAACAGGGGAGTTCCATCCGGGAGGTCCGGCGGGTTTCGTTTCCCGTCTGTGCTGATGTCGAAGGTCAGTTCGGGCGTGATACCGACGACCGTTTCAGCACCCGCCGTCCGATGACGGTGAGTGTCCGCGCCCGGCGTATCGATCTCGATGTCGTGGTGGATCGATTTCACCGTCGCGACGCGTTCGTCGGCGGCGAGTCGTGGGACAAGCTGCTCGACGAGCGTGGTTTTGCCGGAGTCGCTCGGCCCAGCAATGCAGACGGCTCGAATCGACGACTGGTGGCTCATACTGTGGTCCTCTCGTCGTCTGCACTCATAGAATGTTTCTCTCTACTGTCTGTACTCATAGAACGGTTTTCTCGATCGTCTGTCTCTCTTCGTCCAATCCACCACCAGAAGGGTGGCTCGACGGACAGCAGTCCGTCTCCCTCGTCGATCAGTACGGCCCGTTTCGATCGCCTCGCGGCGGCTGGGGCTCCTCGCGTGCGGCTGGACCCTCCTCCGGCGCAGACGGGTTCGAGCCACAGGTGCCACACCGGAAGTCACCGTCGTCGTTGCCGAACATGTCCGTGGCTGGCTCCGGAGGCGTCTCGGGGAACACCGACGGTTCGACGCCGAACCGATCGGTGTCCTCATCGACGAGGGTCGCGACCAGTTCCGCCAGCGCCTGGTAGAACGCGACGTCGCTCTCTTCGAGGACCGTGTCTCGGTATCGTGGGATCCATCGGCCGAGGTGGTCCTCGATGAAGTCCGCTTGCGCGTTGGTGAGCACCTCGATGCCCTGTGGGTCGTCGCTCTCGACGAGATAGGCCGTCTGCAGGGACAGATGTGAGAGGAACTTGAGTTGAAGACAGAGGTGGTCGACCCGATCGCGTTTCCCGTCTGCCAGCGAGAGATCGAACGCTTTGTAGAACCCGGAGATGTCTGCCAGCGTGTCGGTGCTGGTCACGAGTGTCCCCGGGCTGTACTCGATCTGATACTGCTGGATCTCGCCACCTTCCTCGAACCCGAACAGCGTCGCCCAGTCGGAGTAGTAGTCGTCGACCTCGGCCTCGTCGCTCGGACTCTCAGCGGCGACCGCTTCGGCGTGGTCGCACAGCTCCTGGCTCCCGATCGCGTGGGCAGACTCGACGAGTTGGTCGTCGAACTCGCCGCTGGTCATCGCTTCCGTGACCTCGTCGATCGGCCGATCGAACGCGAGCGAGGCGAGTTTGTACAGGCGTGCACGGTGAACGTGGTCAGCAGTGGTGCCTTCGGTCATGATCACGTGATGTCGAGTCGGTAGACATCGTTGTCCTGGTCGTAGTGGTTACGCTTGAACTGTGGTTCCTTCATCGGCACGCGGGCGACAGTCGAACCGCTGTGGTCGTAGCCGATCGCCTCCTCGTCGGTGACCTCGAACTGTTCGATTCGGTACTCGGTCGACCCCATCAGGTGCAACAGGCCACGCAGCTCGCGGTGTTCCTCGTCGCCGCGGCGGGCGGCCTTGTAGGTCTCTTTTGCCTCCTCGACGCCCGGACCGAACATCTGGAAGAGATAGTCCGTCGGGACGTTGATCGGCGGCACGTAGTAGACGTTTGGCTCTAAGCCGAGCTGTGGGTACAGCGGCAGGGCGACTTCGGCCTCGTGGACGAGGAAGTCGATCGGGTTGTTCGGATCGGCGTTCTCGGGAGTGTTGATCCAGCCGTGCTGACGGATCTTGCCCAGACAGGTCTCGAAACTCCGCGATCGCCTCAGATCAAACGAAAGCTCCGGAGTATCCACGATCGTACAGCACCGAGATGGAACGTGTCTCGATCTGTGCCCCACAGCACCGAGCTATTTGTGTCCAGTGTTCGAACACGACCCATGGACGGACAGCTGAGCCGCGACCGTAGCAGCGGCCGACGATGAGGGGCTACTACGTTCGATTCCTCCAGGTACTCGTCCGCTTTGTTCCCTTCCTGATCGCCGTTCTACGGGATCGACGCCGGTTTCTGCTGTTCGGTCCCGCTCGCCGGGTTCCAGCGGAAACCCACCGTGACCGTGCCGAACGGCTCACCGAGACGATGCTCGACCTCGGGCCCGCGTTCATCAAGATCGGACAGGTGCTTTCGACGCGACCGGATATCGTCCCGCCAGTATACGTCGAGGCGTTCGCGTCGCTCCAGGACGAAGTTCCAGAGGGTGTGGGGGGTGATCCACTATCCGTCGTCAGGTCCGAACTCGGTGACGACTGTGATCTCGAGACGATCGAGCCGATCGCTGGCGGCTCGCTTGCGTTCGTCTACACCGTCACCGACGAAGGCGAGCGACTCGCGCTGAAGGTCCGGCGACCCGGGATCGTCTCGGTGATCGAACGCGACCTGCGGGTGATCCAGGCGCTCGTCCCGTTGCTCACGATGGTCGCGGACGAGCGCCAGCAGTACTCGATCGAGAACGCCGCCGACGATTTCGAGCAGATCATTCGCAACGAACTCGATTTCGAGCGCGAGGCGTCGATCATGACCGAAATCGGGGAGAGCTTCGCCGACGACGACCGTGTCGTCATCCCGGAGCCCTACTCCGAGCTCTGCTCGGAGCGCGTGATTGCGATGGAGTACGTCGATGGCGAAAAGGTCACTGCCGATCGAGCCTTCGCGGACGTCGGCATTGAGGCGACCGAGATGGCGACGCTGATCGCTCGCACGTATCTGAAAATGGGGCTCGTCGACGGTGTGTTTCAGGCCGATCCCCATCCCGGAAATCTCGCGGTGACCGACGAGGGGCGACTGGTCATCTACGACTACGGGATGAGTCAGCGACTGACACCCCAGGAACAAGACGACATCAGGAGCCTCTACCGAACGCTCGTCCGTCGCGACGTCGACGACCTGTTGAACACGCTCATCACGCTCGAGGTCCTCGAGCCGACGGTCGATCGTGTCGCCGTCCGGCGGGTGTTAGAGCTCGTCATCGAAAACCTCGAGGGCCGATCGGAGGTCACCTGGCGACTGATCATCACCGAGTTGCTCTCGATGCTCCACGACTTCCCGTTTCGGATTCCGCCGAACGTGATGTTGCTCATCCGCGCCGGAACGGTCGGAGAAGGCGTCTGCCGAACGCTCGACCCCGAGTTCGACTTCATCGCCGTTACGCGATCGTTTCTCATCGAGCACGGGTTCATCGAGAGCGAGTTCGAGACACTGCTCTCTGACGTTCGTGGTGATCTCCGCGAATCGCTCCCCGTCCTCGCGCGAGCGCCTGCACGGGCCGATGCCGTGTTCGGTCAACTCGAACAGGGCGACCTCGTCGTCAGAACCGATCCGATCGACTCGACGCCGGATGGCGATCCCGCCGTCGGCTACGCCGTTCTCGCCGGTGCACTGTTCGTCACGGCTGCTGTCCTTACGTTCCACGAGCAGGCCTACGAACTCGTCGCGTTGCTCGGGGCACTCCTCGTCTCCCTGCACTACGTTCGACGGCGACGATCGCGTTCACAGGGCTAAGACGCAGCCTGTGGCCTCCCGTTCGGCCACACAGGTGCTTCAAGGTCGTTGTTACCGTAGCACAACCCAATGGACAGAATCGAGTACGTCTACACGTTCGGGATGGACACTGAAACGATCGAACGACACCTACGAAACGGCGAGGTTGGGGTGCTCGCACTCGCGGCCGACTCCTCGGCGTACGCAGTTCCTGTGGGCTATCATTACGACGGGTCGTCGCTGTACATCCGGCTGGCTGACGACGGCTCGAGCACGAAGATGGAGTACGTCGAGTCGACGACCGAGGCGTGCTTCAGTCTCTATGGGAACGGCTCGGGCCAGGATAGCTGGAGTATTCTCGTCAGAGGCCCGCTCCGCAAACTCACGGGGGACGAACGAGAGCGTTTCGACGCGACAGCGCTCAACGACGCGTTTCACCGGCTGTACGTCTTCGATCAGGACATCGAGTCGATCGATCTCGAACTGTACGAACTGGAGATGGAGTCGGTGACGGGGCGTCAGACAGACGAGTAACTCCGTCGTCATCGCTTCGGAATCGATCTTGTCCTCTCGTCAGCACTCACTGGGCGGTGGCGACGATCGTCGCACCCGCCACCTGCTACGTCGCGTCGATGACGTCGATCCGCTCACGCAGCCAGGCTGCCGTCTGATCGATCACGGCTGGATCGGTGCCGGTCAGCTTCAATCGATTGTGGCCCTCGGTGTCGGGATAGCTCCCGATCGTCACCTCGAATCGATCACGTGCACCAGCCAACACGGCGACCATCGATCCCTCCGGCTGGGGCGTGTACAGCGTTTTCGAGACCGTCTCCCCGTCGAACTCGGGTGCGACCTGCTGGAAGAGGGCTCGCATCTCCGCGGGGACGCCCGGGAACGCGTACACGTTGCCGAGCACACAGCCCGGACACAGCCCCTCGGGGTTGATGAGCGCGCGACTCCCCGCTGGCAGGGCAGCCCAGGCGTCGACATCGATCTCGAGATCGTGCGCCTCGACGAGGTCGGGATTCGCGTCACGGTACGCTGCCACGGTCTCGATGACATCCTCGCGAACCGCGTCGTCGACGAGCAACGATCGATCGAACGCGTCGGCGATCGCATCCGCGGTGACGTCGTCGTGGGTGCCGCCAAGCCCACCCGTCACGATGACGGCATCGAAGCTGTCGGTCCAGTCCCCAATCGTGTCTGTGATGAGTGCTCGATCGTCGGGGACCGTCAGGATTCGGACAACGGTCGAGCCGCGATCGGTGAGCTGACTCGCGAGCCACGTCGCGTTCGTGTTCGCGGTATCGCCCGAAAGCACTTCATCACCGACGGTGAGAATGGCGACCTCCATAGACAGCGCCAACGGCCGCGGTCGGCAAAAGGACCACGGTCGTCTCGGCAGTTCCACCATGGCGGGCCGATCGGTCCGAACCGGAGGGGACGATCGGACGTACTCGATCTGTTGTACGCGATCTCCTTGCGCTGAAATCTCGCTGGATCCGCGACCTGCGGCTCACGAACTTGTTCGCAGCAGAGTAGCGGGCCGGGCGCGATTATGAACTACGCCGAGACGTTCCTGCTCACTTCGTTGTGCGGGCTGCGACTCGTCTACTTCAAATCGCTAGTGGCCGTTTTGCCACTCACGTTGTTGTTCGTGGCAAAAGTGGGCCGGGCGCGATTTGAACACGCGACCGTCTGATTAAGAGTCAGACGCTCTGCCGGACTGAGCTACCGGCCCTGTACCTGCGACTTTCGGATACGGATTGATATACGTTTCCCTTGGGCGTCGGCGTGACAGCGATCGACACGACGATCGCCGGATAGCACGGCTGTCCTGACCGGTCCGAAAACGTACCAGTCTTCGGGAGCGTTAAGTGCAGTGGGTTCGACCACACTGTCAATGAGTACGGGGGTTACGATCTCGTCGATCTCTGATTACGCGATTCTTGGCTGTGGGAGCGTCGGCTACGCCGTCGCAGAGGAACTAGCCGAACAGGGGAAAGACGTTCTCATCATCGATCGAGACGAGAGCCGCGTCGAGTCACTCCGGGATCAGGATCTGGATGCACGCACCGCCGACATCCAGGAACCCGAGGCCGCCGATATTGTCGCTGATCGCGACGTCGTCTTGATTCTCGCTTCTGACGTCGAGGCGAACAAACAGGCCGTCGAACACATCCGGACCCAGAACGGGACCCAGTTTGTCGTCGCTCGTGCGAGCGATCCGGTCTCCGGAGACGAACTCGAAGAGCTCGGCGCGGATATCGTTATCAACCCGTCGGCCGTCATCGCCGAATCCGCGCTGCGGGCGCTCGAATCCGGCGAACTCGAGTACAATGCCGGGAAGCTTGCCCAGCTCTTAGAAGAGACCAGCTCTCGGGTGGCGATCGTCACCCAGGATAGCCCGGATCCGGACTCGATCGCCAGCGCGGCGGCGCTGCAGGCGATCGCGTCCCATCTCGGGATCGAGTCGGATATCATCTATCTCGGCGACGTGGGCCACCAGGAGAACCGCGCGTTCGTCAACCTGCTGGGGATCGACCTCGTCCCGTGGGACGAGGTCGAAGACCGATCGGTGTACGATACCGTCGCACTTGTCGATCACGCGACGGCGACCGAAATGGATCTGTCGGTCGACGTGATCATCGATCACCACGAACCCGGCGAGGAGTACGAACCCGAGTTCGTCGACATCCGGCCGAATATGTCCTCGACGTCGACGATCATGACGAAGTACATCCAGGAGTTCGATATGAACGTCTCCGAGGAGGTTGCGACGGCCCTGCTGTACGGCATCCGCGCGGAGACGCTAGATTTCAAACGCGATACGACGCCTGCCGATCTCACTGCCGCTGCCTACCTCTATCCGTTCGCGAACCACGACACGTTAGAACAGGTCGAATCACCGTCGATGTCGCCCGAGACGCTCGACGTTCTCGCTGAAGCGATCGCCAACCGGGACGTCCAGGGGAGCCATCTGGTTTCGAACGCCGGCTTCGTCCGCGATCGGGAGGCGCTGACGCAGGCTGCGAGCCATCTACTCAATCTTGAGGGTGTGACGACGACGGCGGTGTTTGGCATCGCTGACGAAACGATCTTCCTCGCAGGTCGATCGAAAGATATCCGTATCAACATTGGCAAGGTGCTCGACGATGCCTACGGCGAGATCGGTGAGACGGCAGGGCATTCAACACAGGCGAGTGCGGAGATCCCACTGGGGATCTTCACCGGGATCGAAATCTCGGAGGACACACGAGAGACGCTGCTGGAGTTGACCGAAGAAGCCGTCAAGCGAACCCTGTTCGATGCAATGGGCGTCGAGGGGTCGGAAGGATCGAACGGGAGCTAGGCGACGACTTCCGACTCTTCTTCGTCCGGTTTGCGAACGCGTTCGACGACGTCGTTGACCAGGACGACGTCGCCGACAGCGCGGACCCAGCGGTAGGGGACGATAACGCCCTGGCCGCTTCGTGCCTCTTCAGCGAACAGTTCCGAGCTGAGATTGCCGAGTGCGAGCCCGGTGACTGCCTGTCCATCTACGTTCAGTCGAAGGTCCTCGATTTCACCGACGAAGATGCCGTTGTTCGAGTACACCTCGCGGCCGACGAGGGACGTGATCTCTTGGGGAATGTCGTCCATGCCAGAGCCCATGCGTGGCGGACTCTTAATTCTTGGTCAGACACGACAGTCACCCAACCCGATCGCTTCAGAGCGTCTGCCGTATCAGGTTACCGGCACGACCACAGACGGGTCACGACTTTTCTAAAACCACCCTGCAGCGGTCCATCTCAGGAGCCGTCCACGACTTTCTGGCCGTCTTGCTGATTGTGTCGGGTTCTGTGCTCGCCCACTCGATCGCGTGGGGGGACTCGTTCGCGAGGAGTCGAACGGAGTCTCTGAGGGTCCGCCGATCGCAGTGATGCCGGCTCTGTATTTAAACGAACAAAACAGCTAAGTATAGGTCCCGTTCGGTGGGCAGCGTTTCAACAACTGAAGCTATATTCGTAGACAATCAACGTACGCCTTGCCGGGTGCCTCTGACAAACCGGCATACCCCGAGCGGCCGATTTGCCCGGTCGGCCGCTCGGGTGGTACGTTACCGGGCGCGATGCATTACCTGTCGAGATCCTGGTATCACGTAGTGTCGACTGGAACGGGACACAGCGTCGTCTCTTGTCTGCTGACGCCTGACTCGACTGGCAAGTGTCCGGCCCCACCGGTGGACGATCGAGCAACGGGCAGGTAGGCCCTGCCCGTACAGTCGGCGTTCGCGGTCCTCCGGCGTGCAGATCGGCGGTGCCGGGCTGTAGGGTTAGCGGTCGAGGAGCGCGTCGACCGCTGCGTGATCGGTGAGCAGTGCCTCCATTCGCTCGACCGTCTCGGCGTCACGCGTTCGGCCGCTGCGAACGACATCCTCGGCTCGTTCGACCGTCGAGAGCGTATCCGTCTGGACGGCGAGGATGGGGACTCCTTTTTCGGATGCCTGTCCGACGATCGCTCCCGAGGGCCGGTGGCCGCCAGTCAGGATGAGACACCGGACGCCGGGTGCTTCGATTGCGGCCCGGTGAATGTCGGCGCGGTCACCACCGGTGATGACTGCGGCGTCTTTCGTTCGCCGGAAGTGACGCAGTGCGCTGTCGGCGCCCATCGCGCCGACGGCGAACCGCTCGATGTAGGCATCGTCGCCGTTTTCGACGAGCTGGTCGGCACCGAGTTCGTCCGCGAGTTCGGCGACCGTCACACCCGACAGCTCCTGTTCGTTCGGGATCACGCCGTAGACCGACACGCCCCGGCCCTCGAGGAACGGAACAACGTCGGTTTCGAGCTGATCGTAAGCTGCATCCGGGACGTTGTTGAAGATCACGCCATCGAGTCGATCGCCGAACGTGTCTGCCGCGGTGATCACGTCGTCGACGTCGCCCGGAACCGTGTAGTTGGCGACGAGCAGAACTCGGGCGTCGAGTGCCGATGCCAGGTCTGCGTCGGTAAGGTCGACGATCCCACCCATGTCGTACTCGCCCCCGCCCTCGAGGAAGAGGCGATCGGTGTCTGCCGAAACAGTTGCGAACGCATCCTGGACGCGCTCGCGGAGTTCCTCGGGGTCCTCGCGGCCACGGATCGCCTGTTCGATAAACGTCGGCGAGTAGACGACGGGTTCGAGGTCCTGAAGCTCCGCATCGAGGTCGAGGAGATCGCGGGCGAGTAACGGATCTTCGTCCAAGGTCTTGCCGACCCTACTCTCCAGTCGCGTCCCTTTCGGTTTCATATAGCCGACGCTGTCGCCGTCGGCCTTGGCGATCCGGGCGAGTGCGAGTGTGATCGCTGTCTTGCCGGTGCTCTCCTCGAGTGAACTGACGAGGATGGTATCGGTGCTGTCGGTCGTCTCGCTGTCGGACTGGCTGTCGTCGGTCGTGTCTTGAGTCATAGTTCCTCCGTATCAACCGTGAGTCTGAGATCGATCGCCTGTACACCGTCGGGGCCCGCGACGAGCGGGTTGATGTCGAGTTCGAGGATCGCGGGGAAGTCCGTCACGAGCTGTGAGAGTCGCTGGACCGTCTCGACGATCGCATCGACGTCGGCCGGCTCGCGGCCACGGGCGCCGCGCAACAGCGGTGCCGACGTAATTTCGCCGACCATCGCGCTCGCTTCGTCCTCGCCGATCGGGGCGACCCGGACCGAGGTATCCTCCAGGATCTCGACGAAGATACCGCCGAGTCCGAACAGGAGCAAGGGGCCGAACTGCGGATCGCGGTTCATCCCGACGATCGTCTCGGTCGACTCCTCGAGATCGAGCATCTCCTGGACCTGTACGCCGATGATCGTCGCGTCCGGCTGGTAGTTGCGCGCCCTGGCGACGACGTCCTCGTAGGCGTCGTAGACGTCCTCGTCGGCAACGCCGACTTTGACGCCACCGATGTCCGACTTGTGGGAGATTTCGGGGCTGACGATCTTCATCACGACATCGCCCTCGATCTCCTCGGCGACCTCGCGAGCGCGATCGGGGTCGTCGACGATCTCGCCTTCGGGTGTCGGAATACCGTAGGCATCGAGGAGGTCCATCGACTCGACTCCGAGACGGTTCGTGTCACGCTCGATCGTGCGACTGAGGACCTCTCGGGCTCGCTCTCGATCGACGTCGAACGTCGTCGGCTCGTCCAGTGTTCGCTCGCGTACGTCACGGTAGCGAGCAAGTGCGTCTAGTCCCGCTACTGCCCGGGCGGGATCGAAGTAGTTCGGGATCCCAAACTCCCGGAGCACCTCCTCGGCGCTGCGGGCACGCTGGCCCCCCATCATGGACGTGACAACTGGCTTATTGTGCTGCTCGCGCTTTTCGATGACGGTTTCGGCGAGTGTGTCGTAATCGATGACAGCGGTCGGCGAGCTGACGACGACCGCGCTGCCAACGTTCGGATCGTCGAGGGCGATGTCGAGTGCTTCGCCGAACCGGTCTGCGTCGGCGTCGCCGATCGCGTCGATCGGGTTGTAGACGTTGGCCTCGTCGGGCATCGATTCGGAGAGCGCATCGATGGTCTCGTCGGTAAAATCAGCCATGTCGAGCGTCGAATCGCCGATCGCATCCGTCGTCAGGACGCCTGGTCCGCCCGCGTTCGTGACGACGGCGACACCATCTGTTTTGGGTTCGGGGAGCCCCGACAGCGCTCGCGAGTAGTCGAACAGTTCCTGGACGGAGCGTGCCCGGATCACGCCGGCCTGTTCGAACCCGGCTTCGTAGGCGCGCTCGCTGCCCGCGATCGCACCGGTGTGTGAGGAGGCTGCCTGTGCGCCCGCGTCGGTTCGGCCCGACTTGACGAGGACGATCGGCGTCTCGTCGGTCACCTCTCGGGCCGTCTGTATGAACGTCTGGCCGTCGTCAATATCTTCGAGGTAGCCGATGATGACGTCGGTGTCGGGGTCGTGTCCCCACTCTTCGACGAGGTCCGTCTCGCCGATGACTGCCTTGTTGCCGACGGAGACGACGTCCTGGAACCCGATCCCCTGTTCGTTGGCCCAGTCGAGGACAGCCGTAATGAACGCACCCGATTGGCTCATAAAGGAGATCGAGCCTTCGAGTGCGTCGTCCGGGCCGAACGTCGCGTTCATATTGTTCGGCGTCGACATAATCCCCAGACTGTTCGGGCCGACGACGTTGAGGTCGTACTCCTCGGCGATCGATCGCAGCTCACCTTCACGTTCGGCGCCCTCGCTGCCGGTTTCTCCGAAGCCGGCGGTGATCACGACGGCGTTTCTCGTCCCTTCTTCGCCGAGTTGGCGGAGGGTCTCGGTCGCGATGTCGGGAGGAACGACGATGACCGCGAGGTCTATCGATGGAGCAGTCGACACATCCGGATAACACTCGAGGCCGAGCACCTCGTCGCGTTTCGGATTGATCGGGACGACCTCGCCGTCGAAGTCGTCCTGCAGGTTTTCCATAATTGCCCGGCCGACGGCTCCATCACGGTCGGTCGCGCCGACCACAGCTACGGTCTCTGGTGCAAAGAGTTTGGATAACCGTCCCATCATGTGGACGATAGCCCCGGGTGGATTTAAAAAGCCCGTCCGCTCCCAGTGGTCGGGATGTCAATGCATCGACAGCGCAGCCCCGGATCGCCCGGAGATCGCGATCGCAAGGAGATAGAACAGGATGGCAACAAGGATGATCGCTCCGCCCGAGGGAAGCCCCTGGCTGATCGCAAAGCCGAAGCCACCAAGGATCGAACACTGGCCGATGAGCACTGAGAGGTAGAGCGTTTCTCGGAAGCTTCGGGCGATCTGGGAAGCGGCTGCGACGGGGATGACGAGCATGCCGGCGACGAGGATCACGCCCAGGACCTGCATCGCACCGACGACCACGACGGCCGTCATCACGACGAGCAGCGTGTTGTACCCTCTGACGTTGAGCCGTGCGACACGGGCTGCCTGTTCGTCGAACGTAATGAACAGGAGCTGTTTGTACGTGACCGCGACGAGCACGACGACGACGACACTCAGGACTGCCATCATCCGCGCACCGCTCGCCGTAACGACGGCGAGACTGCCGAACAGATAGCCCTCGATATCGATCGAGACGGTCATCACGTCACGCCCCCAGCTGATGAGCAACGTGCCGATCGCGAAGCTACCGGTGAGCATGATCGCGATCGGGACGTCACCGAACGTGTTCGTCTGTTCGGTGAGCCACTGGACTGCGAGTGCCCCAAGGATGCTCACGAGCAACGCGACGAACAGCAAGGAGCCGTTCCAGCCGGTCAGGCCGATGAATAGGAGACCGACTGCGACACCGGCAAACGCCGTATGAGCCAGCGTCTCGCCGATAAGCGCCATCTGTCGGTGGACCAGAAACGTCCCGACAAGCGGTGCGACGATACCGACGAGGATGCCAGTCGCGATCGAGCGCCACATGAACGGATGACGGAACACGTTCGTTCCCAGATAGTAGTCCATCCACTGGCCAATGATGAGGAACTGGCCGAACACCGCCGCCGCGGCACGGTCGACCCCCGTCGCGGCGTACAGCGACTCGATGAGTGGGTGGGCCCCACTCGAGGGGGCGTGGCGGAGCCAGTCGAGGCCGACAAAGGCGATCATCAGTACTGCCAACACGCCAACGGCGACGATCCCGGCGAGTTCGATCGTCCGGCGCGGACCGCCTGACAGAACCCGGTTCCAGACGCTAGCTGTACTGATCGGTTCTTGATCGACTGCTCCGTCTTCGTTCCGACTCATCAGTGATGGTGGTGGACGACTTCGCCCGTTTTCCCGTAAGCCTCGCTCAGGGCATCGCTCTCGACGAACGATTCGGTGTCGCCGTGATGGTACAGCTTCGTGTTGATACAGGCGATGTGATCCGCGCGATCGGTGACGACACCGATATCGTGTTCGATCAGGATGATCGTGATGCCGGAGTCGTTCAACGCCTCTAACAGTCGGTAGAACTCGTCGCGTGATTCGGCGTCGACGCCGACCGTCGGCTCGTCCAGTGCGAGCAGATCTGCCTCCGAGGCGATCGCGCGTGCGATATACGCCCGCTGGCGCTGACCACCCGAGAGCTGGTTGACCTGTCGATCGGCGAGGTCGGCAATGCCGACCGTTTCGAGGGCTTCGTCGGCGATTTTGAGATCGGTCGGCGTAAGTTTACTGTGGCCGACGTGGGGAAATCGTCCCATTCGGACACACTCACGGACCGTAATCGGCATCGTTCCGCCGCGGTTTGTCGCCTGCTGGGAGACGTAGCCGATCCGCTCGCCCTGCTCGAACGACTCGACGGGCTCGCCGAACAGCTCGACGGTGCCCCTGTCGGGAGTGAGCAACCCGAGCATGATATGCAAGAGTGTCGTTTTTCCGGAGCCGTTTGGGCCGATCAGCCCGAGAAACTCGCCCGCATCGATCTGTAGTGACACGTCTTCGATCGCGGTGCTATCACCGTAGGCAAACGACACGTTCCGAAGATCAACGACAGCGGTCACTGGAAACTCACTCGTGAATCAACCGCGGGTATGCTTAGTTCTTGCATTTCCTCTCGAGAACGTTGCGTTCCGAGTCCGGATCGCTGGCGTCGGTTCTGGGCCGAGCCGTGAAGTCCGATCACTCTGCATCCAGTGCTTTTCGGAGCGATGGTACGTTCAGTTCCGTCATCTGTTCGACCCAGCCCCAGCCCTGCTCGTTCCACTCATCGGTCGTTCCCTCCGCGGGAGTGAGCGGTTCGGCCTCGGTCACGCTCGTCTCGTCGCTCTCCATAATCACCTCGACCATTCGCGGCGGCTCGTCTTCACCTGGTGTCTCGAATGGATCGTAGAGAATCGTCTCAATATCGTGGTCCGCTGCGATTTCGATCATCTCCGAGATATCCGATGGCCCCTCGACCTCGTCCGGTGAGGTGCCGACTGGCGTGTGGAGCTCAAACCCATACCGGTCTTCGAGGTAACTAAACGAATCGTGGCCGGCGAAGATGGCGAGTTCGCGGTCGGCATCGTCTGCAAGTTCTTGGAACTGCTGGTCGACATCGTCGAGTTGATCGACGTACTCGGCAGCGTTCTCGGTGTAGAGATCCTCGTTGTCCGGCTCCATCTCGGCGAGCCCATCGGCGATCGTCTCGACGATCGACTGGGCCAGGATTGGGTCGACCCAGACGTGGTTATCGACGGGGCTCAACTCCTCGCCAACCTCCAGTTCCCCCATCCCGTCGATTACTGTCACGTCGTTGGCGTCGCTTTCGATATCGGCGACGACGTCCTGTGCCCACGAAAACTCGTTAATATCGAGGTAGACAAAGAATTCCGAGTCGGCGATCTCTTGTTGGATATCGGCCGGCGGCTCCCAGCCGTGGCCCATCTCACCGGTGTCGACAGGATTCTGCACTGTTTTTTCGTCCCCGACGATCTGTTCAGTCCAGTCCCACAGCGCAAAGAATGCGGCGTACCCTCCTTCCGGAGCGGTTTCGTCATCGGGTTCGCTCAAACAGCCAGCAACCGTGCTGAGCGCGATCGCTCCAGCCCCTGATTGGAGTATCGAACGGCGTGACAGCTTCATACGGAATGACAGTGTTCGCACCAATAAAAGAGTTATTATTGAAGAGGTAACGGTTAATAACTCTTGGCAGACAGGTATGGTCTGTTAGTTCCTTCTTCGAGGTCGCACGTTCCAGCTACCGACTCGGCACAGCTGAGATCGAATCGACACGGCGAGTGTCGATGCACCCGAACTAAGCGGTCAGACTGTCACCGATCGGAGGCCGATCGATCCTGTGAATTTGGTCCCGATCAGTCGTGATCGTGCTCGTCGTCGTGATGGTCGTCGTCGTGATGGTCGTCGTCGTGATGGTCGTCGTCGTGATGATCGTCATGCTCGTCGACATCGTCGACGACCTCGACCTCAAGCGTTGGCGAGTCCCAGTCTGAGTGGTCGTCGTGCCATAGCTGCATGATGATGTACGTGGTCCCGGTTTCGGTGCCGGTGATGTCGAGGTGGTCGCCGTGCGGGTGGATGTCAATAATCTCTTCGGCACCAGCGTCTTCGTCGAACTCGGCGTTGATCGTGTACTCCTCGTCCTCGCCGAGCGGAATTTCCTCGCCGTCGGCATCTTCGACGTACGGATCGAACCCGCTCTCTGTGCCCTCCTCGACGTACAGCGTCCCGTGCCAGTGACCGTCGTGATATTCGACGAGCCAGTCTTCGTCATCGACATCGGCACCCCGCTCGTACAGTTCGAAGGTTCCGATGTTGAGTCCGTGATCGTCGTCGTGATCGTGGTCGTCGTCGTGATCGTGGTCGTCGTCGTGATCGTCACCGTCACCCTCATCGTCGTCCTCCCCACCGAGACAGCCAGCGAGACCGAGCAGGGCGAGTGAACCAGACGATGCGAGCAGTGTTCGGCGAGATGCCGTTGGTGAATCCTCAGTCATATGTACAGACCTCTATTTCGACTCGTTACTAATGAAACTGCCGATATTGTTAACTGTGGCTAATATTGAGCTGCAAACTAACAGTCACTGCTGAGCACTACTCCGGTACCTAGCATCGGTACTGAAAAATTAGCTCTTCACTCCGCGGGTGTGTCGCGATAGCGTTCGCTGTCATCTTCCAAGCGGCTCCGAGAACTTCCCCGTCGATACTCGTCCGATGGCTCATTCGAGACAGACTTCGACGGACACTCCGTCGAGTCGCCGGTAGGCGGGTCCCGGATCACGCACAACCTCGAAGCAGTCGAACCGGATCACTAGCCGACCAGGATCGATCGTCGCCCGAAGCACTGGCCCCCGGCTCGTCACGACGACATACGGCGGTGCTGGAACGGGCTGTGCCTGCAGTTCGTACCCGGTGGCAGCCACGGCATCTGCGAGGACCAGCGGTAGCTGGTCGAGCAACCCGGTCGCCTCGAGGGCAGACTGGAGAGAGTCAGTGAGCCGTTCGGGGTTCGTCGTTCGGGCGGTGTCCCACGGCGCAGCCACCTGGTCTGCGCAGTGGTTGATTCCCTCGACGATCGGCGTGTGCTCGGCTTGGATCCGCTCTTGGACGGTCCGGACCGGATACGACACGGACGACACTCGAACGGCGAGTCACTAAGCTGTCCCGACTCGCTCGCTGGCCTGGCTGCCGGTCGATCGGCTGCGGTTAGTCGCGGCGCTGCTTGACCACGCCGATGGTGAGCGATTCGACGCTGGACAACATCGTCCGTAACGATCGCTTCCACGTCGGATCGCTGCGGTCCTCGAGTCGAGTGTGGAGTCGTTCGTTCTCGCGTTCGAGTTCGTGTACTCGTTTCTCGGCCCGATCGAGGCGAGTTGCAAGCTCCTCTCGCCGGTCTCGCTGCACTGCCAGATCCTGTCGTAGTTTCTCACGCTCACGATCGAGTTCGGCGACCCGATCGCGCTCTCGTTCGATCGTGGCTGTCGGTGACTCGCTCTCACTCGAGTTGTTGGCAGCCGGGGTCCCGTCGTCTCTGTCAGTCGTCGCCTCGTCGAGCGTTATCCGACCAGTGTACGTTGCGTTGACAACCGCACCGGCGAGCAGGATGAGCCCACCGAAGTACAGCCATGTCAGCACCAACAAGATCGCGCCAACCGGGCCAGCCGACTCGGAACCACTCGCGAACGACACGTATACCTGGAACAGCGACTGCAACGCCGCCCAGCCGACAGCAGCGACCACGACACCAGGGAGAACGTCCCGAACCGATAGCTCGACGTCCGGAAACCGGTAGTACATCGGGAGGAACGCGAGCGTGAGGCCGCCAACCAGCAAGAGCGGATTTAGCAGGCCGAGAAAGGCGCTATCCGGGAAGAACGCAAAGACGATGCTTGCTGCCCCGGCTGCGAGTACCGCAATTCCGATCGCGCCGAATGCGACCAGTGCGTCCTGGAGCTGTTCGACGAAGGAGTTCTCCGCCGTCGAGTCGTAAATCTCCGAGAACGCAGTGTCGAGTCCCCGAAAAATCTTCAGCGAGCCCCAGAGGACGATGACCAGCCCGATGATCGACGAGCCAGCCGTCGCCGGCGACTCTGCGATCGCTTCTTCCAGAAGGAGCTGTCCGCTTTCCGGCAGAAACCCTTCCGTGGCAGCGCCGACTTCGGCTGCGAACTGCTCGTCACCGACGACCGAGACGGCAAAGAAGACGAGAACGAGCAGCGGAATCAGAGAAATAAACGCCTGATAGGCGATGCTAGCGGCCATAAACGGCACGTTCTTCTCCTGTACTCCGGCGACGACCTCTTTGACGAACGGGACTGCGTTGCGAACGGCTGGTGTCATGTCGAGTCAGAACGGTGGCAAACCGTTAGCAAACTGGCTTGCAGGTTCCGTTTCATGACGTCGCCGTATTCGATCGGTTCTGGGTGGCCTGATCGGCAACGAGTTATGCGGTAGCCGTCTGCCGAACGCATCTATTGGTTGCGACAACTCGACTTCGATCGAATCCTTCCCGGACCGCAAGAACGAGAGACAGCAACCCCGCTCCGTTCACGAGGAGTCACCACACGATCCTGGACGGCAGCTACGGTCGTTGCCGAACGGATCGGCAGTCTCACCCCAGTTACAACTGACAGTCCCCCAGCAGATGTGACGCTCGTCCGCACCGTACCATCTGTTACAACTCGACGTACTGTGATTCCCAATCGCGGCGCGCTTCGAGCTCGCGTCGACCACGACGAGTGAGCGTATAGAAATTCGTTCGCCGATCGCGTCGCCCCTTTTCGACGAGACCCTTGTCGACGAGCGTATCGAGATTCGGGTAGAGTCGCCCGTGATGAATCTCTTTTTCGTAGTACCGTTCGAGTTCCTCTTTGATCGCCAGTCCGTGTGGTTCGTCCTCGCCAGCGATGACGTAGAGCAAGTCCCGCTGGAATCCTGTCAGGTCGTACATTGGGAAAGTACCACCTACACTTACTGTCGAATTTTAATAAGGCTATCGGGTTGTTTCGATCGAAACTGGCGTATTACTCTTGATAGGAGTTGTTTCGGCCGGCGACAAATGATAACTGCAGTGAGGGATAGCTCGTGTTCATACACGTAACGCCGAGGTCATGTTTACAGTTCGGGTATTTAACATAGGAATGTTTATAACTCTCTGTACGAACGCAGCCCTGCTCTGTGTACGGAGCAGACGGTGTACTACAGCGAGGACTCTACGGCTCGCGAGTTACAGACAGTAAACAGGAAAGCAGATCGCGTGACGGAAAAATGTCACGCGATCGCTTGCCGCCCTGAGTTGGTCCCCGCTGACGCTTCGGCCCTCCAAGCGAAGCGTCATCTGATAGGTTTTTCCGATAGTACTTAAAACTGTCGACGCAAAATCGGTGCGTTCGGGCTGTTCAGATGTGTTCTTCTTCAAGTACCCAGCCGATCGCGCGTTTATAATACGTAAACATCTCTTCGACGCCATCGTGGCGCATCTCGTCGCTCTCGAGGTGTTCTCTCAGAAACTCGTACTGCTCGCGGATTTCTTCTTCATCGCGCATACTGCGTAGTAGTGGCCGCGAGTCAGAAAAGAATGCTGCATGGTACCAGTAGTCACCCATTGGTCGCTCACCGACCAGTTTGCCGCTCCGTCTAACGGCCGTTTCAGTCGTAAGTGAAGGTTTTCGCGGTGAAAACGGTCATCGATCGGTGACCGACACAGCTACCTGGAGGGTCGTTCCTCGATTACAGTTCGTCGTCGTCTTCTTCGTCGTCCATCATATCATCGTCTTCCTCGTCGTCCATCATATCGTCGTCTTCACCGAGCGTCAGAGTGACTTCCTCGTCGTCACCGTCGATCTCGACTTCTTCCTCGGCTTCTTCGCCCTCAAACTCAGCAGTGACGATGTAATCGCCGTCTTCGAGGTCCTCGAATTCGGCGACACCGTCTTCGTCGGTTTCCTCCTCCATCTCTTCATCGTCTTCCATCTCCTCGTCGTCCATCTCCTCGTC
>LFCJ01000217.1_pt1 | contig 33941 bp, 36 predicted proteins | sample 643141 | NCBI WGS metagenome assembly LFCJ01 (sample SAMN03766243, study PRJNA286221) | soda lake metagenome | biome: soda lake; feature: Kulunda steppe; material: water; isolation source: sample B1-Br-g2 brine of Lake Bitter-1 | place: Russia: Kulunda steppe | collected 2010-07
CCGAAAAGAAACCCTTAAACACGTCCCTACAAAACGGTTGAATGCGCTCACCTGGGCCAATAGCTCAGTCAGGTTGAGCGCTCGGCTGATAACCGGGAGGTCCGCGGTTCAAATCCGCGTTGGCCCATTCACCTTCTGAACGGTTCTTAGACGACCGATATTGGCTGTTTTAGCGTTTCTCCGAGCCAATTCCGATATTTCTTGGTCTCTTGTGCCCGGGATTGGGCGTGTGAGTTGATTCAGGTTCTGAACGCGGGTCCCTTCCGTCTGCGATTCCGCTTAGTTGAAGCGTGCGACAGTATATAAGTCCTGTGCCAATTGCTCACGAGCAACAAGCAGTATTCGATGCGATACTCGGACAATAGAAGAAGCTCGGAGTGAACTCATACATCAGTGTCGAGAATTATCGTAGATGACCGCGCGCGCCAGAATCGGGTCTACTAATGATTTTTGTAAAATCGACAATGGCGAGTACCGAGGCTACGAACTACATCTTCTTGAATTGAGGAAGAGTCCGCATATTTCCTGTCAATTCATACCGAATTGGCGTTATTTTTGGGAAATAAATTTGATTCGGATACTGTGTGACAAGGTTTTAAAAGTAACTGGCTCATTAAATTCTTTGACTTATGAAAGATGATCGCAAGCCGAACCCAGATTTCCCGAAAAAATTAACGAACCGAATTGAAGCACTCCCAGAACACCTGTACGATCAAGAAATCATCATAGGGGATGGAGAGATCGAGCTCACCAGTGAACATCCAGTTAGTGTTGTAGAGTACTTTATTTCTATACACATCGAGGAATGGAGTGAAGCCACATTTAGGGACTATTCCTACGATCTCACACGGTTTTTAGAGTATTGTGACTACGCTGACATCGACGATCTCTCTGAACTGTCATCACGGGATTTTGAGGGCTTCAAGGAGTGGCGAAAGAAAGACGGAAATATCGTACTGGCAACGCTACACGGCCAGCTAGCCAATGTTAGGGTGTTTACAAGGTGGTGTGAGAACGTCGAGATTGTCGACGATGGACTCGCTGAAGAAATCGACATGCCTGATCTCGAAAGATCAGATATCGTCTCATACGTGCGGCTCGATCCAGATCCAGCAGAGCGCATAATCGAGTATCACAAGCAGTTTGACTATGTTACGCGCGGATTTGCGGAATTCATCCTCATGTGGGTGTCGCTTACCCGATTAGGGGACGTGCGCGCATTAGATCTGGAGGATTATAACCGTGAAGAGGGCTACATTGTTCTTGAACATGAAGGGGAAGAGGGAACTCCACTTAAAAATGGTGAGAGCGAAGTCGAAGGTGAAGGAGGAGAGCGAGAAGTCTCTCTCCCAAACTGGGTCTGTGAGATTTTAAATACATACATAGACGGTACTGGTGACCCTCAGCATCCGAAACGGATTGACGTTGAAGACGAGAATGGGCGCAAACCCTTGTTTACCACGAGGTACGGTCGCGCATCGAAATCAACAGTCCGCCGAGATTTGTATCGAATTACCCAGCCGTGTCAGTATGGTGTTGAGTGCCCGCACGATAGAGATCCAGACGAATGCGACGCTCGCCAAAATAATAACCGTCTGAGCAGGTGTCCGTCAAACGTATCACCTCACCCAGTCAGAAGAGGGGGAATCTGTCACCAACTCAAAGAGGGCGTTGCAAAAGACGTGATCTGTGGTAAGGCCGATGTCTCTCGAAAGGTGTTAAATAAGCATTACGACCTCAGAACCAAAGAGGAAGCGAGAGAGCAGCGGCGCGAAGAGCTCAAAAAGCATCTTGAAGGATACGAGAACTCACCAACCTATGCTCAAGAAACTCGGTTGGAACAAGAATTTCCAGTAGTCGCTGACGGAATCAGATTTACAACCGGCTATCTTGAGTCACTTGGTGAGACACCAGATCGGACAAGGCTGGCAAAGGGATTAGGAGGCTACCTCTTGTTCGTCACAATGGTAGCGATCAACTTTGAGCTGCTGGGTATCGGATTTGACATTGTTATCTAAACTTATCGGATCGTAACCGGCTGAGTAAATGTACCACACACACGCGGTTGAGGTCCTATGTTTCTGATTTGAACGGCAAAAGAAGGTCTTCCTCATTCCGTGTGAGAGGTCCTAAGGGGTCAACGCTATCCAGATACTGTAGGAAATTCTCCTCAAAATCCACGGGTGGAGATTCAAATAAATCAGTCGCGTACTTCGCCAGCTGCTCATCAGTTACACCCACTTGGTCATCTCCATCTGTCAGTCCGTAGTGTGCTGATGAAGCAATTTCACGATAGAGCAATCTGGGACGCCAGCAGTACATACAGTCGTGATAATCGGGGCCAATCAAAATTCCACGGTCCTGATGAGTTTGGCACACAGTTGTATTCAGTCGTCCTATGTTCCGTAAATCGATATTGAACGATGATTCGTCATCCACTTCAACAATAAAATATCCACCGTAGATAGCAGTATCAGCCTTCGAATCATCTCGATAGAGAAACGCGGAATTGAACGTCCGCCCTTTGTGAGTGAGGACGTTCCCACCGAGACCGAGGATCAACCAACATCTGTAACCGAAGTTGAGACGAACAACAATCTTAACGATCAGCCTCGGCGGAACCGGGTTGCAGGAACGATTTTATGGTCTAAGATTGAAGGCGATGACAATGAGAGGGTCGCCGTTTTTCCTTCTCAGGAATCCGGTGTTCATTTTCTAAAAGAGAACGCAGCCTGGGGCTTCGTCAAAGTGGGGCAAGAATTCGATTACGTTGCAATGTACATCAGTGGTGATGAGAGTGAGGTCAGGTTCATCGCTGAAGTTGATGAAGTGGTAGATCCTGAAGATGCTGACATAGAACGGAGCCTGGACAATTACGAAATCGGTGAGAACGACAGGGTGATCCAGTTCAAAGAGGGATCGCTTCACGAGTTGGAAGACCCAGTTCCGTTCGAATCTAAGTATCCACAGTCTCACCGCTATACGACTCTCGGTGAACTGAAAGACGCCGAAACGACTGATGATATGTTGTAGTTGGGTCCACGCTATCGGCCATTGATTAGCATCACACCATATAACTTGGAACTTCACTTCGATTAAGTTCCTCTGGGTCAATGTTATGGGATGAGAGAAGTGAGCCAAACTGCACTTCTAAAGTTTCAGGGTTGAAACTGCCGACCTGAACAGAGTGGCTATCTTGCAAATGACGATCAAATCTCTTGGGCGAAATTCGAGCGGTCGTGAGTACAACTATCAGGACAGCGTAGCCCTGATCAAATAGAGTCCTTAACCGCCGGCGAAGACTAATAGATGGGTTCTGGTGCACTATTTCAGCCGTAACATGATATGGGTCACCCACTTGAACATCAGAAATGATAAAATCAGAATGATCTCCAATTCGTCTTTCAATATCGATATCTACTGAGGACTGGGGTAGCCAGTTGAACAATTTTTTACAGACGACTACTTGACCTAGTCGGTGGGCTCGTGAGACGTTCCCGGTGTTGATGCAATCGTCTTCTCTGTCGATATGTTGAAAATGATCAAATAGATTATCCGGAGACGGATTATATTTTAGAGCAGAATCACAGATAAGACAGCGATATCGACTTGATGAATCCAGCGATCTCTTCACAATCACTTCTGATCCCAGCACCGCTCTTTCTGTCCAGGTATCAAGAGCGACAAACATAGTTATGATTGTGACTGTTGGTGTAAGATCTGATCACAGCTTTCTTCGATTCTCTCCGCGAAGGAGACCACAATCTCACTACCGATATCCTTCGGTTGTGAGTGTTCGAATATCTCTCGAAGAAAGCCGACATTCTGTTTCAGTTTTTCAACTTCGGACCGAGGGATCGCTTGATCGAACTCAGTCTCGGCTTCGTCATTTCGGTTCGTATTTTTTGATTCTGATTCAGGCGGTTTGTCACTCACACTGTTATCCAACGTGGCTTGCTCCTCAGAGGATGTATTCACACTATCTACTGACTGTTCTGTGTACGGATTTGCAGTCATTCCACGATGATGTTTGACCGGTGATCCCCACTTTTCGTTAGTGTCTCTCTGGTCGGTTGCAGCATCGAGGTTGATCGGTACCTCATTCAGGAGATGACGATCGAGCAATCCTTTGATGTCTTGCTCCGAGAGTTCTTCAAGAATGATTTTCTCCGGCTCTTCACCATTCTCAATCTCCGCTTTCAAGTTGGTGAACAAGGGCTTTTGCTGTTCGATTACCTGAGACGGATATGAAACAGCACAATCGACTTGGTTGGCAATTTCCGACACTGGGGCGTCTGGTGAGCACAGTCGAGCGATGATTATCGACTGTTGCTTGGGAGTTAAATGTTCCAACGAATCTTTAGCCTCACTCTGATCTTTGTCACCTGATTGTTCTTGCGGTCGGTAAAAGCGCCGTACAACCCGCCGAATGGTACTATACGATGGCGCATCGAGTTCATTGCCGTTGAGACGTTTTTCGACCTGATCTGCAATTTCAGTGTAGGTGGGTTCGTGAAGATTGTGGGCCGCTACCAACAAAATATGCTTGTGCGTTTCTTTCAGTTCGGCTGGAAAATCGGCCAGTGTAAGCGTTTCCAAGTCAATCTCTTCTGGACGGCGTGAGATCACACTAACAGTTTCATCATTTTGATTGAGCACTTCAATCTCAACCTCTGGCATGAGTCCATTGCGATTTAGGTGATCAACATCATCCGACCTGGAGATGTGTACCCGCGTCAGAAGCTCATGCTGATATGTTGTATTACAATACGGACAGCAGTACTTGAAATCCTCACCGTCAACCGCTACTGAATCTGGTGGAGTCGGTGTGTTATCTGCTATTGGTGCTTCAGAGTCTTGAACTGGAGTCTGATTCTGGCTCATAATTTGTTCCCGGCATTACCACATTTGGTACCTAGAGTTAAAAAAGTACCGCATATGGTAACGTTACCGCATATGGTAAAGTCGTCGACTCGTACCAGAAGTGGTAACACTACAGTGTGAAAATCACGCACTATGAGCGATGAGCGTCGAGCGTTATTGACAGACAACGAGAGAGAGATTCTTCGGGGTGAGAGGCAGGTATCTGATAATCATTATTATACGGTCGTTAGTCGGGCTAGGAAGAAGATTGAGCAACTGGAGGAAGACATGGTTGCACTTGAAGAACATGGACAGTTGTTATATGAGCTTCAGGAAGTTGTCTGTGAGAGGGAAGTACAATCCAGTGAGTGATGATTTACACCGCCCGCAAGGAGACAATTGAAAATCGTTAGTGCCGATTAATGAGCCATTCGTCTGTTCTGTCTGTACTGCAGCGTTTGTATATCGTTTCTATGAAGGCACTCATCAGCGTGTGCAACTTTTCGTAGTATGGTCGTACTGAGAGTCATCCGTGCCTATTCCAAATCGACGTACAATAGCGTTTTCCGCCTCGGGTGCCTGCGATTTGGCTGGCCAGTTGCAGATATTCTGCGCCAGTCGTATGGCATGTCGGCCGTAGTGCACCGATTTAACTGGCCCATCATACTTTGACACGAACTTTGGAGACTACAAGAAAACTCCAAAGTTAATGAGACAGACGAGCAAGCCCCGCCGGTCCTGTTGAAACGCTACGGCTGAGATATAACGTGGGCCGAATACAGAGGTTCTACTCAGCAGCCGACGGACGTTCTATTCACGTAGAACCAACTGAATTAGCTGTGAGAACCTGCTTGCGTATTGAACAACGATACGGGACCTATTGATTGAGGATACTGATAGAGCCAGTAAGCCTTATTCTGTTGGTCTCCGGTTTCTTAATTAGATGGCCAACGAGCACATCGTTCCCCAAGCGTACCTCCAAAATTTTGCTCCGGATGGGGAGGGACTCATTTCTCGATATTCACTTCTCGACGAGCATGAGGGCGGTGACTATCATCCGCCACGAGACCGCTATCCAATCAGTAAGGCGGCTTCTTACGAAAATTTCGCAGACGGCCTCTTAGAGAGCGGTGAAACGAATATCGCCGAACGAGAGATGATCCGCACCATCCGGGACATTCTGGACGATGAAGTCCTATCAGCAAGGGATGTTCCCGGGATCTCCTCGTTTATATCGTTTCAAACGACACGCAGTATCAATTCACGGCTCTACTACAGCGCCAAAAAGAGATTGCCACTTGATGAGTTCAATAAAGGCGTACAAGATTGGTTCTCAGCAATCTCCTACAATACGTCGGAGGGCCACACGCTTCTCCAGTATATGGGGTGGGTGCTAGTAGAAAATAAGACCGACCTCCCATTCTTTACCTCTGACGAACCGATAGTCGAGTCGCAAGGAAAGCGGTTTGACAACGTAGATACAACGGCTAAAGAGCTGATCGGGAGACAGATTTTTTGTCCAATTGGCCCGGATCACCTCTTGCTGTTACTGGACCCAAGTCTCTATGACGTAGATGGATTGTTATGGGAGCTTGAACCAGAGGAGGATATCCAGCAGCTTCCTGACGAGATGTTTACCAGAGTTGAGGTGGCAGACCGCGATGAGATTTGGAAGTTCAATTTGCTTCAACCTCTCAATGCGTACCGGGAGGTGTTCGCTCCCGTTGGGAACGGTGAACGGTTAGAGCGGGCAGTGGAGCGACTTTGTTCTGCCTTTCCAGATGACGATTTCGTACGGGGGAATACACCAAACTTCGAGAAAATGCTTCAGGCCTACACAATTGCGGCTTCAGGCCCGAATTCACCGGAGGAAAGAGAGTGGTATCTTAGAGAAGGATCAGATATTATTTCGTCTCGTGGGAAGAAAGTCAGGGCAAACAAACAGTTCTCTCACTCTATTTCGGTAATCCGTGATTTGGAAATGGAGAGCCCAGATGTCGAATACTGGGATGAAATTTTAGAGGTAATTGGTCAAGTCTCGTCTGAACAGTACTTGGATGCGGAATCGCTGTAACAAGCAGCACCGTTGAAGCTGCGGAAACGCTCTCTGTCGCTCCCTGTGTTCAACAGAGAGATTCTGACAGTTACTGAGGAAGCCGTTGGTCAACGCGATACATCCTTCCTCTGTATTGAACGATCCGATATTTCAAAAATTGGCATCAGTCTCTACCACGATTGCGCACTATATTCAGCACGAACTTCGTATCACCACTGAAAGATTTCAACAAACCCAAGCACAACTGAATGACCTATGGAATACGTTAGACCTACTCGACGAGTGTCCCGTGTAGAACCGAAATCTACCCAACTATACTATTCATGTCAACCTCTCAAAACTAACCCTTTTAAATAACCACAGGTTTAAATTGTGTGTGACAGCTCACGATAGAAAACCGTCAGCAGCAGACGCCCTTGATGTTGACACCTACTTCCGCCTGTACATCGGGGCGCTTCGAATCGACGATCCCACGCGCCGCCTGATTGCATGCTATGTAATCTTGCTTGCGGGGCGACTTGGGATGCGACTACAAGAAATCCAGCATCTGCGTGAATCCTGGATCGATTGGAAGCGGGGTGAAATCTGCATCCCAGCGTTTGATCCCTGCGGGTGTAAGCGCTGCTGGATTGGAGCACTTGACGTGTGGGGACGAAAAGGCCTGAAGGAACTGCAAGACAACGGTGGATGGGAATCCAGCGTCTCTTGGAAGAACCTGACAGCCGAGGAGCGAGAAGAAGTGACTGAACGAGCTGAGTTCTGCACACCCGAGAACTTGCAAGAAATCGTCTACACAACCAAGTGGTCACCGAAATATGACCGGTCTGCTCGCGTTATCGCATTCGGCTGGTCGTATCGAATCACCGCCTGTTTGGTGGCGTTTTTCGATGAGTTCGACTGCCTTGACTGGAATCAGTACTCCATCAACCGACTGCTGAAAGAAGCTGCTGAAAACGCCGACGGTGTTGATCCGTCGAAGGTTTCTGCCCACCGTTTGCGGGCGACAGGTGAGACGTTCCTCGCTGACGCGTCGGTCGATGTAAAGATGCTCCGCGATCTTGCTGGCTGGCAAGACCTACAGACAGCGCTGTACTACATAGCGAAAAGTGGTCGCATCAATACCTGGAAGCTGTACCACGTCATGGGGAAAGGCGACGAAGCGCCACCCGTCGTGCCCGAGGACCCCGAGTATCAGTTCCCAGTCATCGCTAACCCGCTTCCGTTCCAGAATGAACCGTTCTACCCGGTCACTCCCGACGGCGATGCGTACGATGAAGAGGCTCGTCGAGAGCGCCACCGCGAGCAGGAAAACAAACCAATTCCGTTGCATCACCCACGCGACGTGAACCTGCCGTACGGTCGTGCTGGCTTCCCGAACGATGATCAGATCCATTACGATCCGACTGATCACGAGCTCCCGGGACACATCGACCGTGATTCAGATCGCGTTGAAACGAAAGATGGAGCCCCCGTCACAAGGGCGACAACGCTGGTCGATGTTGAAAATCCTCACCAAGTCCCTCGGTCACGCGATCCTGAACCCGGTAAGCATCGAGCCGATTGGGTGAACAGTGAACTCGATGCTTTCCTCGATCAGGATAGTGATGACAGTCCAGCGCTGTCAGTCATCGGCCTCAGTGGAGCTACTGCTTACGCATCGCTTCGAAGCGCATCAACAATTCGTGGTCGACTTCGCAAAGAATGGAACAAACACTGGATGAGCAATGGTGGGGCGGCACCCGATGCGACAAGGTTGGGGAAGGGAGTTGCCATGTATTTCCTGCTGATTGTGTTCCCACTGGCGGTAAACTTCGGACTCATCTTCGGGTTCTGAACCGCGCGCGCCAGCTTTGTTCAACCTGCACTTTTTTATGCACTGACCGCAGATCGAGTGTTCTGAAGTACGATAACGAACACACTTTCCGGCGATTCCCGGCCACACACCCGTCCGTCAGGTAGCACAGGCTATCCGTACAGTACGGTCGTGCTATCACCTCGAACCACTGACTGACAGCAGTCATATCCTGTCCGTGAGCCTCTCGCTCCATCTCAGACTGTGGTCGATGCTGGCTCCCCCTTTAACTAAGAGCTCGTTGGTATAAGATCCGATTGTTGGTTAGCCAGCATACTGAGTCCCGATACATTTCGTCCTCATATCCGGGACAAATCATGAAATATAGTCGTGCTCTCAGTCTGTCTACCAGACCGTGAGTAGTTGATCCCAGGCCGGTGCCCATCATTCCCGCTGCTGGTTCCTGATCGATTCCTCGATCTTCTCTATACGCAGTAGATGCGACTAGCCCTCGCAATACATAAGTGGCCGACAAGCAGTCATATCGAACGGCTATCATGGATGAGGTGGCCAGAGTCGTCTGCTACGTGGACTCGGACCTTTTTGGGGGTGCCAATCCGTTCGACAACAGTCTATTCGATGTCGTCTACCAGCCGAACGGTGTAACTCGATTAATCAAATGATTATTTAGTGTGAAATTGTCCAGAATATACAACTGTTAGTGTCGTAGGTATCCACATGAGCGAAGAAATTGCGGCGGCATCTTTTGAAGCGTGTCTTGAAGCGTTAGGTCACGTCGGGCGTCGTCGGCTGTTTCCCGCGTTGCTCAATGGCACTTCCGACAAGAACGGCTCTGTCGCCCTCGACCAACTCGATTCGGATTCTGATGACGAAACTCTGAAACTGTCCATGCATCACGTACCTCTCCCAAAACTGATAGGAGTCGTTACATTGAGTCACTCCATAGTGGAGTGATCCAGCGAGTTGAGGGTTTAATTCCGTCTCGGCCACTTCGTCCGCTGGTGTGATGAGAAGGAGATCGAGAATCTCAACACGCTCACCGGTCGCCACTCCACCGGTATCGGCTCTGGCGGCGCGAAGACGGCGATCTGAATAAGGTCAGGGAGAAAACTCAGATGGACACGCTCCGTGTATTCATCCGATGGCTGGAATCCAACGACGGCGTAAAAAAGACCTGAGTCAGATGGTACTGTCTCCGTCGATCTCCCCTGACGAGAACTCTCGGGATGTAATACTAGACAGTTATACTGCCTCGAAGGTACTCGCCCATCTGGAGAAGTACGAATACGCGAGCATCCAGCACGTCGCAATCGCACTAATGTGGTACGGGATGATGCGTGTCGGTGGCGTGCATGCGATGGACGTTGATGATCATGATCCAGACAATCAGTGTGTGAAGGTTCGTCATCGTCCAGGATCGGGTACGCCGATTAAGAACCAGGGGAAGGGCGAACGGATGGGTGCGCTTTCAGATCAACTCTGCGATGTACTTGACGACTGGCTAGCCGAGAGACGACCCTCAGTCACCGATGAGCACGGACGAGAGCAGCTACTCGCGTCGCGTGAGGACCGTACGAACAAGACCACGCTAGAGCGTACGTCTACCGGTGCAGCCGACCCTGCACCTACAGCACTAAGTGTCCGCACGACCGCGCTCTCGAAGAGTGCTCGGCCTTGGAACGCGACACCGCCTACAATTGTCTGTCAAGCGTGAGCCCGCACGTAATTCTCCGCGGAAGTATCACGCACAGTCTGAATAGTGATATACCGGACAAGGCCGTCATCGACCGCAAAAATGTCAGTTTTTGGGTAATTGAACAACACTATGACCGACGTACTGAACGGGAGAAGATGAAACAGGGCCTGAAACAACCCTCTCGGCGAAGGTTTTTAGTACCCAGAATAAGACATATCATATTATGGTAGAAACCACTACCAAAACCGTCGATGCGGAAGTCCGTGAGGTAAAGCATTCCCTTTCTGAGGAACTCAACACGATCCGAGCGAAAGCAGGTAAGGATGCTGAGCGATTTGCAATCGGCTACTGCGTTCCACGGCAGAACTGAATTCTTCTAACTCTTTATGGCCGTAATAATCAATTTCACCGATAGGTCTGGGAATTCTATTAAGTTGAAAAGAACAGAAGGAGAGACAGTACGAGAGAGTCTACTCAAAGACTATATTCCACCAGACGCAGTTGTCGTTTCTCGAAATGGTCTTCCCGTTCATGAGAGTCATCAGTTAGTAGCAGATACAGAGTATACAGCGACACTTATCGATGGATACGACATTGAAGATATTCGTAATATGTATGCGAATGAAGACGAGGGGCAGGGTATTTACGAGAAGCGATATCTTGAGGTAGGTACTGATGGGGCACTGGATATGCGGTCGAACACTCTTTCCTATGACGATCTTGAATCATACGTTGAACGAACTGTTCACGATACCATCGAAGAATATGATTTGGTTTCAGCGGGTGATCGACTTCTAGCACCTGTAACCGGTGGAGTTGATAGTGCTGTTCAGATCATTTTATTAAGTCGGCTCCAGGACGAGTTTGATTACGTGGTTCATGGTATTACTTTTGGTGAACCCGGCCTTGATGACACGCCTGCAGTTCAAGGTGCGAAATCGATTTGTTCGGAGTTCAATATTGAACATACGGTGGTTCCAAAGTCGCTGGTCAGTGAGGTTTTCGGTTTAACTGAATCGCTTGACGATGTGCTTCCTGAACTCATGTCGACTGATGATGCTGACTACGCTGTTCTCGTGGAGTCTCATGTTATCAGGCGGACGTACGAAGCCTTCGCTCGCAGGGAAGGGTTTGATGCACTCACGTATGGGCTGCACACCACAGACATCTTATCAGGATTAATACAATCATACATCACAGGCAGCACGCTTGATTCCTACGTCAAAAAAGAGTTTGGGGAGAACAAGTATATTTACCCAATAACTTTCCTCCTAAAAAAAGAAGTTCATCATTACTACCGATCTATTATTGGAGAAGAGCCACAATATACTCCTGCAACGGTATGGAAAAAGAGCCCCCAAGATCGTGGGTTTTATGCGTATATTGCGAATGTACTACAGAATTACTGGCCGGGAATCGGAAAGTGGTTCATCGAAGCCCATAATCAACAAGTGTCTGAACGTGATATAGAATATCACAAATGCAATAATTGTGGAGGGCAAATTCTGGAACAGAAACTCAAGAGTATCCCTGATACCTGTATTGTCTGCCGAATCCTTGAGGAACACGAATTTCTGAAATGACTGGAGATGCTGAATATAATGGCTCAAATAAGGTTTGCGAGCCAATTCGCTCATAGAGAATAACAACCTAAGGCATTGGTGAATCACTGTAAGGCGGCGGGATAGGTCGTCAAATCAAAGGAATTGAAGCGGGAAATCAGCGATGCTCTATGTCGAAGATTTCCCGCTTCACGAGCAAAGCAGTGACAGTAGCTAAAAATGCTGTTGGTGGCCGAGGCGAAGCCGCCACCCCCGAAGGGGATGGGGCCTTCGCCGACTACGCCTTTGTTTCGATCCACTTTCTCCAGATTTATTTGGAGAAATCCTACCGCAAAGTGCTTAATCTCCTGAGCGAGACGCCACAAATACTGGCCGAGATCGGCCTCAAAGAGGGCGATCTCCCGCGCATCATTCCACGCTTGTGAAGGCGTTTGATAGGTTAGAGATGAAGATCTTACGAGTGCTGCTGAGCCTCTCGGCGCAGCTGCACGACACTGCCGATCACGCCGCGATGGACGCGACATTCTTCGACCGCGAAACAGCAAGCAAGGACTACTACCGCCGGACGAATTATCGCGTTCAAACGTTGAAAACGACCGCGCTCGTCGATACAAAAACGCAAGCTGTGCTCGACGTTCACTGTACGACCGAGAAACGTCACGACACGCAGATCGGCTGGCAGGTTGCCCTCCGCAACGCAGGCGACCTGCACAGCCTTGCCGCCGACAAAGGGTATGATTGGCAGTAGTTACTCGAGGAAGGCGTAAGACCGCTGATCAAACATTGTGGGTTTCGCCCCATCGATCACGCGCACAACGCGCGGATCGACGGGGGAACCTACGGTCAACGAGCACACTCTGAAACAGTGTTTTCGACGATCAAACGCACGCTTGGGCACGCCGTGCGTGCCCGAGCGTAGTACCGAGAATTCCGTGAGATTGCTCTATTGTGTTCGGTCTACAACATCAAACGAGCCGTCACCCACCCGAATTAACTCACGTATAGCGATTCACCAGAGCCGAATTCTCTAATAGTACACTTGGAGCGACAGGACGAAAATCTTCTCGTTGTTTCACTTTGTCGTTGATTCTATCTTTCATGTCCTTGTCACGAGTATCAGGCAGAATGCTTCGGTTTCCGAGTACGCGAGATCCCATTTCATTTCTCCCTTGATGCCAGGCTATAATTTCACCCGTCACAAGCGCATTAACTGACTCTTTGAGAAGGGGGTTGTATCGACTTAATCAACTTCGACACTGAAGAGCTCTGCTTTCCGTTCAATATGTCTACTTTCGTACTTTCCCCTAGATATGTTGTCTATTTGTCTGTTATGTTCGTTTCCTGTCTCCACTCTCCATTGTTTAACTCCGCTGTATGATATCCGCTTATGTTTCAATTCTAAAACTTATTTCTAATCGATAAAATATAATTTCGTGAATAGTGGATGCGTTATCATCAAAATACACTTAGAACGTCTTAAAAGATTGATCCACGAATCAAGAGCACCTCAGAGATTCCCCAAGAGCTGATCTATTGAAGCTTTACTTGAGACAATTCCGTGGTCTTGTAACCACGTCAGTTTTTCTTCGACATCACCCTGTTCAACTCGTCGGACTTTCCTATTATAATAGGGAACGACAACGTTTTCTTTTATTGCTTCTTGACCGACTTGTGCTGCTACGTTAGGATGTTCCGACAAATCGCGTTCGTTCATTGCTACAAAAAACTCTCTGAAACGCTCAGGATTGGCGTTGATATCATCTATAGCTCTGTTGATCGCCATTATGAATGCATCCATTTTTTCCTCTTGCATATCTCTTGGCCCTACGAAGGCACCACCATGGGTAAATTCAGTGCCAGGAATTTGCTGAAATCCCACTTCTTCCGGGATAGTATCGCGCATTAAGCAGGCTGCCTTGATGTCTCCTTCAAGCATTGCCTTGATGCGTTTAATAGGCCTGCCTAGATGTTTTATTTCGACATCGTCCGGATCTAGGTGTTGTTCTAACTCTTCTATAGTACCGTAGTGTGATCCCGAATGTATCTTGATCGCTACTGGAACGTCAGCAAGATCCTCTACGGTTTCGATATCTGACTCTGGTGTCGTATATATCTTGTATGGGAGATTGCTCGCAACCGAGTCGTGAGCGAAGAGGCAGCCATCGCTGTTATTCCACGTTCGTTTTATCGTTCCCCACACGCAGGCAGAGTAGATATCTGCTTCTCCCTCGTTGAACAACTGGAGGTTCTTCCGTTTGGTAAAGTCTTCATACTCCGTGTGGCTAACCTTCCGTTCAACTAATTGTACGTCAAGCCCTTCCTCACCAAAATATCCCTCCTCCTTGGCAACGTGCCGGGGAAAATTCCACGTGTTCCGTGTTGCGTAGACTCCATAACTGCTTGCCATAGCAGTACCCAGATACTACAATAAAATAGTATTTTCCCCACTCGGTTGAGCTAATGAGATCTCAATACCCTTGGCGACCATAGGAACTATCAGTAGTTCCCATCGAATCAGCAGTTAATTAGAACTGGTGAGGTTAGATTATTAGGAGGCGTCTGGATGGGTGTTGTACAATTCCTATACCATCCAGACACGGTTCTCACGGTCTCTGACCTTAGAACCTCAGCGCTTAGTCTGCTCGCAGAGATCCTGATCCCCGGGGTCGAAGCTACACCTTCGACTCCGGGAACATCCGGCAGACACTCCTCCAAGCTACTGTCGATCAGAAGTGAATTAAGGGCGTCACTGACACGATTCATAGAACCTATTCCGATGACTACACTCTTGCCCAACTTCACACTGTCCTATCTGATGAACTTAAAATCGTCGTCAACGACCTCTTCGCTCAGCAGGTGGAGGATGATCCTCGGCCTCGGCCGAGAATCATCTGTCTTGACTTCATCGATATCCATTACCACAGCTGTCCACACGCCGAGGCTGGCAAAATCTGTCACACGAAACCCCATAATGGTACCTCCCAGTGCCATCGCTCCCTCGCTATATTCGTCCTCTGTCGGGTAAAACCGCTCATTGTCGCAGCCACACCCGTCCGTAGTGACGAACCACGAGCGACGCGGTCGAGCGATTGATCGACCACGTCGCAGCCCTGCCATTCGAAGTCACCGGACTCCTCACCGACCGTGGATTCTACGACATTGTGTCGATCGAACGACTGGATGCAGCCGCACCAGTCGCTCTTCCAGTCATCTGCCGTGGATAGCAGATGGCAGAGAAACTCGACACGACGGTTTCCACTTGGACGGAGTACGTGATGTACGAGGGGAGCGAGCGGGAACTGCGCTTCCCGCTCGTGGTGTGTGCCTCCTATCAACAGGGCAACCGAGACAAGCACGGATTGCTCGTCCGGGCATACGTGGCATGCGATGTGGCGGATCGCACCCCGCATCCCTCTACCAAAAACGATCAGCGATCGAGACAGCGTTCTGAACGATGCACGAAGCGCGTCCGCGGACAGGCACGAATGATCCAGTCGTCCGGTTGTTGTTCATCTTCGTGAGCTTCCTGCTGCGGAACCTATAGGTGATCCTCCGGTGGGGGGTGCTCGCCGCGCTGCGGTGGGGCGGGCACTGCCTGTCTGGTTCCGGTTCGAGGTGTTTCGGGAGTGATCGATCACGCTCTCGGCGAAACGCTACGTCGGAAATGGAAAGCGCCGACCAACCGTGTCGGCATCCCGGTAACCTACAGCCTGCGGCTGCCTCGTACTGAGCGACAGCTGGGATCTTCTCTCGATTGACGACGCTCTCACTGGCGTGAGATCGCCCTCTTTGCCCGACTCACCAAATCGATCGCTGTGGTCGCGTTTGTTTTGCTCCAGAAATCGAGTCACTAATCAAGAACGATGGGAACTACCGATTATGCTTAAAATAAATAATTATGTTAGGGTATTAGTCGCTCTGGGGCACGTGGGAAGAGTGCGGCCTCCCTGATGTTCTCCAATTTAAGGAACGACATGATAATACGTTCGATCCCGATGCTGAAGCCACCGTGTGGCGGCATTCCATATTTGAGGAATTTGGTATACCATTCAACGTCACTGCGCTGCATACCCAGCTCATCAACCTGTTTAATAATTTGATCGTAACGATGCTCCCGCTGTCCGCCGGTGCTGATTTCTGTTCCGCGAAATACGAGGTCAACCGAACGGGCCCATTCTGGATCCTTATCTTTCATTGCGTAGAAAATGCCTTTTTCCTCAAAGGGAAATTTGTTGAGGAAATAGAAGTCGTGCCCACGCTCTTCCTTCACGTAGTCGGCTAGGATCTGTTCGCCTTCTCGGTCTGGCTCTGTTCCATACTCGATATCTTTCCCATGGTCTTCCAAGATATTGTATATCTCTGGGAACTGGAGGACTGGGAATGGCCGTTCTGGAATTTTTATATCCACATCCAATGTGTCCAAGTGCTGCTCACACGTGTTTTTGATATTTTCTAACGCAGAAATCACTAATTCCTCTTGGAGATCCATTACGTCACTTTCATCTTCGATATATGCGCGTTCTACGGAAATCGTACGGTGTTCAGTGAGATGCCTACTTGTGTGGCTCTCCTCCGCTCGCCAAGACGGTCCAATTTCGAAGACGCCATCGAAGTTCCCACCGATTGTAAGTTCACGATGGAGCTGCGGGTCCTGTCTTAGGAATGCTTCATCACCGTAATAAGGGACTGGGAAGATTTCCGACCCTCCTTCAGATGCGACCCCGAGTATCGACGGCGTAAAAATGCGAGTAAAATCCTTCTTCTGGAGGTGGTCCACCATTCCATCGATAAGCGCATCTTGAATTCGGAAGATTGCTTGGCTCTTCTTTCTCCGCAGATCAAGGGACCGCCAGTTTAATCTTGTGTCGCGAGCGGCATCAACTTCTTCCGAGGGGTCAAGCGGAAGTGGGGTGTGCGCCTCACTAAGAACTGTTACTTCGATTGGTGCTAGCTCTCGCCCGCCTGGCGCCTGATCCGTCGCTTTGATTTCTCCTTTGACTTGGATACAGGACTCACGAGCTAGATCATTGAGTTGAGCAAAAATGTCCGCGTTGCGGTCTTCCTTGCTTGTGACCTGCAGTTCATCAGAACCATCTCTGACCAGCAAAAATTTTATCCCCCCTAAATCTCGAATCTCGTCTATGTTGCCAGCTATGGTGACTTTTTCTCCCGCCATTTCCGAGCCAATATCCGAGATACGATGGGATCTCAGCATGTACTAATAGCTGTCTGTTTGAGTTATAAATCCGTTGGGTTAGGTCAAACACGGTAACGCTCTTCAAAAACAGGTTGTTCACTCTTCCGTAGGAGATTGTTAATACTGCTGAGCGGTCGCTGTGAAGTCGAAGAGGACAAGGGCACCGCGGTAGCGGTGCCCGACACGAATGATTCCGCTCGATGTGTTTGGCTCGGGATCGGTCGCAGCGGACCTGCTCCAACAGGTTCGCTGGCGTGACGGTGTAATCTGTCCTCGCTGCCGTTCTGACCGGATGGTCAGAAACGGCAGCTATGGAGAGTTTCAGCGCTATCTGTGTAAGAATTGCGACCGCACGTTCAACGACAAGATGGGAACAATCTTCGCTCATTCAAAGGTTGCACTCCGCTGGTGGCTGTTCTCGATGTACGTGTTTCTCCAATTTAACACGAGTCTGCGGCAATTACAGTGCGAAATCGAGGTGACACACGAAACGATCCACCGGTGCATCGAGCGCTTCGCCAGCGCGCTCGATGCGCCTTCTCTCGATATTGTCGGCCCGGTTGAAATCGACGAAGTGTACGTTTCTGCCGGGAAGAAAGGCCGCGAGCGCGACCAACCGTCGCGGTCGCGTGGTTTGTCCACGCGTGGACGTGGTTCATACGACGGGGACAAGCCACCGGTGTTCATCGTCACTGATCGAGGCACCGGACAGCGGTACGTGATCCCAGCGAAAGCCGCGGAAGAATCGACGATTCGACTCCTGCTGGCTGACCGCAAAGAGGAGTCGCTCACGGTCTATACCGACGGTTTTCGAGCGTACGACCCGCTCGAAGCGGACGACGCATTCGACCGCGAATACGTCGTCCACGGCGACGGCGAATACGCCGCCGACGAGGTGCACGTCAACAGCTGCGAGAGCCACGCGTCGCTGGTGCGACGGTGGCTCTCGCCCCATCGAGGTGTCTCGAAAGACAAGTTAACACAGTATCTTCGAGCATTTCAGCTCCGCCGAGAAGTATATCGAAAGCCGGACAAAACGCACTCAAACACGCCATCAAAGCGACGCTGTGAAATCAACAATGTGCTACCCAAGAGCGATGAGCATTAAACCAATCGATGCCAAAGCAACAGTCGAACTGTACCTCGCAAAAAGAAAACGGACTCTCGTATATGCCCAATCATCCAAGAATTGGTTTGGGAGTCTTAAGACCCTTCTAAATTATGACTAATAATAGTTATTCATCAATTGATTTGGATACTCTCTGAAATCTTGTGTGACTGATTTATGCATAACAGTCATGGACTACCGGATTGCGTAACTCGAATCCCGTCTATTCGTGAACCATTCGGTGTCGAATGTGCTCAATCAACCGTCCACCTGGTTCCAGAACCGGATCATAGATTGTCAGCACCGAATACTGTTAGTGCTGAGGCCGAGCTCCATAGAGTACCCACATGAATATTGCAACTAATCCAAGCGGTGCTGTGAAACCTGGTACGCTATCATCGGTTCCGTTATTAGACTCGCCTTCACTCAAATCAGACTCGTCTTCACTCAATGTGCTACTTTCTTCAATATCCTCAATATCTATCGCCTGGGTCGTATTTTTCTCCGTGTGATAGTCATCGCGTTTCTCATCAGGATAGTACTGGATCTGATACGGAACCGAAATCGTCTCACCCTTAAGTGAGTCGTCAGAAACACGCAAATCGACTCGCATCGACGTTCCTTCGCCAGGTTCAATGGTTTCGATATGAATGCGGGCGCTACTGTCCCCGTAGGTAGCGTCGTGACTACCTGAAACTTCCACACCTGATGGAGGTTCTGTTACCACCTCAACAGAGGCTGTTCGCTCGTTGACGGCCGGATTTTGTACAGATATGGTCAGCAACTCTGCTTGATCCTGTACTTCGAACTGAGTCGTCGACACACTCGTTGATACCCGAGGGTCATCTCTGAACGACTGCACCTCAACATCCCATGTTTTAGTGCTAGTTGACCCCCATTCATCAGTTACATTTGCAGCGATCGTATGCTGACCCCCGCGATCGAAGCTCTGGGTGACGTTGTCACCGGTGCCGACCAAGTTTTCATTCTGAAACCACTCATATGTCAATTCTCCTCCGCCGTTTGTGTTCGCATCCACAGAAAACGTCTTAGAGCCTCCCGATAATATCTCAAAGGATTCGTCAGTTGGTTCAGAGCTATCAATTTCGGGTGGAACGGGTTCATTAACAGTAACGGTCCAAGTTTCGTCAACGTCGTCTGTTTCGTCGATCCCGTCCGAAATCGACGCACGTATTTCGTACTCCCCTGGTTCGTAGTCGGCGCCATTCAGTATCATCGAATCACCTCCTGTGATGTACTCGTCGTCGACAAACCATTCGATACTCGCACTATCGTCCCCGACAGTGGCTGTAGACAAAGAGAAAGCGAGTTCGTTGTATCCAACTAGCTTCTGTTGTGTCTGTTTCGGGGTTTTCGAAACGACCTGTGGCGGTTCCAGTTCAGCAACTTCGATACTAGGACCAGACGAGACATCGGTAGTGAGCCGATTGTCCAGTTCCGAAAACTTGGTTTTCACGACAAATTCAACATCGTACTCGCCCTCCGATTGTGGTGCAGGAACCTTGAACTCCAGTGTTGATGGTCCACGGTCGATCGGTCCGTGTTCGTAGACAGCATCTGGATTGTTGTCCGGCTCCTCGCCGCTCGGATAAAGGTAAGTTTCGACGGCTACTTCGTCGCCGTTTCGCGGTCGTTGTACATCAAGTTCGAACTCAATCTCCGAACCTGGTTCGAACTGTAGATCAGATTTCGATCCTGTCGAGTCGATAGCATGGACTTCCGTGGTGTATACTCCGCCGCGATCTAGTGAGATAGATTTGTATTCACCTTCATTGAGTTCGATGTCCTGATATCCCCAGTACGGTGGATAACCGCTGTCATCAGGATAAATTGCTAGTCGATACTCTCCGGGTTCCAGTAACGACTGATCAGTATATTCAAAGAATCCATCCTGTCTCTCGCCGTAGTCAACAAGTTCCCGCTCACCGTCACTCAACCGTTCAATGGTTAGAGCACCACTGTGTTCGTTTTCCCCCTCCTCATCGTACACATGCCCGACGATCGTTTCTGGATCTGGATCACAGGTGTAACTGGAACCGACGATGTCGTAGTACGCTTCGTCGATTTCTGAAGTGCCGTCACTATCTTTTCCATACACACTGATCTTAACTGAAGCCTCTTCCCAGTGGTCCCCGATCTCTCCTTCGGTCATGAATGTAACTTGATCATCGGAATCGTACCCCGAAAGGTCCACTTCGTCAGTCGTTGATCCGTATCCTTCTTCGCTGACTGTGATTTTGATGTGACCGGGTGTTTCGCCACCGAGATCATAGTCAACGGTTAGTTCGAACTCCTGTGTCGTTCCCGGATCAAGTTCGGTACACTGATCCGGGTTTGAGTTGATGATTTCTGTATCCGCTTCAGCACCACCGACTCCTGCGGCTAATAAAAGAAGCCCTATGATTCCAAAAATAAGTATTCGAACGATCTGTTCCCATCTGTCGTTCATTTTGTATATAGTGATCGTACACTAAACATATAAATAACTTGTTACCGAAGCAATAAGGATGTCAACCTTAGCGTGAAGGAAGCGGCCGAGCAAGGGTGAATTGGTGCTTCAGCAATGCTCGATCGCATGCTTGAGAAGGCTCGCCAGCAGAAAGTATTTTCCCGTGAGGACACGCCGACGAAGCGCCGTGTCCTCGCGGCGTTTTTGTATCATGCTGGCCTCTCGTACCGGCGAATTGAACCGTTCGTAGATCGGTCGTATGAGGCGTTCAGAAACTGGTTTCATCGACTCAAGCACGTCTTTGAGCCGGACTGCCGGGATTGGCGACGACCACTACGTCTGGGCGGCAGTCGATTGTGACACATTCGAAGTGCTTACTGTTGAGGTCTCTCCCGGCCGATCAAGCCTCAATGCGCTCCTGTTTTTGAAAGATGTTCTCGAACGGTGCCACGGTCAGCCCGCACCAGCGGGTGACCGCGGCCCATGGTACGACTGGCCACTCGAACTGCTAAACTGCGAGTACGAGCGTGAAACGTGGGGAAATCGGCCACTCCTCGAAGTCTAGTTCGGCATCTTCAAATATCGAACCAGACGATTCTACAATCGATTTCCCTTCCATAGCATCGCCAGTTCAACCAGATCGTGGCTTACAGCCTTCGCTGCTCTCCACAATGCTACACTCTGACCTTGAAACCCTTGTTTTCACCCACGCAAAGGTTATTCTCGATCTAAATGTTCCTCAAGGGTAATCTGATTCTTTGACAGTCACAGTGGGAAACAAGGTGGTAAATAAACAATTTGCGAACACATTGAGCCCTTTACCAGCGCGTTTTGTGTGCTTTTCCTCAATTTTGTTGGACCCGTTAAAAACGATGAGGGGTGTCGTCCCTAAAAACAAGGAAGACTACGAGACAGACGCGCGCTCACGCGATCTGTTCACACGTTGGTGAGGCTCGTGGGGTGGCGACAAATCATCCAAGTTCACGACTACGTTTAGTTGTGTAGTATTGTATAACTGGATAGTAGTGGTGTTTCACTTTGTAGAGAACATAAGCAGCCAGCAGCTGACTTACAATTGAACATGAGTAAAAATTCCCAGACTACAATAACTGGTAAAGAATTAAGTGTAAAAAGCGTAAATGGGGAAGTAGGTGATTCCAAATGGAACGACACCTCACCACGACCGCGATCGTGCTCACAACGCTACTGGCTGTCGCTGGTTTAGCGATGGTCGCGCCTGTCGCTACAGCATCTGATGACACTGGAGATGATCTGACCATGGAGACAACCAACGAAAGTCTGGCCAACCTCCAGGATGATACCTGTGAAGGAGCTCCGCAGATGAGTCAGACCAGTATTACTTCCCCCGAGGATCGAATTACGTCCGAGCAGCCTGGCGTTGTGGAAGCAAACTTTCGGGTTGATCCAAGCGCCCCCGAAGACTGCGATGTTGTCGTCGATCTTGAATTCAGTTTCGCAGAGTCGGGTTACCAGTTTGGAGGAGGAGCCGAGTGGGACCAGTCCACTACTGACCTCGTCGCTACAACCTTTGAGGGACTGAATGCTGGCGAGATCCGTGACATCCGTGCGGAACTGCACACCAACGGCGCCCAGCCCGGTGACGAAGTTACTGTTATCGCAGACTACGAAATCTGGTACGAAGGAGATAGAGAAAATTCCATCCAGCAGAGTGGCATCCGACACACCATTGAGGTCGAAGAACCAAACGAGCTCGATACTGACGACGACAACAGTGCTGACGACGGCACGCCAATCAGCGGAAACGATAATGGAGAGCTTCTCAGCTTCGTTGGTGAGAATCTCGAAGTCATAGGACTCATCTCGGCGCTGCTCATCGCTGTCGTCGGGCTTGTTTACCGAGAACCAATTGTCCAGGTCATTATGGGTGACCGGTGATCAGGATGCGCTGGATCCCGTTCTTCGGCTCCGACGACGACGACGGTGTCGAAAAGATTGATCTCCGTAACGACAATGCAGAGTCCGACGACGGCAGCGATGTCCGAATCGTCTCCAACGTCAGTGACTCAAATATTGAAGTGATCGGAGCCGACGGAGTGTCAACGTCCGACGCCGGGGGTGGATTCAACGTCCATACTATCTCGATGACGGGCGACAATGAGGGGTCCGCAATCGACGGTGGAACGGAATCGACCCGGAAAAGCGCCCCCGAACCGACGGCCCCCTCGTCGCCGTCAGCCGACCCCGAGCCGTCAAGTGACCCGTACTCTAGCGGGACGTTCGTTGTCCCGGATAATCGGGATTTCATGCAGAAACTCGAAGCGCGAGGCAAGAACGGACACAGTGAGATCGTCGAGACGGTGTACGTGCTTACCGGTCCGACCTACACGCGGCCAACGGACTTGATCCGACTGGACAACGAGGAGTACTACGGTTCTGCGACCAAAACAAGCGTCAGCTTCAACCCGCGATCGATGGCTCAGAAGGTCGCAAGTCTTTATCCTGACGACGAGCCACCAAAGCTGATCGCCCGGTTCCACACCCATCCGGGTGGGACGCTTCGGCCAAGCTCTGCTGATAAGCGAAGCGCGCCGAAGGTGGAGCGGTCCTTCGAGAACGCCTTCGGAACCGACGATTTCGAGTTCTTCCATGGCATCCACGGGCTCGAAGAACACGGTCGTAATCCCGGACCAGACGAACGACAGGCGCCGTCCGATTCTCGGGGACATATTTGCTGGCTGGGCGAACGGTACCGTCATAAGCTCGCCGTCTACGGCGATGGATTCCAAAAGCAGAAAGATGTGGGTATCTACTGAGATGATTCGATTATGAATTCCGACGAGACAGTTACAGCGATCCTCGAACGACTCGACGAAGACGACATCGAAGCACTCGGGGAGTTAGTCGAGGAAAGCCCAGAACTGTTACGACAGACGCTTGAGGAGTATGGTTACCTTGATGACGAAAACGACGAGTTCCTCGTCAACAACGAAGCCGACATCCTCTCCGAGCCGCAGCGTGAGCTGCTCGAATTTCTCGACGGGCATTTGGAACCGCCGATGACTGTCGAAGAAATTCGAGAATTCGTGGGCGCAGAGGAGTCGGAGTACCGAAAACGGTACACTTCTGCACAATACCGATCCTGGCTGAGTACGCAACTGAAGGCGTTAGCTGATGCAGGCGAGCTGGGTCGGTTCCGAGAAGGCCGGACTGTGCTGTACGCGGAATCACCAGAGTTAGCTGTCCGCCACTGGGCGCGGACTAACGAGCAATTTCCGCAAGATTTGACACTCTCAGACGCACCAACCATCAAGGACAACACGAACATGCCAGGCGATGTCGTGAAAGACGCTATCAGATCGATCACCAATGACTGAAGACCCACAGACCGACCCCGACGACACAGAACGGAATCCAGAAAGATCTGATCCGGGCAATGACCGTGGCCCAAAAAAGCAAGAATCGAGGACATCAGACGATTCGAGAGAACCGGGCGATAATCATGACGATTCCGATGCGATCGTCGATGATCGGAGTTCTGAACACGACAGTCCCGCAGGAGAAGAAGGGAACGACGAAACTACGTCGTCTCAGGAGCGGAACAATCGGTACGTGATCGATCTTGAAGATCATGACTCCGAACTAAATGATTCTGGGCTGAACAACGATGAGGCAGATATAGATACGGCGAATGCAGACGCCAGTTCGGAAACAGGAGACGAAGAACCACGCCATCACGGATCCTCAAGCCAAGCCAATAACGAACTCACCGATCAAGAGGAGCAGCCAGATCACAAAACAGATAGCGCACCCCCGGATCCTGAGACATACGCAGCGATCCACCGATCACTTGGTGACACTGGTGTTCGTCTCAACGAAGCACACTCCCATCTGTCTTCACTCCGGAGCATCGAATATGCAGAGTCGGAAGAGGACAATGAGGTCGCTAGGGCGGAAATCGAGGCTCTAGTGGCAACACTAGTTGAGACACAAGAGCAACTGAATCAAGCTCTCAATCGGGCCACGGCAGCGGCGAATGAACTTGATGTCGAAGTTCCAGTTAAAGATTCCCGAGAACAAGCAGTCGACGAACAGTTACCGGAAATGCTTTGGAATACCTACAGGCGTTAGGTTTGTCACTGATATGAACAATTGTTTCTTGAGAGCACTGTTTAGGGAGGGTGTAAGGTGGTCAAAGAATTAGCTGTTCATGCCACTTGGCAACCTGCGTATAGATAGTTTCGCGGTGGATAATCTTGAGAGTTGGCAGCGCGAACGGACGCCGATGTCCATCAGATTGTTCGGGCTCCGGCTCATTGCTGTAGCTTGTCGGTCGGAAGTTTAATTATGGAAATGTAGTTACAAGCCTTCATCATACAGTAGAACTCGCTCAACCAAACACGAGATGACTTACCAAAACTCATATCAGTATACTTCATACGACGTAGTATGATCGCTTTCGCATCGACACTTGAGGGGGCCGAAACACCGCTGTTCGTCACCCACCGGCAGGCTGACAGAGATAGTTTGGGTGCCGCAATCGGTCTTCAGGCCTTGCTGGGTCGTGGAACAGTCTGTACACCGGATGGCGTCACGAAGTCGGCGCGCCCGCTATTGGAAGCGACCGGAACCGACCCCGTCGAGCGAGTCGAGGACACGGTGTTCGATACGGTTGTTGTGCTTGATGCACCCTCGACCGAACGTATCGAACCGATCGTTCCCGAGGAACCGATCGTCATCGACCACCACGAACCCGACGACTTGCGCGACATCGCATCCGCGACGCTCATCGATACGGACGCGGACGCCACAGCCGCGCTGGTTGCACGACTTGCCGACAGATCAAACTGGGAGCTCCCGCCCGAGGCTGCACTGGCCTTACTCGTCGGTATTTTCGGCGATACCGAAAACCTGACGAGCGCGCAGGCGGAAACCATCCGGCTCGCGGGAGACCTATTTGCAGGTCTGGGCCACTATGCAGATGAATTCTCTGACCTCGTCGACCACTCCCCAGCCCCTGGGCGTCAGAACGCCCGAACGCTAGGCGTCCTTCGAGCGTCGGGCTATCGGTCCAGCGACTGGTTCCTTGCGTTCAGTCGCGTCGGCGGATACGAGTCCGCTGCTGCCGACGCATTACGACGTGATGGTGTCGACCTTGTGCTCGTGTTCTCCGAGCAGTCAGATGGCTATCGAGTGACCGGACGGGCGTCGGACTCGTTCGCTGAACAGCTGAGCCTCGGTGGATCGCTGCTTCCCACTTTGATCGACCGGTTCGATGGTTCCGGGGGAGGACACGAAAACGCGGGATCCGCGACACTACACACGGACGACCGCTATGCCATCGAACGATTTGCCCTCGAACAAGTCGAACAACAACTTGACACCACGTTTACCGCAACGGCTGCTGATTCGATAACCAGATAACCGCGATTCGGCACCCATCGTCATTTCACTCTCTTTTTACGAACTAACCGCCGTTACGACCCGTCCAAGAGCCGTGTTCCAATCTTCGTTGGTAATCCAACCTCCTCCACCCGAGAGATAACTGAATCGACGTCATACTGCGTTCGTTTGCACTCTACTGTCTTCCTCTCAGTATTTACCACTGCGTACGCGGCACGCGGATCTTCATCTCGAGGTTGTCCGACGCTACCAGGATTGATGAGTAACTTGTCCTCGATTGTATCTGTGTGTTGAACGTGTGTATGACCCAGTATCAGCCCCTCTAGATCGTCGAGATATTTCGTGAGGGTATCGAACTCTCCAGGATAGATGTAGCGATCTTGAATCGTTGGGTGGTCGTGAACGAGCAAGAATCGTTCACCGGCAATCGTTGTTTTGCGGGGGAGGTTCTCCAGCCACTCTCGGTGATCGGAAGACAGCTGGTTAGCTGCGAATTCGAGACCGGCTCGTGCGATTGGATTGGAGTACTGATGTGGGGCCTCCACCATTCGGTCGTGGTTGCCCTGAACCGTAACGTCAGCTACTTGCTGCACTATCTCCACACACTCTACTGGCCACGGATTGTAACCGACGACATCACCAGCACAGACGATACTATCTACTTCCGGCATATCATCGAGGACTGCCTTCAGTGCTGGCAAGTTCGAGTGAATATCAGAGATGACTCCAATGTCCATACAATGAATTGTATAAATATGTTACAAAATAGTATCGACGCCCCTGACTAGTTTAGCATCTCCTCAGCCGGTGTGCGGTTGTTGAGTGCCTGATGTTGTCGCTGTCGATTGTACTACTTGACGAAGACAGCGAGCCACTGTTGGGCACTAGCCTGACTGCCCGCCTACGACGCATGAAAGCGGTCGATCCGCATCCTGAGCGTGTGAAACCACTTTCCGATGTAGTTTCGGAGCAAGTAGTCTAGCCGACCGCTCAAATCGAGGCAAGCGAGGGCAGTCAGATAGCCGTAGCCATCGACCAGAAACACCGCTTCAGAGAGATCGTGTTTCGGGGTGAGAGAGCGCAGAAACTCGGTTGCAGCGTCGGTGCCGCGACGTTCGAAGAGTTCAGCACCCACAGGAGTTTTATGTCGGTGTCGATACCCGTATACAGCCAGTACAGCCCCCCATTGATTCGGACACCCAACTCATCGACAGTGACCCGCGACGGCGTCCCCGTCGGCGGTTCAAGAAGGCTATCCGCCAGCCTGTGAATTCACTGTCAGACTGTTCCGTACGAACGATTCACTCCAAGTAGTCGAAAAGGGCGGTGTTGCCCTAATCGATAACCCCGGTTGTAGTGTGTCGGACGCTGACGCCCGTCGGGATGTTCGGCATCTGGTTACGCTGCTAACACTCAGTATCATCCGTTTCGAAATTTTCTTTGAGCAGGTCGTTGAGTGACATAAATACCTTATAATTCTATCTTATTATATTTTATTTAATATATATTATAGAGAAACTATTGCAATAAGACTATGTATTCCTTGAGTAAACAATTGTACATGTTCGACCCGTACGATAACGACCCGTACGATAACGACCCGTACAAACAAGAACCGCTGCCGCCAGAGCCTCATGAAGAATGGCAGCCAATAGGTGTCGATGAACTTACTGCCAAGCAAATCGAATACAATAATCCTGTTAGCTCAGAACAAGATAAGATATTAGCCGCAGAAGTGGCAAGTGGAAATAAGGATATAAAACTTCTTAATGAATCTGAATTACAGCGTTTGGAAAAGATGAATGTTGAAGACATTATGATTCCCTCGCCATTTCGCGAAAGAATACGCAGAGAGGAACATAGCACACCTGAAGTGGTTCATGAACCAGAAGTGATACCCATATTAAACGACGACACCGTTGTGGATTGCGATGGAAAAAAAGATGATTCAGAAGAATTCCTCGATGAGTACACCGATGGTTATATCTCTGGTTACGAAGAATAAAATTATACGAAATAACATGCCTGCCACAAAAGTTGCTTGTCCGAGCTGTGGTGAAGTTGCGAATGTCACTGTAAATTCAAAGAGTGATAAGATTAGGAAGATTAGCACAAGTTCTATCAACCGATATAATCAATCTGCGTGCAAGCATTGCGGCAGCTCTATATATTATAATTTGCAAGACTAAATATAACCACCACCCCCCAATTACTGATTGTGGAGTCACAATTAGTCGGTATGTCCTATTGAAGGTGTATAGTATCCGTCATCAAGAAGGCCAATCGAGATTCTGAGGAGATTACACCCCTGAGAACGGAGACAAGAACCATGCCGTCATAGCACCAGTAGTTTATAACCCAGATCACGACGCAGTTCCGTGGTTCATTAGAGCCAAACGAGCCGTAACCCTCCAAGATTAGCTAACGTCTGGCGGTTCACCGGAGCCACCTCCACGGAACTCAATACCTTCGTTTCGTACCGTCATCACAGACTGTCCGGGAGCACCTGGGTTATGTGCATAGGTGTATCCAGAGCAAGTTTCGATGACCGTCGTACCTCGTTGATGCGTATGGCCGGAAAGTACGCACGCCGGTCCGAGCTCCATACATGCCAACCGAAGAGCAGGTGATCCGAAATGATACGAACCGGTTCGTGAAGTGAGGCCCCGGCAGTCGAACGGCACGTTGAACGGCGTGATATGACTGGCCAGTATCAGTGGGCCGGGACCGGAACGGGCACTCTCGACAATCGTCTCAAATCGGGATTCGAGGCGGTCAAGTGACTGCTGGAGGCACTTTTGACTCTCTTGGTCGTGGCTGATCCCCAGAGACTCCGCAACCTCCTCAGCACTGGAAGTTCCAGTCAGATATTGGCCGCCAGCTTCAAGGACGAGATCCGCGATTTCGTCCGGGGTGAGTTGGTTGGCTCCCTGAACGTCAAGGTGGGGATACTCCGGTGCAAGCAGCGCAGGCGTGAAATCGAACTGGTCACACCCCCACCCTGCCAACCTAAGTGGGACTGAGGCTCCGTTCGGTTCGACGGTCTTCGTCTCTCGGTGTAGAGCCTGAACGTGCTGGCACTCGTCGATCAAGCGTCTCGTACAACCGGACGGGTCGTGGTTGCCAGGTACAGCAAAGACCGGAACGTCCGCTTGGTCCAAGACTGAAAAGAACTCTCGACCAAGCTCTTCGTACCGCTCTCCATCGGCCGCCGACTTTGCGTGGTCACGATTGTCATCGATCACATCTCCAAGTGAAAGGATAGCGTCAACGTCCTCAACGGGGATATCCTCCGCTGAGAACTGCTCACCTGTCGGACGGAGATGGATGTCCGAAATCACAAGGAGTCGGGTCTCTTTGGGCGTGTCCTCACTCATGTTTGCGCCCCCCGAGCTGATCGACCCACGCCCTCCGCTCAAGTAAGTCACTCAGCCGATCCATTTTGATTGGACGATATTCAAGGAGTTCGACGCTACAGTTCACTCTTCGATCTGTCGGGTTGACGAGCGGGTACTTATCCGGCCAGTTGTTATGATGGTGGCCGTGGAGGACCCATCCGTCGTGGTTCTTCGGCGCATCAGCTGGGTCGTGCACGGCGTGAAAATTGTGTCCACCGTACTCGAACCGGACGTGCTCGAAGAAATCGACTTCATCGAGTGTATCCAACTTGGTGTGATCGTGATTACCCATTACGTAGACGATCGAGCCATTGAGTGTCTCAAAGAGGTCGAGCAGACGGGCTGTGCGTGACGAGATCGTGAGGTCGCCGAGATGGAGTACCTTGTCATCAGGGTCAACGACGTCGTTCCACTTCTCGGCGAGTGCCGCATCCATCTCTTCGGCGGAATCGTATGGACGATTACAGTATTCGATGATATTCTTGTGATGAAAGTGGTGATCCGAGATGACGAAATCCATATGTTTGGTTAAGATTTATTGCAGATTTGTTGATAAACGATTCCCGTACTTGCCAAACGATAAGCTCCGGTAAAAAATTATCGCGGACAAACCGGGACTTTCTGGACTTGCCGGATATAAGCAGTTCAGTAATCCTCTTCGAGAAGCGTTTCCAGGCGAGACGCATAGGTGGTCAGTTCTCGATCACCGATTCCGTGCGGTTCCAGCACAATATCTGCATCGTTTGACTTCGCAAGACGAAGGACGGTTCCAAACAAGGGGCGCCGGTCGTGACCCTCCAGTACCGGGAGTTCGTCAGTTACTGGATCGTTAAGGTGGATTTCAGATACTCGGTCCCCGGCAAGCACCAACGAAACTACTGACGGACCAAACGGGGTCTGTTGAAGATCCGCCGTGGTGAATCCTGGTGGGAGTTCCTCTGCGACCTGGGAGAGGCGGTACTCGACATCTTCGATGAACTCCGGTGGGATCGACAGCCCAGCCTCGGTTAAACGTAACTCCAACCGGTCTAAGCCTGCATTGGCGATTCCAGAGACAACTGGGTTGCTCTCCAGCGACGGGAGATGAGCGGTATCTATCGTCAAACCAAGTCGAGAGAGCCGATCGTATTTGCGACCAGCGTAGGCAAAAAATGCGATCGACGCAAGCGAATGCCAGTCCGAACTGTCCGGGAGATTTTCGATGGCGAAGGTTCGTCCGAAGCTGGTAGACATCGATGCGATCAACTCTAACTGTTCGTCGTGAAGAAATTTTCGTGGGGGATGGACGACGAGTCTGGCCTCAGGAAGCACGTCCAGTTGCTCGTGGACGAATGACGTGATCGCACCACGATTGTGCCGAGAGAGTGCCATCCGGACACTGTCCGACCCCCGATTAATCCCAGGGGGCAGATGAACACTCGGGATACGGGCAGGGGAAATTTGTTGCTCTGTGAGGACGTTCTCCAGGGACCTCTCCCCCCGTAAGATGGCCTCGTGTTGCCAAGACAGTTTGACTTCGAGACACGTTTCGGAGCCACTGAACGTATGTAGTTCGTCAGGCGGCTGGGACACGAGCAAGCGACACATCGTCTTCTACCGTCGATTGTGCTTGTAGGTACAATGATTGTTTGGATATATCAATCCCGATACTGTCTGACGTATCTTTTTGTTATGCCAGCAACAGAAAGTACGTATGCAGGATGCTCCCGGAGTGAACTGCGATTGCGCGCTGTCGGATAATCCTGATGGGGCTCAACAGAATCAGCGATCCGAAATCATCGTTACAGAAGAGGATGTACTCTCAGAAGAGTCGGTATCAAGCACTACTGAAACTAATGGTAGAGGACAGGACTGTTGTAGCGAGTGCGGTTCCCGACTCGAATGGAAATTACGGCTCGACGGGATTACGGTCCGGGCCTGTCCCAACTGTTGATCGTTCGGTATGGTATCCAGCGTAACAAATCCAGACACACAGAGAACGTGATTCGATGAAAGATATCGTCGAAGAGGCTCTCGAATATAACGTGCAACAGGATGTGTCGAACAGCGTTTCCAGTGACGAGTTTGGACCACCACAGTTCCTCTATATCGGCATTGGCCCCCGCGGAATCAAACGTCTCAGATCGGAATGGGAATCCCCCGGGGCCCACCTTGGCCCGGGCCAAACAGTTGAAAACGTTGTGACCAAAGTTGCTTTTCAATCCGATTCTGATCATTCACCGGACGAATCGGATCAAATCGATCAATACGTCGATACTGTGAAATCACTCACGGAATTGAATACGGATACTGATTGCTGTTTGATTACGGCAAATATCGATGACAAATCGGTGATTACCGATGTTCTAGCCGTTGCTGATGCGATACAAGACAGCCTCACCATCGTTCTCCTCACGACGAGCTCCACCGATCATGTAGATATCGAGCATCAAATTCACGAGTCTGTTGGAACAACTGTTTTGATCGAGGACTCGGACTCTCACTTCGCCACGATCGAGTCACCGTCGGGGAGAACCACATTAAGCGCTGACCGACTTGTACAGCGTCTTGTTATTGACTTTGTGACGCTTTTCGTGGGACCCAATCCAGTCAGCGTCGATTATGCAAGAGTGTGGACTCAGTGGAGTGGTGGGAGGAGTGCTGTCCCGTTTGTTGGGAAGTTCCATCAGTCCGAACTCGAAGATACAGACTACCTCTCAGCTATCTCTTTCGTCCGTCCTTCTGCTCAACGAAGCATTGATTGGTTCGGATACGCCTGGATCGGACCGTCGTTCACTTTGGCGGATTTCGAGGAATTTCGGGCATCGCTTGATAACACTCTTCGATCCAATACGAAAGATCGGTGCGGTGTGCTCGGGTGTGGTATCAGCGAGCAGTTAGAGCACTCGCTTTTTATAAGTGGTGTCCAGTTTGTGGACTCCATCACCAAGCCTTGATCGGTTATGTGTCGAAAGTTATTATTGATCGGGTTTTTCCGCTTTGGAGAGACTAGGTTGGAGAATCGTCTTCTAACCTGAGATCTGTTCGGTGTAGTACTCAGTTCGGGTTCCACTGACCTGTACCAGCCCTCCCTGGTAGAGGGTAGAACCACGAATTAGAAACTAATGTGCTTTCATGAACAAAATGAGGGAAAGGCGGAATTGAACTACTTCACCAACGGGCGTATATCAGACGTTGTCGAGGTAGGAGCGTCGCTGCTCCAATTTCACCTCCTCGGATCGGCGGTCGTAGTGTTTCTCCAGGATTTTTCTACTCACATCCATCCGATCACCGACGACTTCGGTCGGCACGTCTTCGGTTAGGAAGTGAGTGATACTTCCTCGGCGAACTGCGTGGGGAGTAACCGCTTCGGGACACTTCTCATCCTTATTTTCTGTACAACCTGGACACTCCTTGTCGAGGAAGCAGGGTGCCGTGATGATGTAGATGTACCGGCGCATGCTGCTTCGAGAGAGTCGCCCTTGAGTACTCATCAATAGCGGCTCCCGATCAGCATCATCTGTCCGGTCGGTACGTACGGTATCGATATAGTCTTCGAGTAGGTCCGCGAGGTCGGCTGAGATGGCCACGAGGCGCTCACCACCAGATCCATTTTTTAGCGGAGTACCTGTCTCAGGTCGATGTTTCAGCCTCAGGAACTTCTCTTCTAGATCGGCATCTCGCAGATCAATGGCCCTGGCAGCACCGATACGAAGTCCTGTCTCCCACAGTAGGGCGAGCAGGACATGTTTGTTCGACGCGTAGTGGAAATTCGAGAGATGCAGCAGTATCTCCTCTGCCTCCTTATGTTCTAACAACTCATCGCGTTGTTGCTCCTCCCGAGGCACCTGTGGCACGAGGACTTTCGTGTGGAGCTTCGAATCAACTGCCTCGATCGAACCGCACCAGCGGAGAAACACACGGATCGTGCACATCTGCGTCTGGAGCGAGACAGCGTTGAGATCGCCGTCTTCCTTTCGCCAGAGACGATACTCGTGAATGTCACGCCCCGTGAGGTCGTTCATGTTGTCGATACCCTCCACGTCACACCACCGAACGAAGTGGTTGGTTCGGTATCGGTGGCCTTGAACCGTCGCCTCCATCGCCTGGGACGCTTTGTGTTCAAGATACAGTTGCTGCGCAGTACTCGGATCGATCGGATCCAGATCGTTATTTTCGTCTTCTACCATGGGTAATCTTAGAATCCCAGATCAGAGGAAACCACCCGACTGCGGCCGATTTCAAGAAGCGTTCAGCACCTGAACGGACCTGTAATCCTGCTGACTCCTTTCCGCGTTGGCCCACTGCTTCCCCGGCCCCGACGGGCCGGGGAGAATTGGGGCCGGGGACTCCCCAGCCACCCAATTTCGGTACTCTACGCCCCTTAGCGGCCGCCCTACGGCGACGTATGCCAACG
>LFCJ01000218.1_pt1 | contig 33907 bp, 35 predicted proteins | sample 643141 | NCBI WGS metagenome assembly LFCJ01 (sample SAMN03766243, study PRJNA286221) | soda lake metagenome | biome: soda lake; feature: Kulunda steppe; material: water; isolation source: sample B1-Br-g2 brine of Lake Bitter-1 | place: Russia: Kulunda steppe | collected 2010-07
GGGAGATAGCCGACGGGCAGGCGTTCACGCCGACAATGACCGCCACGGGAGGGGATAAGCAAGTCGCCAGCGCGATGTTACCCCGCGAGGTCGTTCGGACCCTCGGGTTCCGACATTCACTACAACAAGGACTCCTGAACTGTCCTCCCTACTAACTAAAACACGACTCTCACCCTCCATAACGAACCAAGAAGGACAAGCCTGCTACTCACCCGAGCCGCGCGCCGCCCGCAACTCCTCTTCACCGACATCCAGACCGTCGACTAACGAGCAGACCTCGACAAACAGCGGCCAGTCCTGCGCCGACATCTCGTCCACAACATCCAAATCACCGTCATCGATTTTCTCGATGAGATTACTATACTTGGACATGAACTCTCTCCCCGGCCCATTCGCCAAGCGGTCATTCGCCTCACTCACCCCCGCATCATAATCCAAACCCAGGTTACGCCCGAACGGCGCGTCGTACATCTGGAGGTTCGCTTTCCCGGATTGCAGATCCTCAACCATCGCCTCGAGCAACTCCGCATCACTGCCATTCATCCAACCACCTCTCGACGAGCGTCCTGCAACTCCTCCTCGCCAACGCTAGTAGCATCCTGCGCAATGACAAGGAACTCATCCCAAACTTCCCCCCGAACATCCGAAACCGCCTCTAAATCCCCGTCAGACACATCGATAAGGATGTCCTCCCACTCATCAACAGCCGCGTGAAGTGAATCGAGTTCGTCAGGTTCGAGCTGGTAGTCAGGCCCAGGTGTCGAGATGTCTAACTTCTGTCCGAACGGCGTCGCGATCACGCTCACCTCAACTCGCTCCTCGTAAATCCACTCCGAGAGACGAATCAACGCAGAATCGTCCACATCATCCTGACTCATATACGACCAAGATTCTCCCCACTTCACGTCAAATTACCGCACTGAAAAAGATTCGTGTCAACGACGCTCACTCAGCCCGGACTCCGTTTCCCCCACCTTCACCTTCTACGTCGACATCCCGTCCTGAATCTTGGAAAAGAACGGCTCCATATCCCGCCGAATCCTCTCCTGCACCTCGTCGTCGTCGTTGAACCAGTCAGCCAAGTCATCCGCAGACTCGATCCAACCATCAGGCACCCACTTGTCCGCCGATACCTTCCAATCCTCCATCTCCTGCATCTCCACCAAGGCCTCGTGGACTGCTTTCCACGAAACCGGATCGATGACCTCTATAACCTCCTCCCTTACCTCTTCCCAGTGATCGACAACAGCTGCGCACGCTCTCACCCCTTCGGAAGCCACCTCAGGATGTTCCGCGACGATAACCGACACCGCAGCGACGCACTCATCACGTGCCTCCTCGACTCGCCACTCATCCCTTTCGTCGAGTACTTCCTCGCGTGTGATCCAGTACGAATCCACGTCAGGATGCCCACAGAAACGATCCAGAAGACGGGGGAGTTTAGTGCGACGGTGCTCACGTCGCGACGCCTCCTCATATCCGTGCAAATCCATCAGGTAGTCTAAGGCATCTCCCTCAGGGATGACGCTGTGGTTGTGTCGGATGACCGCAGCAACCAAGTCGATGCGTTCGCTCAGATTCCTGTAAGGCATCGCGTCTTCACGAATGTCGTCGTCATCCACTTCGATTTCATCGTCAACCTCGCTCAGTGCCTTAATCTCGTCCTCTCCTATCACAGCCTCGGTGTATTCCACATCGGGATCGTACTTTTCCCAGAACTCGACGGGATGCGTCCGTTTCAACTCCTCAACCGTCGGTTCCTCTTGACGTTCTCCTTCTTCACCAATCCCGTCTTCAGTAGCGTCAACGGTCGCTTGCTCATGGGAGCCGTCGAACTTTGTTGTTTGCGATGCCCCCTCAGAATGTGTAGGGCGGGGGGTAGCCGATTCACCGATTCGCTGCTCAAGTTCTTCGAGTCGTTCGAGGAGCTCGCGGTTAGTTACGCCGCCGTCGCCGAGAATGTCGTCGCACCAGGCGTTGATCATTGCTTCTGCCTCGCTTTGCTTCGCGCCGCGGTACCGTCCGTGTTTTTGCCGTACTGCCGCTTCCCAGCGGTTGTACAGTTCCTCGCTGATCTCGATGGAGAGCGTCCTCGTTGCCGTCTCTGGGACGTCGTTGTCGACGTGTGTGTCGTCGTGTGTGTCGCCAGACTTCATCCGCACATGTATGTCAGAATTCAGTCAATAAAAGCCCCTCGCAACCTTGTGGTTGCTTCAAGATAGCTCGAAATAACGTCAAAGTTAGAGTACTACTACTACTACTCCAATATATTACAGTGTTTAGTTTGTAGTAATTATAAGTCTTCTCGAAGTTAGATGGTGGAAGTTTGACGCCGAAACTCCCCCAAATCGTGTTAAATAATCTCACCCACCACTGCCACAGACGCTATAACCGTCTTTTTCGTCATCCCACCGAGTTTTCAGCGACACCCGGCCCTACACATTCTGAGACCCAATGTCAAACAACAAAGTTGCCACCCGCCAACGTCGAGATACCGTGAGAAGTCTGGCGGCGCCCACTACTGGGCGCGTGCGATTAATAGTACGTCTTGTTGATAGTTAAAATTCTCGGGCTTCTGTCAGTTCGCGTTGGTGGAATCACTTGGAGTCGGGATCTGTGTTTTCGGTTCAGTTGTGGCAGCCGTGCGTGCCGGCATTTAATACTACATCCGGGCAACGAACACGTGCCGCCGGGGGTTGACGGTTCCGACAAGGGGGGCGTGATGGGGGTCACGCCTCGTATAGAACTTGCCAGATTTCGGTTTCAGGTTCGTCCCCTTGGCGTTTTTCAGTGGTCTACAGTGTCAGCGAGACGTTCGATTTGGCGGGCGAGTTCGTCTACGTCTCCGTCGACATCTTCGATTTCTCCTTGCACTTCGTCGAACGCGTCTTCGAGTTGCACGATCCTGTGTTTCACTTCACCGTACGTTTGCCGCATTGTAGCGACTTGCTTCTCGAGGCGTTCCATTCGTTCGAGTACATCGGCTGGTTGCGCGAATTCCACGCCTTCGGCCATCTCGGATCCCGCGTCGGTGACGCTTGCGACTCGGGGCGGGATCTGTGCGCCGTTGGTTTCGGCTTCGTTTGCTTGGCGGGTCTCGATCAACCCTCGTTCTTCGAGTTTGTCCCAACGGTATCGGATGTCGGCGTTAGAATCTGCCCATTCGATCGCGTCTCGGAGGGATCGTGCGGGGACGTGGCGGTTTCCGTCGTTGGTGTAGTCGGCGAGGAGTACCAGGACTTCGATGTCGCGTCGTGCGAGGTCTTGGATGTTGGATGCTTTCATCATCTAGTCTAGATGTACTCGTCTGGTTGGGATAAGTTCGTGGAGAAAATTAAGGGAATGAAGTTCCACCCGTAAAGATAGTGCCGTGAACTCACCCGTGATTTCTCCCGACGCTCTCCCGCGAACGGAACGCCGTCACCATATGGCCTGGTCTCGTGGGAGTAAAGGTAGGTGGCCCATCGAGCTTCAGGAGTTCTGACGATCGCGCTCCCAGGAGTGTGGGTGTAGTGTCTCAAGGGTGAGTGGGGTTGCTCTGGTGTCTCAGGGGATTGCGAGTGCTCTCAAACCTGATCCAGTCCGGGGCACCAGCGGGACTCGATGTCCCGCGATGCTGCCCGGGGAGTGATCCGGTTCATCAGGGATCTTGAGTTCGACGACCGTCGGTGTCCCGTTGAGCTAAGAGTAGGGTGTTCTGGCGATCGCGTTCTGTGAGTAGTCGAGTGGAAGTCAAGGAGGTTTGAATAATATCAGAAATATTATCTTTCCACAGATGCCGTTCGACGAAACACGTGAATGAAGGTTGTGAGAAGCATCTACACCTGAAATAGAGTTCTATTTTCGACTTGGGGTTTGCTGACATTTTTAAGCAACCCCGTTGACCGTTTGACTATGTCGTCGAAACACGACGTCCCTGAACGAGGGAGCGAGCAACGAAGAGAAGGCAGTGGAAAATGGCTTGAGGAGCAGATAGTGGAGGCATTCGAGAATCGATGGCAGCTCGAGAAACGTAATCGAGAAAGGCTGGATAGTATGTTCCCTGATCTTGATGTCGAGACAGATGCGACGGCGTGTGCGTGGCGTCGAGGGGATGTGTGGGGCCAAGAGATCGACGTGTTCAGTGTAACTCCTATGCATGGCAGGTTCCTCGTACAGTCTAAAGATTGGGATCCTGCCTTGCTTGAGGTTACGCCACGTACGATTTGGCGGTTGATCGCGCTCTCCTATACCGTGCGTGCAGAGCCAGTGTTAGTTACCGATGCGCGTTTAACTCCCAGGGCGCGTCAGATTGCGGATTACTGGCGTGTTACGCGGTGGTCAATTAGTGACGTGATGGGTGAGGAGTAGCCTGGAACGATTGGTAACGGGATTGCGAACCCTCGTTGGTGTAATAGGTTTGGCGGCGAGGAGATGCGTCGTGAGATGGTACGTTACGGGCCTTCGCTTGCTGAGACCAGACCTAATTATTACCGTGGATAGTCTTGTTAACTTGTTTGTGATTCGTCATCAAGAACGAGGGAGTCGGTGAGGATCTGCGTGCAGGGGCTGCGCTACTCTTGGGTGTCGATGGGGACGAGGTCTCGGTGACGGAACTGCACGTCCAAGACATCGCCTGTTTCACCGTCTCTGAGGCGGTACGAATAGGAGTCGAGTTCCCGTCCCGTCTCTTCGGAGAGGTTGTCCTGGTAGCGGTCAACTACGACCGTCCGTGCGTCGTTCAGGTGAGAATCCGTGTCGTCGGTGGCGAGGTAGATTCGCACCTCGTCGCCTTCTTCGTATGGATCTGGAGCGGGTTGGGGGACGTCCTCCATTTGTTCTGTTGCTGGTGGGATATGTGCGTAACCTCTTAAGTGTTGAATTGAGCCCCATTCTGCCTGCCGGCTTTTATATTACGGTCGATTAACACTTTGTACAGACAGATGATTGCATCCCCTCGTAAATCCCGTCAGGATGTCGAAGAAGCCGAAGACGAGGTGGTGTTGACCACTTGGCGGGAAGGGCGATCCCGCGTTTTACTCCAGTACGCCGCCGAACGCGTCGAAGTCAGCGTGCAGTATAAGCGACGGAGGGCATGGACAAATCGCGCCCGATGGGACTTTCTGCGGACGGGATTGACTATGTGTCAGGTGACACGAACGTTATCGATGTATACGCGTCTGCTTCGGCGTGCTTCGAGAAACGTACGCGCGTGTACACCGATGGGAACCGAGTCGTGGTTGTGCGAGAATATCGGGGCCAAGAGAGCGACAACGGGCTTCCCAGGGGGGTGTGGGCGGACTGGACTACCGCTGTCGAGTGGTGCGTCGACTATCTGAGGGCGGAGCGAATCCAGTGATCAATACATTAACGTCCGAATGAAACATCACTGGTCAGAACTAATACGGGCTGCTCGATGTGGATGTCTCTTTACAAATGGTAGTTTGAGGGAAAATCCATATGAAATTGTTATGGTAGCTGCTGCACGTCAGTGCGCACCTGATTGGTTGTTACTGTAGTGATGCCCGAAGTCACAATCGGAAGATCGATGATTCATTCAAGAGACATGAATTCGTTGCCGCCCGGCTATTTTATCTGAGAATGGACGGGCTACGTTAAATGATGAGGAGGAACATCCAGAGGGGCAGAGTAGCCACTCGATTTTCAATAGATGCTTCAGCGTCACGAGCGACTGAGAGGCCGAACTCGCATTCGTGCTCGTCACAGAAAGCCTGAATCTGGTTGGCTGGGGAACGGTTGGCGATCACATCGTCTGCGACGATGGGGAGAGGAGTACCATCTCCGGTCTTGATAACGAAATCGACTTTCTCGCCACCGCTCTCCCAGAAGTGAACTGGGGCATTATTCCGTTGATAGTAGAATCCAAGGCGCTTCAAGTGGTCGAAGACGACGGTCGACGTAAGTCGCTGTTCGGCGTCCGGATCAAGCATCTCGGAGAAGTCCAGGTCGGTAAGTGATCCTAGCAAGAGTGGGTCGCGCAAGTATAGCCGGACACTACGTCGTCGCTTGTATTTGTATTGGTAAGAGGGGGTTAGAATGAAGAAGTCCTCAAGGATATCGATGTATCGCTGGAGTGTACGCCGATCACACTCCAAGACGCCACTCAGGTCTTTTAATCCCAGCGTCCGGCCTGGATTCATCGCCGCAACCGCACACAGGGCGTACAAGTCACTCCGATCCTCGAACTGCTGGTACCTCGGGATGTCCCTGTAGATCGTGGATTCCAAACTATGGACAACATCCTTGAGATCTGCATCCCGCTCCGCCCCGCGAAAGTAGTCTAACACACTACGTTTCGCTGTAGTGGCAGAGTCAACCGATGACTCGATCGCATCAATCGGCTGGTGAAGATTCTTGGGATTGCCAGTATCGGCTGCTTCCTCGAGAGCATCACGCATCCTTCGTGCTTTTTCCTTTTCCAACTCAATTCGGCCACTCTCGGTGACCACGTCATAGAACTTGGGTGGAAGTAGAAGATCGGTCGCAATGTCCATGCCAAGATTTTCAATGGGCTTAGTCTCGGCTCGATTGAGTGTTGGCAGGGTTACTGCAATGGTGAGGTTGTCGAACTGCTCTAAGCACCATCGAACTTGCTGGCTCCACGAACTCGACGCGTGCGCGTCATCAACGAGGACATACCCCTCACCAGGGTCGGCATCACGGCGCCAATAATATGTTGCAAATACGTCCACGGCGTCACGAAGGACTTCTGAACCAACTTGGAACTGAGCATTCCCGAGCGGTAGATACATCACGTTCTGTGGGGGAACCCCGTCGTCCTCAAGGAGGTCGTAAGCGATTTGATGGAGGATAGTTGTCTTTCCGCTTCCAGCAGCTCCTGCAATAATCGAAAACCGATTGGAGCGAACGCTCTCGAACTTGTATTGGTAGTCTGAACGCCTCTCGGAATGATATTGATTCGACGTCGAAACATCGCTGGTCTCCCACCAGGAGTTTTGCTGTCTGTAGTCTGTCCCGAGTTCTGCCCTCTGCATAGTAGAGTTCATATCTCTATGAGTATATTCTATTCGGTGTCCTTTAATTCCTACACTTGCCCCTAACACAGAGCCAAAAACTAATACTAGTGTCTTACCTCTACCGCTAGCCAGATACTTTGGCACAAGTTGATGCTCCAAACCCAAAGTATTATATCTCCAGGTGGTGTCAATGGGAAATAGAGATGCTCCTGACCGTTACAGGCCCCCAACAAAAGGGGTGGACGATCACATGACTACGAAGATCCTCCACGTGAGTGATACTCACATCGGCTATCAGCAGTATCGCAACGCGACCCGCAGAGAGGACTTCCTCGACGCGTTCAAGCAAACGCTCGCTATCGCACGGGGAGAACACCCCGACCACGACAACGAGCCAGTCGACGCCGTTCTGCACACGGGCGACCTATTCGACGACCAGCTCACCAGCTTTGATGACGTCTACGCGTGCCACGAGGCACTCCGAGACCTCCGCAAGGCGAACATTCCGTTTTTCGTTATCGTCGGAAACCACGAAATCCGGCGAAACACGGACTTCGTCGACGAGTTTGCCCTCACCGGCGACGCGATCCGCCTCACTCGGACACCGACTCCCGTGAACGACGAGGTGGCACTGTACGGCATCGATTCGGTGAAAAAAACCGACTGGGAAGACGCCGATTTCTCGCTAGAGCCGGCCGATGAGGGGCTGGTTCGGCTGGTAGCAATGCACCAGTTGTTCTCGCCACCGCTCGAATCGATTGACCATGAGGCCTCGAATATCATCGATCTTGAGCCCGTCCTCGATCGCTTCGGGATGGGCGTCGACGGCATCGCGCTCGGCGACTCTCACGAGCGGACAGGCGATACTTGCCGGGGCGTGCCCGTCTGGTACCCAGGCGCGACCGAGCGAACGGGTCGAGACAAGCAACAGCCGTCGGTCGACCTCTTGACAATCAGCCCTGACGAGACGAATCCTATCGACCGCGAGCGGTTGCTGCTCGACGCTCGTGAGTTCATCGAGATCGACCTCGAGTTCGGTGAGTCCGACACGTTCGATCTGGTCGAGCGCCGGGTGGCGGAGAAGGCTCCTGTCGAGGACGCGGTCGTGTTTGTGGACGTGAGCGGCGCCGAGAACGGGGTGACGAAGCAGGAGATCCTTGACTACCTCCACGGTCGTGATGTCGTCCACGCGGACGTGACTGACGAGCGGGTCGTGGAGGCCATCGCCGGCGACCTTGACGACATCGACACCGAGAGCGAGATCGACGTCGACGCCGAGCTGGACGCCGCTATCGGCGAGCTGGACATCGGTGGCGAAGCCCGAGAGATCGAGGGGATGCTGCGCAACGCGGATCCCGACCTCGCGGACACGCGTCGACGTGCGAACGCAAAGGAGCGGTTCCGCGAGCTGGCAGCGGAGCGGTTCGAAGACGCCTCGACGGAGGGAGACACATGAACTTCGAGCGACTCACGCTGACCAACTTCCAGTCCTATGACGAGCTGGAGATTGATTTGGAGGAGGGACTGACGCTGATCTACGGCCCCAATGGTGCCGGGAAGTCGACTATCGCCCGCGCGCTGTACACGACGCTGTACCCCTACCGCGGCCGGAATCGCATCGGAGCCCACGAACTCGTCGATCTGATACAGGACGGCGAAGACAGCGCCTCCTCCGAACTCGTCTTCAGCATCGGCGACAACCGGTACCAGATCACCGTGGACATCGATCGGAAGAGCGACGGCGGGGCGAGGGCCACTGCGGAGATGACTGACCTCGAGACCGGCAAGACCTACTCGGAGAAGTCGACCGAGATCGAGGAGAAGGTCACCCGGCTGTTGGGGATGAACTACGAGGCGTTCGCCAACAGCACTTACGCCCAACAGACGGAGCTAAACCGGTTGATTGAGGCCTCCCCAGGCGAACGCGAGAAGATTCTCGATAACTTGCTCGGCCTGACCGCACCCGATGACTATGAGGCGGACATCAACGAGGTGTCGAAGCCGGTCGAGGACTGGCTGGAGGACAAGCGGTCGCAACTCTCGACCGTACGCGACGACATCGAGAAACTCGAGTCGGACGACCCGAAGGCGACCCTACAGACGAAGGCCGAGGAGATCGAGAATCTCGAGGGTCGCATCGAGGAAGTGGAGGACGGAGTCGAGGAGGCCCGTGAGCGGCTCCGAGACATCGAGGACGACATCGACGACCACCACGAGCGCCAGTCGAAGCTGAACGAGCTGACGAGCGAGCGCGACAAAGTTGAGGCCACTATCGACGGCCTCCAGTCGGAGCTAGGGGAACTGGAAGCGAAGATTGAGCGGTGCGACGAGAACATCGATGAGCACCGAGGTTCCATCGCCGACCTCGACAACGATGTCGACGACTTCGACCTGACCGACGAGCAGGTGGCCCAGGAGGCCGTTGACCACTACGAAGACGAGTACGACGACGCCAGCAGCACCGTCGAGCAGGAGCGCGCCACCGTCGAAAGCGCGGAGAGCGAGGTCGACCGGCTGGCAGAAGAACTTGACGACCTGCGGGGCGAGCTGGACGACGCCGAGTCACGTCGCGAGGCCAGCGAAGACGAGGTCGAAGATGCCGAACAGGCGCTGGAGGACGACAAGACGACGCTCGAGCAGCGCCGAAACGAACGCGACGAGGTGCTCCAGAACTACCTCAACGCTACGCCAGACGAAGTCGACGATCCCGAGCAGGCCGTCCGCGACCGTATGGACGGCCTTCGGGAGGAGAAGTCCGACCTACAGACGGAACGGAAGACCAATCGTGACCGCAGGTCGCGCCTCGCGGACGAGATTAGCGACGCCGAAGACGAACTGGCTGACGCCCGCGAGCGGCGCGAGGACATCCGCCTGAGTCTGGAGTCCGACGTGGACGATCCCGAAGCGGCCTTCGAGGCGGCAGTCGACCGGGCCGACGAGACGGCGTCGGGCCTCGGGTTCTCGGTCACTGTCGAGGACATCGACACGGTGTTCACGGGGCGGTTGCCCGAGCAACTGGAGGTCGCCCTCGACGACCATCGCGGTGCGGCCGAAGACCTCGCGGACGCGCGGGAGACGGTGGGCCGCACGACGGCCCGCGTTGAGGATCTTCGGTCGCTCGCCGACGGAGAGTGGCCGCTTGGCGGGGGCGAGATCGGGGTTGCCCACGACTACGGCAATCATATCGACCGATTGGAGACCAAGCAGAGCGAGGCCCGGTCGGCTGCCGAGGGGGCCCGGGACGACCTCGATACCGCGGAAGCGCGGCTCGACCGCGTGCAGGCGGTCGCCGAGGCACTCTTCGAGGCCGCCAGCTACCGAGCACTTGCCGACGTGGCCACCGAGATTGCCGAACTGGAGGCGACCATCGACTCGGCCCGGGAAGAGCGTGCCGAGCTGAAGGAGGAGATCGGCACGCTGACCGAGGAAATCGACCGGCTCGAAGACGAAATCGAGGCTGGAGACTCGGCGCTCGACAACATCGACGAAGTCGAAGATGCCACCGAGGAGGTCGAGGAGGCCGAGCGTGCTCTCGACGACGCGCGGGAGGAACTGGCCGACGTCGTGGAGGAGATTAACGGACTCGAAAGCGATATCGCGGACAAGCGGGCGGAACTCGACGAGTCCCACGACGCGGTCGAAGAGGCCCAAGCAGACCTCGCCGACGCCGAGGAAAAACTGGCCAGCGTTGAGGCCGCCCGGGACGCCGCCCGCGAGGCCCGCGACGCGCACAACAAGATTGAGACGCTCAAAAGCGACCGCAAAGGATACCACGACCTGCTTGACAACAAGCGGAAGCAGCTCGAGTCCGAGCGCGAAGACCTGCAGGAAATAGAGGGTGACCTCGAGAAACTGGAGGAAGAACTCGGCGACACGACGGAGGAGGAACTACAGGAGCGGAAACGGGAGATCGAAGAAGTAGTTGACGGTTTGGAGGGACAACTCGCCACTGTCCGCGAGAAGCGCGACAACGCCCGGGATGCCAAAAGCAAGGCAGAAGATCGGCTCAAGCGGCTCCGTTCCAAGCGCGACCAGAAGGCCGATCTCGAGGAGAAGATTCGGTGGGCCAAGTCAATCCTCAACGACTTTGAGGCGGTCACCGATACCTACGCCGAGGTGCAGACGCGGATGCGCGAGCGTGTCCTCGACCGTCTGAAACACCACACGAACAAGGTCTTCCGCGACCTGTATCAGAACAGCACCTACGAGGCGGTCGATATCGACGAGGACTACGACCTCCGACTGGTCAGCGGTAGTGGCACGGGACGCGATCCCCATAAGGCCAGCGGGGGGGAGGGTGTCCTCGTGACGATTGCCCTCCGGGCGGGTGTCTACCGTGTCCTCGCCGATCAGGCCGAGGGGCGCGACGACCGGCTTCCGCCGTTCATTCTCGACGAACCGACGAACCACCTCGACGAGTCGCACATCGATCAGCTCGACGAGGCCGTCGACAGCATCCGTGACTGGAACGTGCCGCAAGTCTTCGTTGTTGACCGTTACGAGGGCCTCATCCAAGACGCCGACCACCGCATCCACGTGGAGATGGACGACGGCGAAGGCGCCTCGACAGTCGAGACCGACCCCGACGTGGGCGACGGGGCCGAGAGCGCCGAAGCGGGAGGTGACTGACGGTGGTCTCCCACGATGCCGTCTCGGCGCTTGAGGAAGTGTTCCGCTACATCGACGAGAACGCGGACGGGGACGACGAGGTGCCCGACGCCCGGGCGCTGTTCCGCGACCACATGGCCCGCGACGGCGGAGAGGTCGAACCCCTTGAGCCGCCACGCGTCTACCGGGAGTCTGCCGGCGACCTCGTCGACGGGACGCTCTTCGACTGCTGGTACGGCGTCGACGCCAGCACGGTGCCACCCAAGAAATTCCGCAACGGGATGGTCGCGTCGGCGGCCGTGGCGAGTGGTGGGGCTCTCGGCGACTGTGACGAGGAGGTGGAGGAGTTGGAGACCCTGACTGCAGCCGTTCACGCCCAGTTCGATGACCTCGACTCGCCGGTCGACCTGATTGACGGCGACGTGAGCCTCACGCTCCTGCCCGTCGAAGAGGCGCCAGCCCGGAGCGAACTCGACAAGTGGGTCGGTGCGTCCGCACGCGTTCCGGCGGAGTGCTGGCACAGCGAGCGGCTGGCAGAGCGGATCGACGGCCCCCTCTTCATCGACGGGAGTCTCTACCCGATGTCTGTGCTCCCGTTTGTCAATATGACCCGGACGAGCCGTGGCCAGGGCAACTCGATCACGTTCGAAGAGATCGGGGAAATGGGCCTCGCTGCCTCGGCCATCCAGTCTCGTATAGACGCGATCGACACGCTGACAAGACGAGGACTGCCCACGCTGGGGTTCACTAAGACGCTCCGATCGGACGATGTCGTCGAGGCGCTGTCCACCAAGGCAGAGGGAATCGACGATTCCCCCCGAATTCCGTGGGACGACGACTCGCAGTTTATCTCGGCCCTGCTCGCGGACGACGAGCCCGACCACCTGACGTTCACGTCGTGGCTCGTCCGCTCCCACCAGCGCGTCTACGGTAACGACCTCGAACCGCTTGCCGGGTTCCGAATGCCGGATGGACGGGAATCCCGTGACTTCCGGCGGGCGTTCTTCTTTGTTCGGCTTCCCGACGACATTGTCCTTCGGGTAGAGGCGCCGCTGATGCTGGTGGACTCGATGGAAGGCCGACTGCGCCTCCAACAGCTCGCGCTGGCTCACATCGCGGAGGCCGGAGACGTCCCGTTCGCCATCAAGCGTGCCGACGATCGGGCGCGAATCTCTCGCGAGGCTCGCCGGCACCTCGTCGGACTCATCCGCGGCACCGAGGAGGTCGGAGACTACAACACCGACAGGCGGTGGGGCTTCGGCGGGGGACAGAGCCTCGCTCGAGAGCCGGACATCGTGACCCCCGACCGTGACTCGGCGCAGGCCGATGAGAGGGGATCGGAGGAATCGCCCGCCAAACAGACTGCTGACACCAACGAAACCACACCCGAACAATGAGCGACAACGACGCCGACGATGACTTCGACCAGTTCGTCGACCGAATGAACGACCTCACGGAGGGCGACACAGAGCAAGATGGGGCCGACGAGGAAGAAGAGGAGGGGACGGTCTCCCTCGAGTTCGCGGGCGGCCCCGAGACCCGTGGGCTCCGGACAACGGCAACGAGCGACGTCCTCGGACACGTCACGGCGAGCGAGGGGCTCAGCGTTCGCCGGGGCGATCACCAGATCGTCGGCTACATCCGGAGCGACACGCGTGACGCCCTGCGCCTCGGGGACTACATCCAGATCCCGTACCCCAGCCGAGAGAACGAGGCCCACGCCGAACTGCTAACTGAGATCATTGAAATCGGCTACGAGCAGCGGGCGGACATCGACGACAAGTCGGACATTCGACGAGGAATCGATGGCGAGACGATCGACGAGCGGCAATACGTGCAGGCCGCCAAACTCGATCCCATCGCAATCGTGGAAGGCACCGACGAGGACGACCTCGAGCGGTCGACGGTCGACCGCGTCCCGAAGCCCTTCACGCAGATCTACGAGGCCACGGGCGACGCGTTCCTCCAGACTGGCCTGAACCTGCCCGAAAGCGGCCCATTCGTTGGCCACCTTGCCGTCGGCGGCGAGCGGCATCCGCCGGACGATCCGCTCGCCTTCCAGCTCCCGGACGGGACGGGGAGCGCATCGACGCCAGCCATCTATACGCACACGCTGGTAACCGGATCGACCGATGCCGGGAAGACACACTTCACCAAGAACCTATACCGGCAGCTGGCGACCGACCAGACCTACGAGATCGCCGTCACTAACGATGGTACCGAAGACCGGCGGCTGGGAATGGTCATCGTCGATCCCGAAGCCGAGTACAGCGGCCTGGGGGATGACCCTGCCGCAGAAGACCTTCCCGATAACGTCCGCCAGCGCCTCGACGAACAGGGGATTGAGGTTGGTGGCATCAACACGGGGGCGTGCGGGTCGCACGACCTCCGGACGTTCGCGCCAGTCGTCGACGGAAAGTCAACGCCCGACATTAACAACCTCCGCGAGTTCGGCGTGCCGTTTGAACTCGTGCAATCAAATCCGGAACTCATCATGCCGTTCGAGGCGGAGGGGCCCACCTATGCGGCCATCGTGGACTGTATAGACGCGTACTTCCACAACGACCCGAACCCCAGCTACGACGGGTTTATCGACTACCTCGACGATAACGGCGAGGCCCTCGTGGACGAACACGACATTCACGACCAATCGTGGCGGGCGATGAACAACCGTGTCGACAAGGAGTACTTCAGTGCCGTGTTCGACTCCGGCACGCACCTCCTCACCGATATCTCGAACGAGCTGTTCCAGCCCGGCCGCGTGACGGTCGTTCCCGTAAACCACCTCGGTGATCCCGAGGACATGGAGATGCGGCTAGTCGTAATGGCCCTGCTGACTTACATCGTCGAAAATAAGCTGGCCACCGACGACCCCGACCCGAACGTCGCCGACACGCCTCTACTACTCGGACTCGATGAGGCCCACGAGTTCCTCGGCGACACCTCGACGGTGCAGACTCGTTCGATCGTCGAGTCGTTCCGCCGGATCGCCAAGCGGGGTCGCAAGTACAGCCTCGGACTGGCGCTGGTGACGCAGGAACCGACGGACATCGACAACCAGATTCGGTCACAGCTCCGGACGCGGATTTACCTGCAGCTTGAGGAGGAGATTGGAGAGGATGTCCCGATTCCTGGCCGGTACGCTCCGGAAGATCTCGCCACTTTCTCGCAGGGACAGGCCGTGATCAAGGCACCGAACGTCCGTCCCGTGGAGATCCGCGGACTCGACCACCCGGTGGTGAGACACGATTGATAAGCAGTGCCACGACCTCCGCTCTGGCCGCCGTGATCGATGACGACATTGGGGGGAAAGTATCTCTCCAAGGCGAATACGGCCCGTGCAAACTGTACCTGTGTATCTCGTCGAGGTCGACACGCGTCTCCTCGTCTCTGGCCACTCTGCAGCAACTGCTAGTATCGAGATCAGCATGAGCGGGTATCAAGTTGGGCTCAACTCCTTCGGGAGTCAGCCGGCGAATTTCCCCCACCAGCGAGACGGGTATTTAGACCATCTCACGTGGTACAATGGCAGGCCCGCTTTGCGGTTCTTCGGGTTCGACGACCCAGTCAACTGTGACGCGCTGATCGGACAGGAGATCCGGGTCACGGTTCACGACGACAACGTCTGCTCGTCGTGTGGCAGCGATGTCGATCCCGACCGAGACGTTTGCTGGGACTGTGCCAACTCCCCGCCGATGATCCCCTGCATCTGGAGCCCGGGCACGGAATGCTCGTGGGGCGACTGCCCTCATCCGGAATACAAGCGGGACGCCTGCGCCCACACGTTTGTCGTCTACCTCGTGGCCAAGGACACGGTCAAGGTCGGAATCACCCGAGCCGACCGCAGACAGGCCCGCTGGGCGGAGCAGGGGGCGACACACGCGATCATCATCGGCGAGTGTCACAACCGGAAGGTCGCAGGTATCGTCGAGATGTGCCTCGCAGAGGAGTACCCCTCGAAGGCTGACAGCTCGTGGTATGTACCCGTCGATGATCCCGTGGGGTCTCTGGTTGAGGCCGCCGACGAGGCGGGGCAGTACTTCCCGGACAGGCTTGGCGGGTGCTACACGCTTGATGGTGTGACTGCCGCTGAGGTTCGAGAACGGGTCGTTTCCGTCCCTGACAGGGCTAATCGAGTGAACGACGAGGTTGTGGCGGGGAACTCGGAACTGTCGAAGGGCGACCGACAGCGGGGTCGCGTCGTGGGTGTTCGGGGGAGTGTCATCGCGACCGAATCGTTCACGTTCAACACCAAGCTGCACGCCGGGACACGAGTCACGCTCGAAACCACGAGCAACCTCGCGGTTCCCGAGGAGGATCCTAATACATGACCGACGACATAATCAGGCTGGAGGAGACCGACGTTTCGAACGACCTCGAAGAGTACCAGACGTACACTGTCGTGGTGACGGTCAGGAGCGCATACAGCAACCCAGATCAGGGATCCGGAAATCGCAAGCTGCAATACATCGATGGCTCCGAGACGACGCGCTACCTCACCCTCTGGGCGAGCAGTACTCCCGACGCGGTGTACGACTCCGACTTTGAGCAGGACGCGACCTACACATTCACCGCAGTCCAGTTCACCACCAACGAGTCGGGCGGTCGGGTGTTCTACAACCTGAATGCGACCGAGGAGACGGAGGTCAGCCGCGGGCTGCCCGAGGTCGACAGCGCGAATAAAAAGAAGGACGAGACCGATCCGTCCCAAGGCTCGCTTTCGGACTCACACGATGTCGCTGACGAAGGCGTTACCGCAGAGAAACAGCAGCCGGATCACACGGAGGCGACCCCCTCGCTTGATGAACACATCGACGATGCTCTCTCAGAAGTCCCCGACCCGGCGACCACACCAACAGGGCATGCTCTGACCGGCTTTGCGAGCACCGGTCGCGCCGACCCCCTGACTGTCCACGAGTACGAGCTGGTAGCGGTCAACGGCTATTTGCCCGACGACGACGAGGACGCCCTCCGCGACACGTACAAGGTTCGCAGACAGGTCGTGCGCCAGCACGACGAACGGCCAGTCGTTGCAGTCGTCGGCCCGCTCCGACTGGTGACCCTCAGGGAGATTGATGGAGACGCAGTCGACATCGACGATTTCCGCCTCAAAGGGGTCGAGAGACGCCGCCTCGACTACGACCGGCCGGAAGATCGCCAGATCCTCAAGGACTTTCTCGAGACGAAGGCGAAGCGCCAGCTGGAAGGCGACTACCGGACGCGCCACGGAATTCACAAAATCCTCTCGAAGGAGCCAATCGTTGAGAAGGAGAAGTTCCGGCTCCACGAGCGATACAACCTCTCGTTCACAGTTACCCCCGAGGGGCGCCTCTACCTCTTCGTCGACTTCCGGCATAAGATCATCTCGGACTACCGACTCGACGAGGTCGATCAGTCCCGGCTCTATCGGGGGCTTCGCGTCAACGTGACGTATCGCGAGTCGGGAAAGGGGGCGTATCTGGACGAGCTGCTGCAGAAGCGGGCCACTGACTCGCTACGCCAACTGGGCAACCGAAGCGTCGTCCAGTACCACCGCGACGCGAAACAAGTGTCGAAACGGACAATCGACGAGTTCGAGAGGGCAGACCGGCGAGTGGTACAGGTCACCAAGCAGGGCAGCCTCAACACGGAGACCTACCCGCAAGAGCTGCTCGTTCTCCAGCCCCACTTCGAGAACCTCAAATCGTTCGCCCCCGCATTCAACGAGGCCACTCAGGGAAAAACCCGGCTGTCCGCGCAGCGGTGTTTGGAGCGAAGCACGGCGTTCGTCGAAGGTCTCGATCCGATCCCGCTTCAAGACTCCGCTGTGGCGTTCGACCCGACACCGCTGTCGGAGAGCGAGACGTACTCGATCGAACGCCTCTTCGAGACCGACGCAGACATCCTGCAGTTCGGCGGTGGCCAATCTGGAGACCACCCGAAGCGAATCACCTCGAACTCTGTCTACCAGCCTCCCTCGGAGTTCAACGTCTGCATCGTCCATCCCGACAGGGGCCCCCACGGCGAGCGGTGGACGAATCTCGAGCGGATACTCTCCCGGATCGGCGCTGAGGCCGACGGGGTCGACCGCTACGAGTACAGTATCGACGACACGGCCGACGCGATCTACGGCGACCTCATTTGCGACATCCCGGACGAGAACGACCACACCGCGGCGTGCGTCATCCTACCGCCCGATGGCTTCAACCTCGGGGCGAGCGATCCGAGCGACATCTACCACGAGGTGAAGAAGGCCCTCCGGCAGAAGCACATCGACAGCCAGATGGCGCACATCGACACGCTCGGTGACGAAAACGCGCTGCCGAACATCGCGCTCGGCCTCATCGCGGCCGCCGGGGGCGTCCCCTTCACCGCCGAGGACTCGATGCCCGGCAACGCCGACCTGTTCCTCGGAATCGACGTCTCGCACCGCTACCCGAAGGACAGCGACGACCGCGTCCACATCGCGGCCTCAACGACGAGCATCTACGATGACGGAACGATCCTCGGGTACACCTCGGCGAACCCGCAGGCAGGCGAGAAGATCCCGCCGGGCAAGCTCAAGGACATCGTCCGGCAGGCCGTGGTGGGGTACAAGCAGGAGCGGGGGTCGTATCCTGGCCACATCGTCATCCACCGGGACGGGTTCATGAACGAAGATCTGAACCCGGTCAAGGAGCTGCTCACCGAACTCTCGATCGTCTACGATATCGTTGAGATTCGCAAGCAGTCCCCTGCGCGCGTCCTCAATCTGAAGGACGGCAAAGCGAGCGTCCCCGACAAGGGGATCGCGGCGCTGAACCGCAGCGACTCGCACGCCATTCTCGCCTCGTTCGGAAAGCCGGAGTCCCAGGCCACGAGCAAGTACACGGGACTCCCGCAGCCGATTCAAGTGAAGCGACGGGAGGGTTCGACAGAGATCGAAACGCTCGCCTCCCAGGTGTACCTTCTTTCGCAGTCTCACATCGGTGCAATCAGCGCAACCGCCCGCCTCCCGATCACTACCTACTACGCTGATCGAGCGAGTGAAGCGGCCGCAGAGGGGTATTTGCCGCCAACATCGAGGCTCCGAAAGAACATAGGTTTCCTCTGACCCTGACGTGCAAAGCGGAGCATGATGAACAAGCGGGTGAACGGGGAAGAGAATGAAAAGCAACGATAGATGCGCTATCGTTTGAAGTCACTCAAAACCCACATTGTTACACCCTGGCATAGTGGGCCCTAATCATCAACGTCTTAGTCACGTCGACAATTACTAACCGACAACCGTCGCTGGTGAATAACTATAAAAACCTCGTGTACTTCAAATTCACATATATAACCAAATGTCTGAGGAACCGCCGCTAAAAGATGCTATTTCGCAGGGAGGTATCGCAATTTATGAACAGTTTGACGCAGCTGATAGTGAGATTCTGTCTCACCTTGATGAGTGGACATCATATCATGGCCTCGATCGTACGAAAAATCCCCTCCTGACCGTCGCACACCAAGCCGCATTCAACGTTCTATTAAAAAGCGCCCTTTACTCACACTACCGACTCGACGGATACGAGCTACACAGTCTTAATGCAGACACGGAAATTCGTGAGTGCTTTGCAGAGGCGAAATCGACCATCGGCAGCAACGCGTTCGAGGAGTGCATCCTCGATGAAGTGGCATTCACCGCTGATTCAAATACGCTGCAAAAAATAATCGAGCCTAGACACCTTCTCGTCAACGCGGATGATCCTGCCGAGACAATAGGGTGGTTGTTTGAGTCCATCATACTGCAGGACTCCCGGCGGAAACTCGGCCAGTTCCGTACGCCTGACCACGTCGCTGAGGTGCTAGCCGACTGGGCAATCACCAGCGCCGACGACACAGTATTAGACCCTGGTATGGGTGCGGGAGCACTGACAGCAAAAGCTTACAAACGGAAACAAGATCACTGGGGTAAAAGCAGTGTTCGAGAAATGTACGGTGTGGATGTCAACCCACTCGCAGTGGTGATGTCCACTACCGCGATTAAGCTCATCAATGGGGATGGAACCCCGAATTTCTACCATCGTGACTTTCTCGAAGTTGACCTACCGGGATCAAAAGAGCATATCGACCCATCGACTACATCAATCTCCGAGAAAGTAGACGCGATTGTCTCTAACCCTCCCTATTCCCGACATCACGAACTGAGCCAAGAGGACAAGGCATGGATCAAAAAGAAAGTCCAAGAGGAAGCGGGAGGACTCTCGCTATCTGGACGGTCACCTATGTATCTCTACTTCTACATTCACGCGACACAATTCCTGAAGCAAGGAGGACGGATGGCATTCCTCACACCGTCAGAGTTCCTCGAAACGAACTACGGTACCCCCCTCAAAGAACACCTTCTGAATAATTTCAACATCAACGCTGTCATCCTCCACGACCACGACTCACTTACATTCGAGGATGTCAAGACAACGTCGTGCATCGTCCTGCTCGAACGTGACAATAACCCCCGTTCTGAGACTCATACTCGCTTCGTCGAGCTCAACGAATGGCCGGATGCAGATGACCTTCTGGATGTGATTAGTACAGGTACCACGGACTGTGAATTTGGCAACGTCTGGATTACTGAACAGGGTCAACTTGACCCTGAGGAGAAATGGACGAAGTACTTCGACCCAGATCCAGTCACACGCTTCCCCGATCTCAAACCACTGCGTGATATTGGCAGTCTCAAACGCGGGATCGCTACTGGTGATAACGACTATTTCTGCCTGACCGATGAACAGGTCGAAGAATGGGACATCGAGGATCAATACCTCTCACCACTGATTCGCAATTCCACCAGTGTGGAACACTACGATTGCATAGACGATGATTTCGAAGAGTGGGGTGAGGTGGACAAAGAAAGATGGCTGCTGTACCACGTTGATGGTGAAACGAGTTCGCTGGGAAGCAAAGGAGTGCGTGAGTATCTAAAACACGGCCTTGAGCAGGGTGCAAACGAGAGCCATCTCGCCCGATCGAGAGCGGTCTGGTACCGGGTAGACCGGCGTGAACCCGCAGATGTTTGGGCGACGTACATGACTCAGAATGGGTTCCGGTTCATCCACAACAAAACCGATGCGCGGAACCTGAATAACCTCCATAGTGTCTATTTCGAGGATTACTCTGGCCGGCAAGTACGTGCTATTTGTGCGTATCTAAACAGCAATGTCGTTGACCAAATCGTGGCGCAAAGTGGCCGTACGTACGCTCAGGGCTTGCAGAAAATCGAACCGAATGAACTGAAGGAAGTTCCAATTATTGACCCGGACAAGCTAACCAGCGGACAGGTGTCTCGATTAGCTGAGTTGTTCGATCGGCTGTGTGTGGCCGCTCGAACCGATGACGAAGATGAATCCGAAGTGAGAGACGTAATAGACGAGTATCTGAGTAAGATACTGAACAGTCACCAAGAAGAAGCCTCACGTATACAGCCGTCTGTGGAAAGGATTCAATAAGCAACGTATCGACTGTCCACACAAATGTCTCTTCGTGACTATGAATGGGATGGCTACTATCCCGGCAGTGCCGACCACCTCCGAGAGTTCTTCATCCCTGCCCTCCGACGAAGCAAAACCTACGATCGCATAACGGGGGACTTCTCTTCATCGGTGATATCGATCTTCTCAGAGGGGCTGAAGCAGTTCATCGACAACGGAGGAAACATTCGACTAATTACGGGTATAGAACTATTCCCGTCCGATATCGAAGCGATTGAACGCGGCAAGACGGACGATGTGCTAGTTGACAAGATTGACTGGGAGGAAGTTGAAGACGGCAGCTCTGAAGAAGTATTGGAGGCATTGGCGTGGTTGATTGCAAACGATATTCTGGATATCAAGGTTGGGGCGATTGTCGATGAGAAGCAACGCCCTCGAAGCAGCGACTATGGCCAGTGGCATCAAAAAGTCGCGATTTTCTCTGACGACAATGCGAGCATCTCAGTTGTTGGCTCGCCAAACGAATCGTTCAAAGCTCTCCAGCGAAACCGTGAGTCTCTCGACTTGAATAGAAGCTGGGTTACACATCCAACTGAGGACTGGGACGAAGCCACCAAGGTCGAAAGCCACCAGAACGAATTCGAGTCCCTCTGGGACGATCGCGCCGATGGTGCTCGCGTATTCAACTTCCCTGAGGCTGTCGAGTCTGACATTCTGGAGTATAAACCCAGGTACGAGCCGGACTGGGACGAAGTTACAAACGTAGCACAGGAACAGCAGGATGGCCCATCACCACGTCCGTACCAACAAGATGCAATCGATCTGTTCCTCGAAAATGACTACCGAATCCTATTGGAACATGCAACCGGCACCGGGAAGACCTGGACGTCCCTGTTTTCTGCTTCCGAGGTCGCCACTGATGACTCTGTCATTGTGATACTCGCACCGACGACGGATTTGGTCAAACAATGGGCTTCATCCGACAACGTAGGGCAGTTCTTCCCGAACTCGGTTGTGATTGAGTGTACCGGAGATGAGGACTGGTCGAAGGATCTCTACGACATGCTACTTACCGACCGGGATGCACCGTTGGTCGTTGTCTCGACAATGTACCCGGACACAATGGCAAAAATTTTCCAGATGGTTAACACGCGAACTCGTCCTTCAGACCAGATTCTTATCGCCGACGAGGTACACAATGTTGGTTCTGAGCGCCGCCGAGAAGCACTCGACCAATTCCAACCGACCGGTGGCCGAATTGGACTGAGTGCGACACCAGAACGTGGTGACGACGGAGACAAATTCATCGAACAATATTTCGGCGACGTTGTCGATACTATCACCCTCGAGGATGCCATCGAACACTACGGTGTACTCAGCGAGTACGAATATCATGTCCACACTGTCACGCTAAACTCAGTCGAACGTGAGGAGTACAACGAACTTTCGAAGGATATCGCCCAGAAGTACCAACGCTATCGAAGTTCTGAGAACGATCCCATTACTGAGGTTGCCGATCGAAATCCTCCCCTTCGCGGTGCAATCATGGAGCGTGCCCGTGTGTTGAAAGAATGCCGAGAGAAAGACGTGGTGACAGCTGATGTAATCGAAGGATTGGGGCACAAGACATTGGTGTTCTGCAACACACGAGACCATGCTCGCAGGGTGAAATCAGTTATCGACGAGTCCTCGGGACGTAACATCGGATTGTTCTTTGGGTCGCTCTCCTCAGATGAGCGAGACGGCTTCATGTCCGACTTTGAGGACGGGTTCCTTGACACTCTAGTATCTATCGACGTACTCAACGAGGGAATCGACGTCCCAGAGTGTGACTCAGCAGTATTGGTCGCTAACTCCATGTCGGAACGCGAGGCTGTTCAGCGCCGAGGGCGAGTATTACGTAAAGCAGAGGAGGAAACTCGTGCGCAAATACACGACTTCATCACACTGCCCGTCGCCCAAGAGGAGATCGAATTTCAACACGCCGACTTATCCACTGCCGAAGTCAACCTGATTAAGAAGGAGCTATTGCGTGTCGAGCGAATGAACGAGGCCGCGTGGAATCGGGAGCAAAATGACCTAAATATTATAAGACTCCGGAATCAGGTTGCTGTATACGAATGACTCTTGATAGGGACTTACGAGAAATAGTTCAGGATGAAATCGACGATCCTCACGAACGCGAGTTGGTTACGAAGATTCTAGAGTGGGAGAACCCACGAGTACACCACGGCACCCGTCAGGACAAAAAGCGTCATATGGACAACTTCATTAACGAATATTTGAACGATCGAGACTAACTTACATGAAATTTGAGCGAGTAAAACTGCGGAACTTCCGCCCATACCGAGACGTCAAAGTCAATTTTACCCTCTCTGACGGTCAAATCCACATCATCGAAGGCCCTCAGGGTGCGGGGAAAACAAGCTTCCACAAAGCAATCCAATGGGGACTCTACGGTGATTCAGAGTACGACAACTTCCGCCAAAACTGGAACGCAACTGCCCGAGAGGAAGACGAACGAGAGATGTTCGTCGAAATCAAGTTTACCGAAGACAACATTGACCACCTCTTACGGCGTGAGATCTCCTCGTTCAACCCCGACCTCGAACGAGCCTACGAAGACCTCAAGCTAGTCATAGACGGCGAAAACAGATACGAAGGGGAACGCGCACAAGACGAAATCAACGAGCTGCTTCCCGAGCAGCTGAAGGAGTTCTTTTTCCTTGACGGTGAACGTATTCGAAAGCTGATCGATGACGAAACAGGGCGAAAGGTCAAGGAGGATATCGAGACCATCCTCAAACACCAGGCAATCATCCACGCCAAAGAAGACCTGGAGTACGTCATTGACAACAAGTACGACCCAGAACTGGAACGAGCACGCGAGGAGAAGAGCGAGCGTGAGGAGCTCAACCAGGAGTACAAACAGATTCGCGACGAAATCGCAGAGTTGGAAAAAGAACGGGATGAACTCCGTGACGAACGTGGAAACAAGAAACGAACACTCGAGGAAACACGTGAGGAACTCGAAAAATACGACGACGAACTCGCCCAACAACTCCAGTCTCGGGAAGACAACATTGCGGAACTGAAGGCCAATAAAGCGAGCGAACTTGACGATCTCCGCGATGCGTGGACTCAACTCCCGTATGCCATCCTGGAAGACACGATCGACGACATCGTCGACGACTTGCAGGAACGTGCTGACAACCTGACCGAGCTACGATCATCAGTACATAAGCAAGAAATAGTAGAAGAGCTCCAGCAAGAAGCTCTAGATGGTCGGTGTCCCATTTGTGGTGAGGAGCACGTAGAGGTCGTCCCCGAGGTACACGCAAACGGTGGAGAAGACGTTGAATCGGAAGCATCGCTTACTGATCAAATTCATTCATTACGTCAACGGATCAATACCCTGAACAGCGCATCTCCTCCGGATCGAATCCCGGGAGAAGTGATGGGCGAAATTCAGCGCCTCCGGAACGAGATCCGAAAGGAAGAGGGCAAACGCCAGGAGTTGATGGAGGAGTTTGGCGGACGCCCCACCGATGCCGAAGGCCAAAAGCAGCGCTACAAGGAGAACATCAACCGGTTAGAGTCACGTCTCGACGAGATTCAGGACGAACTCGATGAAAAGGCAGAGAAAATCAAAGATCTACAGAGCGAGCGTGACCGCATTCAAAGGGAGAAACAGAAAAAGTCGGGCCAGAAGACAATCGACGATACCATCGAAAAAATCGAATCCGCGGAACAAGCCATCGATCACTTAGATGGCATTCGTGAGGCTCACATCGAACAAAAGCGGGAGGCTATCAAGCAGAAGATGGACGAGGTGTTTAAGCAGGTTAGCCAGTCCGAGTTTATTAAGGGGCGCTACAAGGGCATTGACTTTGCCGGCGATGCCGAAGACGACGACTCATTCGTTCTGGAGCTGGTGAAGAATGATGGTTCGAAGAAGGCGATGAACGACCATCCACCGTCGGCAGGTGAAACGCAACTGACGGCGCTGTCGTTCATCTTCGGTCTTAACGAGTACGCCAAGTACTCCACGACGATTGTATTCGACACTGTGGCTGGCCGGCTAGACCTAGATAACAGTCGTGCGCAGGGGCAGTTCTTCACCACGCTCGAAGAGCCGATTGTGCTGTTAGTAACCGACGCCGAACTCCAGCAGCTTGAGCAATCGATTAAGGGTTATACCGGTGTGCATTACGTGATTAAACCCGACAAGAACATGGATTCAACAATGGAGTTGGTCGGTCAATGAGTTTTGATGACATTGAAGGCGGCGCTACCATTCATGCTGACAGCGAAAAGCTCACCAAAATTAAAAAGCACGTCAACGAGGAATTCCGGAACGAAGACGAGAACGACCTTGCTGTCAGTCGTATTGTCGATTTGGCTGTTGCAGTAGGTCTCGAAGAGAACAACAGAAGTGAACACAGCTTGGATGGAGCCGACCGGACGAGTATCGGGTCTCTTGATCCCCAAGGTGTACTGAAAACACTCATCGAGATCAAGCACCCGGATAAGTCTGGCGAGGAACTGGTGACGTTGCTACGTGAGTACTATGCTGGTGGTGTCGATATCATCTCTAACGATATAGACAACAACGACTATTTCGATTACAAAAGATACCTTTAAACGTCCCAGAATTTCTTCAGCCTTTGTTGAACAATATGGAATGGCTCGGGGCGGTTGACGAGGTGCGGGTTGATATTCCTGACAAGGATGATTCTAATTTTGAACGCCTCCATAGGCAGAAGGGTACTGTTGTTGATTTGTTGGAGGACGATGCCGGTGCTATGACTGGTGATCCGCGTGATAGTACTCTGTATCGCATAGTGCTACTCGGAGAGGATGAAACGGTCGATGTGCGATGGCGGGATCTGAGACCGGTATGAGTGTGATGATCCGTCAAGTTCGAGGAGACTCGCGAACGGTTCCCCGCCGGTAACGGCCACTCGCGGGGAGAGGGTGGTGGTTTCCAGAAACTTGATCGTAAATTAAGATCGTTCTGTATTTTTAGCCAGTCTTCGAAGCGAGAACAGATTTCGGGTGGTCAGATACCGGTGTTTCTGTCCACATCAGCAGCCCGAACTAACCCTTATAAACGTTAGACACGTAGTTAGACACGTAGATGGAAAGTCAGAATCGGCGATTCGAGACCGCCATCTGGGCACTCGGCTCGAGTCGAGCCACCACCATCCCACCCGACATCCTACTCTGGACGCAGGCCCCCGACGGAGACGACGCCGAAGTTCGCTGGAGGTACGACCCCGACAGGAGGTTGTACGTCGAGTTCGGACGAGCGAGCGACGAGGACGCGTACGACATCTACGCACGCCGCACGAAGATACAGAAGCGTTCCCAAGGCAGTCGAGCAACGGCCATCCCCGTCGACATCCTCCGCGGCGAGGACGCCGAAGACGCAGGCAAGGCCATCTGGACGTTCGATCTCCGAGAGGAACACCCCGTCCGCATCGAGTTCACCTCCGCCGACGAGGAGGGTGATGAGTCATGAAGCGAGCGGAAGGCTACACCCGGCTCTCGCAGTCGGGCGCAGAGGACAACATCCCGACGCAGGGCCGCCTCATCACCGAGTACTGCGACGAACGCGGCGAGATGGAGCTGCGGGCCATCCACAACGACGGCGAACACTCTAGTGGGTACGACGTGGACAGGGACGCCTACCAGACGTTGTTCGACCGCATCCGCTCGGGCGAAGTGGACGCCGTCGTCGTCAAGAGCCTCAGCCGTCTCGGACGCGACTTCGACGAGCGGATGGACTTGATGATCACGATTCGCCGGCAGGGCGTGGAGTTGCACAGTCACCAGCGCGACCGCATCGACATCTCGGATCCGTGGAGCGCGGCGAAGGAGGCGATGCTGGCCGCCGCCGACAGCGAGCAGAAGCGGATGGAGATTGAGAACTCCATCGAGGAGATCAACCGGCGGATCGATCGCGGGGAGTATCAGGGGCGTCCGTGGACGGGAACTGAGTTCGACTCCGAGGGCCGCTACCTTGTCCCCTCCGAGGATGAGGAGTGGGAGTCCGTGATGGAGGTTGTCGAGCGTTGGGGCGGTGAGGATGGGGAGGAGTCGAAGCGCGGTCTCGCCAAGGGTACTGGGTTGAGTCGTAGCACGGTTCGACGGGTGATCGATCGAACCGACGCTTACCAGGCGCTCGCTGAAGGCGCGAAGATTGGGTATAGTGGGCGTGTAGTGTGGCCTGACGAGCGGGCCGTTGGGGATGACTGATTCCGCGGCAGCGTTTTTCGGCGAGCCTGTTATTCCTCTACATCTTCGAGGAGGTGGAGTGCTCGTTTCGAGGAGTCTCGTGCGGCCTGTATCTCGTCGAGAACATCGTCGTCCGCCTCGTCGAGTTCGCTGGCGGTGTCGTGGGGGGTGTTGAGGCCGCTGGCGGTCATCGCGAGTCGGGCTTTGACTTTCTCGATGTCGTCCATAGTGTTTCGTCTCGGGTGGTGGGGGATAAGTGTCTGCGTTAGCAGCCTGGAGCCGGAACCAGGTATTGGGTTTAGAATGGGTGTAGACGCCTGTTTTCGGCGTCGTTAGGTTTACAATCCATCGCGTGGACTCGGTTACTGGGGCGTCGATCTCCGAATTATGCGCCGGTCAATCCGCCCGTGAGAGATTCGGGCGGTGGGTTCGGGTGGAGTCGACGCCCCGCGCTTCGTTTACGTGCGTCGGTGTCAGTCCAGAGGCGGTAATGGAACTATCACTTATTCTATGTGTTTAAGTATCAACAAAACATAATATTACTTGTAATGCACGGAGATGACTCCACTAGCAACGAACTGACGACTACGTCGATCAAAATCACGAAGAGGCAGAAGCAATGGCTCGACGAACACTCAGAGGTCAACCTCAGTGGCTTCGTCCGCACGCAACTCCACGAGGCGATCGAGACCCGTCGACTCGTCGAAGAACTCCAGGAAGATGACGGTTCGCCTACCCAGGCGGGTAAACGACGATGAGCGACGAGCCGGAACTCCCTGAGAACGTCGAGGCTGTGTTGAACGAGTTCGATTCGCCGGTGGAACTCGTTCGGTGGATGGAGGAGAACATCGATTTGGAGAAGCTCGAGAAGGAGTACGAATCGCCCGAACGGGTGGATGATGGCGATGAGAGGTGAAGAGAAGTGGTACGTGTTGATCGCCGAGCAGGACGCCGTGATCTACGCCCCTGGTGATCAGTCCGAGTGTCAGCGCGTGGCCGCAGAGGTTGACGAAGACGTTGAGGAGGCGGATCCGGTGTTGGTCAGTCGGAACGGGCTCGTGGCCCTTGAGGAAGCCGGTGGTAAGGATTTCGAGTACGGCGAACACGCGACTTCGCCGAGCGAGGTTGATGGTGGTGTGATGGGCGAACTGTTGGATGCCGTCTTCCGAGACTCCGCTGACAAGGCGGGTGATGGCGATGAGTGACGGTGACGAGTACACGATCCGAGTCGAGTGGACTGTAGACCCCGACGAGTATATCAACGAGTACCACCGCGACATCGAAGCTGCGTTCATCGATGAGTGGTTGCACAGCTCGATTCCCGGGGACACGTGGACACTCCTAGATCCGGAAGGTCATCCGGTGAAGCGGTTGTCCGACATGGGCGGTGAGGGAGACGGTTCGTGAGGTGGAACAGAATCCGTCGATATCACCGCCGACTTGGCCCTGAATTGAGGAGTCACATTGTGATGTCCTCCTCCTCTTTGCGTTATTTGAGTAGGTGGAAACCATACCCATCGCCCTTGGATGAGTAGACGAAGTCAGGGCGACGGATCTCGTCCAAGTCGGGGTGGGAGATGATTGGTGCGATAACGATCGAGGACGCGGGGTGCTCGAGGACGCCGAACGGAACGGCCTCGTAGAAGGTGAACTCGTCCGCTTGGTACCTTCCGCCGCCGGTGATGATCCGTACGCCGGCGCGGACGTACTCGCTCTTGTAGCAGAGTCTCATAGCCTCGTCCGCGTCGCGGGCCTCGCCGACGGGCCCCTCGAACACAGTGTTGTCGTTCCGCCCCACATCGATGGTAGGGAATTTGTCGTCCCATTGTCCATACGTCGGAGGGATCTCGTGACGTTCGACGAGGCGATCTTGAAGATAGGCGTTGAGGCCGCCGGCGATCAGTCCAATCGTATGCGGGTAGATGTCGATGCCACCGATTTTCCTCGACTCGATGGGAATCACTCGCAATCCGCAGTAGGTGACGGGATCGGCAACGTCGACGTCAGTCTTGGGGGCGGGGATCCCGTCCACAGTCCACTCGTTTCCCAGCACGGGTTCGACTTCCTCCCGTGCGATCTCCTTGGCGGTCTCCTGGTTGTACTGGCGGCCGAACAGGACAGCAGCGAACTGCTCTTCCGGGTTCACCGCCACGTTGCGCGTGAAGCGGTCAGCAAGGACGTCCACGATGCGGTGTTCTATGCTGCCAGTGTCGCCATCGTCTCCTGAGTTGGAGGTGGTGCTACTCATCGCCATCACCTACTCCAATAGCTCGCTCGTAGGCATCTTCGATGGGGCCGTGTGCGATGTCGCGTTTGCCATCGTTGCCATGCCACGCCACGCTCGCCACCAGTTGTGTCTCATCGCCGCCGATGACCTCGAAATCGTACCGATAATTCAACTCCATCTCGGGGATGTCGTAATCGGTGGGAAAGAGTCGATACTCATCGATCCGGTCAGCGACATCGTAGCCTTCATCGATGTCGTCTATCCCGAGCGACGACTGGATGGCGCCGCACCGGATGAGATACGTCGCAAGCCAATACGCGTCGTAACGTTCTCTTCGTCGGTGTGCGGCGAGGGCATTGCGGAGGACGGCGTCGGGGACGGCGTCTAGCTGTCTCCACAGCCGCAACTCGACATCATTGCTGTGGATGTTGATGACGGCTTTCGTGCCCATTTATTGATCACCCTCATCGGTGGAGATTATCTCATTGACTTTTGGAGGCGGCGAGTCACCTCCCATTTCGATCTCCACGTACTGATAACCGCGCGGATAGATTTCGATCGCGCAACCGAACGGGGAGTAGCCAATCAGCCTCACCTCGTACTCGGGCGGGACGATGTGTGCGAGGTACTCGCGGTAGAACGCGCGTGTTTCGCTCTCGGGTTTTTTACTGATGAAATCGACGGCGATGAGAGGTAGTCTGATCTTGATCCACTTGACGTCCTCACCGTCTTGTTCTGCTTTTTTGAGCGCGGCTTCGGCGTTGTCCGCCAACTCTTCGAGGCCGTCGATTTCGGTGATGTCGGGGCGGTCTATGGCGTCAGGTTGTTCGTCCCTAATCACCATCGTCGTCACCTCCAGTCGCGGAGAACATTTCGTTCAGCGTCTGTGCCATCATTTCGCGTTGCTCGTTGACCTGTTCGACGTACTCCGGGTGGCGTACCTCGATGGTGCCGTAGTCATTGAAGAAGCCGTAGGCGAGTTGGCATTCGTACTCGTCGGGCACCACGGGTTCGACGTCTTCTGCCAGGATGTCGTTGCACTTCTGCTCGCCGTACTGGGCGCCAAGCGCGGCGATGATGACGGCGTCGTCCTCGTGGACGTAGATTTCGCGAGTGAAGCGGTCAGCGAGCGCGGTTTCGACTTTGTCTCGCACTTCTTCGGTGTCGTCCTTCACGGCTGCTCACCTCCGCTACCGTCACCAACGATCCCGTTGATGTTCTGTGCAATGCCGGTCAAGTGACTGGTGCGAGCCAACTTCTCAGGAGATTCGGCGCAGATCTTGCAGTTGTCGTCGTTGAACACCTCGGGGTGGCTGACCACTCGCCAATCGTCGGGGACGACGGGTTCCACGTCCTCGCGGGCGATATGTTGGACGGTTTCGTAGACGTATTGTCCTCCCATCTCCGCGATGACTTCGTCTTCATAGTTATCGCAGACTCGAACTTCGCGCGTGAACCTGTGTGAGAGGGCGTCTTCGATTTTGTCTCGAACGTCCTCGGTGTTTGGTTCGTTTGCGTCGACGGTCATCGTGGGTCACCCTGGTTTGCAGCTGTGTCGTGGGGGTTGGTTTCGTCGATGTTGTTCGACTCTTCTTTGCGGGATCGGTGTCCCGTGTGGGGGTTGCCTTTCATAGGCAGGTTGACGTCGCCCCCATATACTTAAATGGATGTGCGTGATTCACTGCAAACCTTGAAAAAGAGTGTCCTGAGGCCTGCTATGCCCGTTTAGGATTTTTGGAGTGGTTTAATTTCCGTCGTTATCGTCGCGCTGGTAGGCACGTCTAGCGTTACATCCTGGTAGTCACGGCCTTGGAGGAAGTGACTCGTCCACGCCTGCCCCCAATGCTCGACTCTCGACGAACTCGGCAAGGGTGCGTCAGCGGGCGTCGAACGCAACGACGGACGGAAACTCCTGCGCCTGATGCGGCGCAGTGGTAGCCGATGAGCGCACAGCCGATCTCGTCGCTCCAAGACCGAGGCATCTGAAAGCCCAGCATCCACCCAGGCGAAAAGGTTGACGAGGGTGAGACGTACCGTCCGTGACCCCAAACGCCGCTTCACCTACTATCCAGACAAAATTGTCGTCGCATCTGATGATCCTCGTGCTGTCTGGGGGAAGTCCGACGGAGAGTGACCGAGCAGTCGCCGACTGATTCTTTACGCGACGCATCCTAACGAACTACTCCTCCACCCAGATCCTCGTCACCTCGTACCCACTCGCAACGTCGTTGACCCCAACTGTATCGCCGGAACTACCAGTGAACCTGATCGCTGCACCACGCTCGTCAGCCGGAGACGCAGACACCTCGTCAAAATCCCTTGCCAGCACGTCGCCGCCGCTAACGATCTTGGCGTCCACCCAGATACCCCCACCACCCACGACTTCAGCCCGCAATTCCACTGTCTCACCGCTCTGCTGTTCGAACTCCAGCACCAACGTGTCTCCTCTGTCGGCATCTTCCAACTGCTTCTGAGTCATACCCGACTGTTGAAATCGACGAGTCAAAAATATTGATTATCCGCGCCCGCCGAACGGTGGGGACGGTCGCTAAACTGCTTCTCTACGCGACACATGGCTGTTTAATCGTTGTCCATTCGAACCGGATGCTTCTCGCGCTGCTCGCGGTGAATGTCCGGCAGATTCTCCAACACCCAATCCTTGTCCTCCTCGTCCAACTCCGGTACGGAGAAGCCCACGCGTTCCCGCATCTCCTCCGGCACCAAGTCCGGAACGGTCGCCAACATCAACACCCGATGCACGTGATCGTAGTACGCGGGCGTGAGCTGAGAGATGTTCGCCGGCGGAAGCGACTCCTTGTACATCTCCCGAACGGTGTCGTCCTCTGGCACCAATCCGCGGTACAACTGCCACCAATCCGGTCGCGTATCGTCGAGTCGGAGGCTACACTGTGGACAGTACATCGCTTCCACCGACACAACGGTTCCGCACCGGGGACAGTCCGCCTGCTCCACCGTGTCTCCGCCTTCCTCCGGTTCGTACCCGTGCTTGCGGAGGATGCGCTCGGCCTCGTCCTCCTCGGTGACATGCGAGTACCGCTTGTGCATCGGCGTCCCTTCTTCCCAGTCAAGGATCTGCTCGATGTCCTTGCTGTCGTACTTATCACTCGCCCGCATCTCTGTCGCCCGCCCGTGTTTGAATGAGTGCGGACTGATGTTCTCCGCATCCACCCCCTCGGTTCGGCGAGCAATCCGCTTGATGTGGGTGTTGATCGAGTGCGGGGACATATGCTCCCACGGATCGTCCTGTGAACGCAACGGCGGGAACAATGGTGCTTCGAGTTCATCGGCGAGCGGGTGTTCGGCGAGCCAATTTTCGAGGTAGCCGCGCGCGAACGTGATGGGTTTCGCATCGTACTCCGCGCCCTTCAGACCGATGACGTGCTGGCCGGGCACTTGGACGACTCCGTATCCGTCGCCCTTCGGAGTCCAGTGCTTGATTTTGAGGGCGGAGAGCGCGGTGACACGACACCCGGACTCCCACAGCACGGCGAGCAACGCCTTATCGCGCTTGTCCTCCCCCTCCATCATCAAGAACAAATCCTCGCGCGTCGGCACTGTCTCCACGTTCACGCGGGCGTTCGAGTGGTCTGTCTGCGGGTATCTGATCTTGGTTGCGTCGTCAATCTTGTCGTGAGCGAGGAGCAAGTTGCGGTAGGTCAACCGGTAGTCGCGCTCTACCATTTCGCTCCACTCGCGTTCGATTGCAAGGCGTTGCAGGAACCCATCCACTTCTTCCGTCGTGAAATCAAGGAGGCGGTCGGGGTACTCGTTCCGCCCTTCTTCGGCATCCCACTCGATTCCGTCGTATTTGGCTTCGTCCAACCCTTGTGTTTCCCCTGCAAGGATGCGGAGTTTCCGCGCGTTGTTCTGCACGGTTCGCAACGCCCACGCGCCCTTGAACTGCTCGTTCGGCTTGACGGATGGAATTTCTCCACGTTCCCCCTTTCGGAGGACGATGAGGATGTCCGTCCGGTTCGGTTCCCGAACTTGTCTCTTCACTCGTTCCTTCTGCCGCTCTGTGTACTTCTCGACGTCGCCTGGATCGCTTCCATCAGCCATAATTCTCAAATTCCGTTCGACGCCCTTAAATTCCCGTATAGTAGGTATCGCAGGATCTGAGGCCTTCTTAGCGTTTACCTCTGATTTGAACCATATTGAATCCGGCACGCCTATCCGACTCGCCCACCCACCATCCACTATGACTTCAGCAACGCGCGCCACAAACACGCAAAAAATATCAGCTGATTCGAGGTAGTAGGGATGACAAGACGAGATAAGTACTACAACAGTGTAACACTCTCCATCGAGTTCGGTGAATTCTCTTATCTCACGACTGGCGATGCGGAAGCGACGCTGAAGAGCGGATGGTCGACGAACATGGAGACCAACTCGAGGCAGATGCCTAC
>LFCJ01000219.1_pt1 | contig 33905 bp, 25 predicted proteins | sample 643141 | NCBI WGS metagenome assembly LFCJ01 (sample SAMN03766243, study PRJNA286221) | soda lake metagenome | biome: soda lake; feature: Kulunda steppe; material: water; isolation source: sample B1-Br-g2 brine of Lake Bitter-1 | place: Russia: Kulunda steppe | collected 2010-07
AAGATGAATCAACAGATTATGAAGAAGATGAATCAACAGATTATGAAGAAGATGAATCAACAGATTATGAAGAAGATGAATCAACAGATTATGAAGAAAGTATATTAGATAAAATTAAAAATAAATTTAGTTCAAATAAAAAAGATAATAATACAATTTCTGATGGAGATGAATTAACAGATTCTGATGGAGATGAATTAACAGATTCTGATGGAGATGAATTAACAGATTCTGATGGAGATGAATCTATAGTAGAAAGTGTGAAATCATTTTTAAGTTCTGAAATAGCTAGCATTGACCAAGATAGACCAGATGCACAAAACGTTAGTATTGATTATTATGATAGAGATGAAGATGGTAATTTAATTAAAGGTAGACATATTAAAAAATTCTTTAACAAATTAAAATTATCAAGAGATGGAGATGAATCAACGCAAAGAGATTTATATTCTGATTTCACGCATAGATATTGGGCATTATTAAAATATAATCCATATGCAAGAGGAGATATTACGGATTTAGTTTCAATAGGTATTTTAACAATATTAGGAATATTACTTGTATTTATTGGTTTATTTAGTATGATTGTTGGAGATGTAGGTAATATGTCTGCTTTAACAGAAACAACAAGTTATGGAGACCATATAATGGTAACCACAATTATATTAAGTATTGCAAGTATCTCATTTTGGTTAAGTAGAAGAGCAGCATCAAAGACTATTGTTTCTGTAATTAAAACACCAGCTAGAGTAACTTCTATTATGATACTTGTTGTTCAAATAGTAGCGGTTGGTATTGTATCTTATTCTCTTGTTATTGGTGGTGGTCAAGAAGCACTATTACAGATTGAATTAATGGTAGATGATTATGTAAATGCAGCAGCATCTTATTTACCTCAAACAGCGTCTGAAACATTTATAAGTAGTTATGAATCATATCGAGGTCCCGAATCAACATTGTTTGGTTTAAGTATATTACAAGCATCTATATTTATGTCAATTATTGGTTTATTAACATCAATACCTGTTCTTAAACGAACGATTGCTAGATTAATATTAACGGCAAATATGAGTCCAAGAGAATTTAGAGAAGAAACAGGAATATTAATCGAAGAAATAGCAGATGAAGAAGAACAAGGATATACAGGTCCAAAATATGTCATGGGTCAAGGCGAAGTTGGTGCTGTAGATATAAATGGAGAACCAATTGAATATTCTGGTGATTCTATTAAACAAGATATTAAAGATGAATTAGATAATTTACTTGCATTACCAGATTCCATAAAAGGTTCACCATATGTTAATTATGAAGAAGTTAGAAGATATTGGGTTAAAGCACCATATGCATATGTTAGTATTGTATATGATAAAAATTCAAACGATTATAGGTATGTAGTTGTTGAGCCGGAATTGGATGAAGGAGAAAAAGTTGTATTTGATGAATTAAAAGAAAGATTAGATGATGCTTTATTATTCGAAAATGTTGAAGAAAAAGAAGATGAAGAAAAAGAAAACGAAATAAAGTTAGATAAATTAGAAAAACGGATGATGAAAATAAGTCAAGAATATGATATTGATATACATGATAAAACATTCCATCGATTATTATACTACATAGAACGAGATTATGTTGAATATAATAAGATTGACCCATTAATTAACGATAGATATGTAGAAGATATTTCTTGTGATGGAGAAGATATGTACATATTTATTTTCCACAAACATTACAAAGATGTTATTACAAATATTAAATTCGAAAAAGAAGAATTAAGAGCATTTATTAAAAAATTAGCACAGCGTTCTGGAGAACATATAAGTGCTGCAGACCCAATGATTGATGCATCTTTACCAGATGGTTCTCGTGCTCAAATGACATTAGGTACAGAAGTTACAACACACGGAAGTACATTTACAATACGTCTTTTCGAAGAAACACCGTTTACTCCTGTTGACTTGTTAGATTACGATACATTTTCAACATTACAAATGGCATATCTTTGGACTGCTATACAACATAATAAGTCACTTATTTTTGCCGGAGGTACGGCTTCTGGTAAAACAACATCAATGAATGCTGTATCTTTATTCATCCCTCCAAAATCTAAGGTAATTACAATTGAAGATACAAGAGAAATTAAACTTCCTCAAAAGAATTGGATACCGGGGACAACGAGGGAAGGACTAGGTGATGAAAGTAGTGCAATAGATATGTATTCTTTACTTGTAGCTGCGTTACGACAAAGACCAGAATATATTGTTGTAGGGGAAATTCGTGGACAAGAAGCTGAAACATTGTTCCAAGCTATGAATACAGGTCACACAACATATAGTACTATGCACGCTGAAACTGTTGATGCAGCTATCGGAAGATTAACAAATCCGCCTATCAGTGTTCCAAAACAAATGATTACAGCGTTAGATATTGTTTGTATTCAAAATCAAAAGAGATTTACAGATGAAAACGGTCATGCACAAAACGTTCGTAGAAATGAAGAAACAAGAGAAATTGTGAGGTTACGAGATAGTGGTCAATTCGAAAATAGATTGCCATTCCAATGGGATGCTGAAACAGATACATTTATTACTTCGTTAGAAGATTCACACGTTCTTGCTAGAATTTCAGACGAAAATGGTTGGAGTTCAAAAGAACTACAAGAACAGTTGAATCAAAGAAAAGAAGTTCTTGAATACATGTTAGATAATGATATTCGTGAATTTGAAAATGTTGCAAAAGTTATTCAGGCATACATGGTTGATTCAGAAAAGATAATTAAACGAGTCAGAAATGACCAATTAAATCCTGATTCATTAACAAGCTTAACAGAAATGAATTGGAAAGAAACAGACAATTCAGACTTGAATCAAATAGCTTCTCAAGAATATGATAGTACATCAGGTGATTTACAATGAGTGATGCATCTAGAAAAGATATAGAAAAAACAGAACATAGAGATACTATATTAGAACAAAAGAAATCATATAATACATATGATAGTAAAACCGATAAAATAGCATATAGATTCTTTGGTGATTTATTTAATGATAACCAAGAATTTTTAGAAAATTATCAAAAGCACATGAAAGGTGCACATATACCTATTGGTGCAGATTTATATATTGCTCGCGTTATATTATATTCTCTAATAACAGCAATTATAACATTTGTCGTAATGTCTATATTTTCATTAGCTTTACTACGTATGGGTATCTTTGAAGCGATTACGGAAACTGAATTAATTGCGTATATTGTTGCTGTTAGTTTGCCTATATTTACCGTACTATTAATATCTCCTATTGTAGGAACATTATATTACATATTACCTCAGTATAAATCATCAAGGAGAGGTTCAAATATTAATGCTACGCTTCCATCTGCCGTTACATTCATGTACGCACTTAGTCGTGGAGGAATGAACATGAATCAAGTAATCAGAATGGTTGCAGAGAATGATGCAATATATGGTGATGTATCTAAAGAGTTTGGTACAATAATACAAGATATGGAATATTTTTCAAGAGATTCATTATCAGCATTAAGAAGGGCAGGAAAACGCTCACCAAGTCAAAAGTTTAGTGACTTAATGGATGATATGGTTGCTACACTTGATTCTGGTGCGAAAATAGAAAATTTCTTAGAGAAAAAATCTGAAGATTTAATAGTTGAAGCAGAACGTGAACAAAAGAATTTTATTGAACAATTAAGTCTTCTTGGAGAAGTATATGTTACGGCATTTGTTGCAGGACCATTATTTATGATTATAATTACAGTTATAATGGCCTTAATGGGTGGTGCCGAACCAACACAATTAGATGGAATTGTATATATGTTACTTCCGTTTATGAATATAGGATATTTCTTCTTAATTAATGTAATTGCTGGAAATTCAGGTATACAACCAAGAAAAATTCCATATGACCAATCTATTGTAAAACGGTCTACAGTTAATTTAGATAAATTTGTTAAAGAAAGTAAAGATGAAACCGTAGAAAGAGTATATAAAGCTAAAAAGAAAAGAGAACGAACATCTCTAATTTTTCCACCATATGATGAATCAATTCTTGAATTAATTCGGAATCCAAATATGACGGCTATTTTTACATCACCAATAGCTTTATTATACTTAATATTTGCGATAACAACAGGATTAGCTGAATTATCATTTGGAGCATTTGTTGATGAACCCGTTTTACAAACCGTATATTGGTTATTAATACCATTATTTATAATTATAATTCCTTTAATGCTATTCTATGAAGTTGGTGCAAGAAGAGAAAAGAGGATGATGAATAGATTCCCAGACGCATTGAAACAAATTGCAAGTGCAAATAGTGTTGGTATGACGTTAACAGAAAGTCTTGAAACAACGGCTGTAAACACAAGTGGTAGAATTGGAGATGAATTAATGCTTGTTAAAAATGATATTAAATGGAACAATGATGTTAATTTTGCATTAATAAAATTTGCGAATAGAGTACAAGTTCCAATAATAACGCGTACAGTTAAACTTGTAACAGAAGCAAATGAATCTACAGGAGATATTGAAGATGTTTTATCTATTGCATCAAAAAATGTTGAAACACAAGTTAGATTAAGAAAAGAAAGAAATAATGCAATGTTAATGTATACAGCAGTTATATTAATTAGTTATGTAGTTTATTTATTCGTTATTGCATTATTAGATATGATGTTTTTATCTGTAATAGAAGAAATGGACGGTGATGGTGGAGCCGGAGCAGAAGCAGAAGAATTTGACTTAGAAAATCTTGATGTTGATAGATTTAGATTAGTATTCTACCATTCAACGATTGTTCAAGCATTTGGTAGTGGGTTGATAGGAGGTTATTTAGCATCTAATGATGTTCGTTCAGGTATAAAATTCGCTGTAATTCTTTGCGTGATTTCATCAGTTATATTTTATGTTATTTAAATATTTATTTCAATTTAGGGAACAATAAATATAAAGACATATAAGAACAATTATATAACAATGAAACAACCAGATGACAGAAACACCACAAATAGGGATGAAATGATGTGCCCTAGGTGTGATAGAGAAGGATTAGAAGAAAATCCTGCTTATTCAGATGAATATACAGGTATGTCGGAACTAATAAAGGCAACGCGTTGTTCTAATCCTGATTGTGATTATCATTATGGATTACCAGAAAATGAAGTTAAAAGACAAATGCCGGAAAGCTCTTCATTAAATTCATTAAAAAATATTTTTTCTTTCGAACTTAATGCAGCATCTATTATCAGAGTTTTCGTTATATTTGGAGGACTTATATTCTTATTATCACAAATTGGATTAATACCGTTTATCGGTGAAGACACAACAGAAACAGATATAGTACAATCTAATATAACAGGTAATTTGGATGATGAAAACATTACGACTTTAAATGTAGAATTACGCAATTCAGAGGGTGATATGATTGAGGAACTAGAAGAGAATAATAATGAATTTAATTTTGAAAACATTGATGAAGGTATATACAGTATATATGTATCTAGTTCACAATTAGATTTTGCTCCTCCCGGTAAACAAATTGAATTAGGAAACGAAGATAAAAATTTTAATTTTGAAACCCAAGAAATTGAACCCTTTGATATAAATCAAACTGTTGATAATTCAAACATAATTCTAGATTATAAAAATCCTAATAATATAGATGATTTAGAATTTACGATATCTCCAATTGAAGGAGATAATATTGAAAGAGAGCATGAAATATCTTCAGATATGGATGAAACTATATTGATGCCAGTTTCACCAGAATCAGAGCAAATAAGAGTAGATGCACCAATTACAAAAGAAGAACAAATTATAAATAACCAATATACACAACAACCTGAAACGTATGATATAATTGGAAATATGGCTGCGGAAGAATTATTAATCACATTGACAGAAGAAAGTTCATCTGACGTACAATCTGAAACATTTGAGATACCACAAGATGACGTGCGTGAATCAATTTTCGTATCTGGAGATGAAACATTAGGTGATGTAAATATAACTATTAGAAATGGAACATCACAAGCATCTGAACAAGAAACAGGAACATGGGATGGTCAAAATAATATTACCTTTTTCACTGGAGTAGATGAATTTACAACAGCAAACATGCAAATTGAACCTGTAACAGTAAAAGATGACCAAGAATTAACAGGTGAAATATTTGATTCAATAATCGAACATAATTTCGAAGGCAATATGCCGATAGAAGATGCTCGTATAATGTTTGATGGTGGAGATATCGATTCTACCGTAGTTGGCTCAATAGATGAATCTGAAAGTGCAGAAAATGGAACAATAAGAAAAGAATATTTATTATCTGAAATTGAAGAGACAAGCAGATATAGAATTGATTGGGATGCTTCCATAATAGATAATCCTGATTTAGTTAATTTTTCATATAAAATAAATGGAGATGAAAATAGTATTGAAGAAGGTGAAGATGGAACAGCTATGGATTTAGAAGCAGGTGATGAAGTTAGTATAGTAATGGAAGTAGAACGAGATACTGTAAGTCCAGATGAAGATGTACCTCATTTCGGTTCTTTAGATGACAATTTAAAAATAAATGATGTTTCATTTAGTGACAATAATCCTAACATTGGTGACTCAATTGAAAAGTATGCTACAATTGAAAATACAGCAAGTAATGATATTACAGAAGAAATTGTATTTTATCTTAATGGGGATAAAGCTACATCTAGAGAATATACGTTTTCAGCAAATAGCGAAAAACAAATTGGTGGCGTAAATGAATTAGGTTCAACAGCAGTATCAGAAGAAGGAACAAATGTTTGGTACATAAATGATATAGGCCCATATTTCCTTGAAGTAGGTGATTCAGAATCCGTATATGGTGAAGGAGAAATAAATAGTGAATTAAGAGATATTGGTTCGGATGGAGAAGTTAGCGTGGATACAAATAGTGATGGAACGAATGATTGTACAGTTTCATCAACAAATGGCGAATGTTCATTAGATACTTTAGAACCGGGTAATAATCAAATAAATGTATCTCAAAGAAATATAAATGGAACAAATTATATAATAGAATATACAGAATCAAATAATCCTAGAGATATTAATGTTGATATAGGTGAAGATAATATAACAGACTTTGAATATGATGGAATACTTACGAGAACGCAAAGTCAAAATGTTGAAATATCTCCAGAAAATACAACAATGAATATATCCTCAGAAAATAATATTCCTGTAGATTATTCGATATCTTGGGATGCAGAATCCGTTATAGATAACCCTGTGATATATCACGAAGGTGACCCCGTTGTAAGAGATAAAGGTTCATTCCAAAAACCAGAAACGGTACAAATTGGTTCATTACCTGAAGGAGAAAATGAATTTAGATTTAGGTCTAGTTCGGGTGGGTATACTGTTGATATAGAATGGGTTGAAGATGAAGGTCAATCATATCCTCATACACTGATAAATAATCAAAATGTGTGTGGTCAAGGTTCTGAATTCGCAACAAATCAGACTTGTACTTCATCTGAAGGTATTTCACCCGGAGAACATACACTTGAGTTTGATAGAGTTTCAGGTTCATTTGATTATCAAATTAGATACGATGCTCGTGCCGTAACAGGACATGTTGAGGTTAATATAAATGATGATTCTCAAAGATTTTCAAGAGATACAGCAGCAGCGGAACCATGGAATGATGTAAGTTCTACATCATTGTTACAACGTGGTGAAAATAATGTAAGTATAGAATCAGAAGAAATAAATGGAATTTCTACAAAATCTACAGCTACTATACAATATTCTTTAGATACAGGTGTTGTAGAAAATCCTGAAATAATTGTTGTAAATGGAGAAAATGAAACTAATACTGCGGAAATACCGAGTGATTCAATTGATAATTCCGGTCAACTAATATCTGATGCAGATATTACGATTCCAAAAGAGTGGTTAACAATCGGTGAAAACACAATTGAAATAACAACAGAAGATGGTATATTTGAAATTGAAGGTGAAATATATCTACATGATGAGAATATCGTATTTGAAACAGACTAATTACTTGTAATAAAGCTTATATAATTATATTTATAATATATATTTAATGAAACGTGCAATTATAACTATATCTATTATACTTATGATATCTTTTGTATCAACTATGCCTGCTGTAGCTGATACAGGAGATGCATTTTTTTTATGTGAAAAAACAGATTCTGTTAGTGGAGAACCTGTACCCCCTCATTCACCTGCATATGATAATTTAGATTATAATCATCCATTTGTTGATTTAGGTCAAACAATTACGCGAATGGCATTTTTAATACTAATTTCAATAGGTGTTGTTGGTGGAATATATGCTACAATTAGAAATGCAATGTTTACGCCTGAAGGTGATGATGACCCTGCGAAATATGTTAGAATGAGAATAAAACTAATAATGGCTGGTATAGGAATACCTGTAATGTTAACTATAATAGGTAGGATTATTGAACATATAACGTATTATGAAGTAACATGTTTGTTGCCCGTATAATGTTTAATCCTTTATCCGGTATACTTATACGATTTGATTACATACAATTAAACACAATATGTCAAGAAAATTAACAATAGTATTAACAGTAATGCTATCTATGTTATTATTAACAATGGTAGCAACAGTACCCGTAGTTGCAGATGAAGATGTAGGTAATATTATTTGTCACATGGATGATGGAGAATATACAACTACAGCGTTAGGTGGTCTTCTTGGAACTGTTACAACACTTCTTGTAACAATTGCAGGACTTATAGCTATTGTTCTTGGAGCAGGCTATACGCTCGCTAGTGCTGCAAAACCCGGTAATGAGAAATATATTAAAAATAGGAATATGGCTATAATCTATGGTGGTGGTGCACTTATTGTACTATATGGTGCAAATGCTATTACTTCTGAATTTGGTGAAGATAGAGCTATGGACTTTAGTTGTATATTGCCATTCACATAATTAAAAAGTTTTTAGTTGAAGGGTTATAAATTTAGGGTATTAATTATAATGTATAAATAATGAAACTTTCAATAAAAATAAGTTTAATATTAGTATTAACAGTAATGTTTTCATTAACAGTACTAACATCCCCTGTAGCTGCAGATGAAGATATTTTATGTGGAGATGAATCAGATGATGCTGCTGATACAATCAGTACTATCTTTTTAATATTATCAGCATTAGGTCCCGTATTAGGAACATTGTTTTGGGTTGCATTATCCGTTGCAGAAGCTTCTAGTATGGATAAAGATAAAAGTAAACAAAAAAGAAAAGTTATTATTGCTGGATTTAGTGTTCCAATAGCAATTGCATTTGCTAACGCAATAGCCTCAGAACTTATTGGTGTTGATGTTAGTTGTTTCTTCCCTGATATAGGCTAATGAATAAACTATTAACATTTTAACTAATTATATATAATAATGAAAAAATACGCACTTGTTATATCTATTATATTAACTTTATTTATTTTAATATCTATGTTTCCTATTTCATATGCAGAATATAGTACTTGTACTACTACATATCAACCCACATATGGTGCTCAACAAGAACCATGTGATACACCATTAGATTGGGATTCTATGTTTGAAGAAATTACGCTGGAAGATGGTTCATCAATATTAGATGAAGATAATGAAGAATATACGTTGTTATATAATGAACAAGCTATGATTACTAGTGACGAATATTTTGACGTATTAAGAGATGATATATATTTATATGAATATGTTACAGCTTCAGCAAATCAAGACTTAGAAATATCAAGTGGTGAAGAAAGTCATTCTGTTGAATTTGATAGAAATCAGGGTATTGTTTCAAGTGTTGATAGAGATTTAGAAGTAGATACTTTGAGAGCAATAGTTGATGTTCCTATGGGAACAAATATTTTATTTCAAATATATAATACAGATAATGAAATTGTTGATATTATAGATATTGAAGGAACAAGTTCAAATGAAATGATGGAAATTTCAGAAACGGTAGATATTGATAATTATGATGATGAATATAATGTTGTTGTTCAATTAAATAGACCAACAGAAGAACATGATTCTCCTGTTATAAGAAATGGAATTGCATTACTTGAAACACCACCTTTATATAGATATACAAGTGAATCAGTGCAAAGTTATCCAAATATGTTAGAAAGTTATCATGAACAAATGTTTAGTAATTATCAAGATGAATATCATGGTGAAACCGTTGATGAAGTAAATTCGCCAAGATTTGAAGAAGAAAAATATAATGTATATGAAGTTGAAGATGAAATATTTGGAACTTCGCTTATTTTAGATAATCCTGAATCAGGAATTATAGCTAGACATTCTTATCTTGATATAAACAAAATTGAACCTTCCGTAAAAGTTCCAAAACAAAATGAAGTTGGAAATGAATGGGAAAAAATAATTGGTGATGAGGGACACATATATATTGTATATGATGCTGCTATTGGGGATAAACCTGAAAGTGGTCAAGATTTTGAGGGTGATAAACCTGACCCAGATGACCAGAATGGTTACTCTTGGGAATATGAAAAAGTAGAAATAGAGTATAAAATTGATGTTGTTGCTCAATCTACAGATGTTACAGACATAATATATACATTTGAAACAACAGAAAGTGGTTATAAGAAAATTGAATATAATCGAGAAGACTTAGCTATTGATGGGATGGATAATATAGATGAAATAATTGTTCACAAAGAAATGACACCTCGATATGAAAAAATAACTACAGAACATTATTGGGAATACGCACCATGTCCTGATGAAGATGATGTATTAGATGATGATGACGATGAAAGTTATTCTGATGTTGCTCCAGACGGATGTTCTTCACCTAATGATGTATATCCTGATGAGGTTAATACTAGAATAGATGATAGAGAAACTATTGAATATGAAACGGAAAGACATACAGAAACAAAAGAAATTAAAGATTTTGCATCAAATAAAGGACCAAATACAGATGATTTTGAAGTACAAATTGCCAATTTCCAAGATGAATCAAGAATATATGTAGATATAGAAAATGAAAATATAGATTCAAACAGATGGACAAATATTTTGTTTTCTAGTATCACGAGAGGCGGAAATATTCAAGTCGAAAATAGAGAATATAATGAACAAGTAGATATAGGGACTCAACAAACAATTGACAACAGAAGAAATATAGATTTTGATGAAGAATATGAACCAACATTAAATCAAAGTATAACAGAAGATATAGATGTTTATTTATCTATATGGTCTTCAGGCGATTTTGGTACGCAACCAGATATAAATTTTGAAATTGAAGGTAATCAAATAGATATTCCAAATGTAGATTCTACAGATAGAAGTTCTATAAATACAGTTATTAGAGATGAAGATATATCGGAATATGTACATGGTACAGAAAATACAATTGATATTGATATTAATATAGATAATGTTCCAGAAGATGTTTCAAACCAACCAGAATTAGATTACTTATTAACAATTGACTTAGATGAACCTGTTTCTAAGTTTACGTCAAAATGGAATTATTGGTTCTTTAGAGATTCTAGTTGGGATGGAATTGAGAATATAGATGAAAATTGTGGTGAAGGAATAAGTGATTTAATAGGAAGTTGTTTTGATTATGGTGATGAACCGCCTGAAAGTACAGGTATTATGCCGACGCAAGCTCATCTTTTACCTAGTGATAATGGCATTGATTCAAATATAAATGAATACGACGTGAATGTTATTAGTAATTACAATTCAGAAGAAACATTACATTTACCAATAAGTTCTCCAAATTGTGCATATGATGCTAATGATGAAAGAAATTGTTTAGTATACAATAATTATATTTACACCGGAGATTATTTAGATGAAGATGAATTAGAAGATGAAGAAATTAATTATGAAGAAGATTCTGTACATAGTTTATTACTTGATTCACCTCTAGAGAGCGTATATGAACCTGCAGATGAGGGTGAAAGAACATTTGAACAACCAAATCAGTTTGAAATCATAGCAGATACACCTGTTCAAAATGTATCAATAGCTGGAAATGCAACATGGAATAAAGAAGATTTAGAAATTTCTACCGTTAGAAATGTAAAAGAAACAAACTTATACGTTGAAGTTATTCCATTTACCAGATTAACAGAAGAATATGTGTCTGAAAGACAAGATGACCTTGCAATTAATAATCAATTACGTAAAGGAAGTGAATTATCTCTTATAGAAAATGAAGTTCAATTAAGAATTGAATTAACAGATGGCAATGGAGAACCGATAAATACTATGAATAGGGATACAGATGAACAGATAACCGTTGAAAATGGGTTTTCACCAAATGATTTATTTACAGATGATGATATATTTGATGGATTTAATCAACCGGGTAATTATGAAGAATGGAATGTAGATACAAATGAAGATGGTATAGCATATGTGACGGCGTATCCATATTTAAGTGGAGATTCAGAACATTTAAATATTATGTTTAATACAGAAGATGAATGGTGGACGATAGATGAAGATATACAATTACTTGGTTCTTCTATGAATTCAATATCAAATGAACTTACACCATATGAAGAAGAAATAGAAGTAGAAGAGACATATTCTTTTTATGATATTATATCAAGTGTTTTGTTCATATTCGCTATTATGTTTATTGTAATGGCTATGATGTTTAGAATTTATCCAAATTCAAATATGACTGCAATGAAATTAGTATATATTGTAACAGATAGTTTCAGACCACAACTTCTTGAAGCAATTCAATACGCTATATTATTACTACTATTTAGTTTTGTATTATTAATGTTTGTAGCAATAACATAATTGATAATAGATGGTTTTTTAGGGTAATAAGTAAAATATATTACTAATAAATGACATTACTTATCGGAGGAATTCTAAGAGATGGTGTTAATCTCGTAAGAGATTTCGTTGAAACACCAGCCGACTGGTTTGCACAGATATTTGACTTTTTCATGGATATATTATTACGAGTTTTGAGTTTTTTCTTTTTATTGTTTCATGAAATGGCACTAGAATTTTTGTCATATACTCCATACCCTGGGAAGAATGAAGGAGAACAACATATATTCACAACACCAGATTCTGGAAGTGCATTTTATACTATGATTAATTTCAATAATGATTTTATAGAACCATTTGCATTATTAATGGTCTTTTTTGGAATTATATTTATTTTATTTATTAGAATATTTGATATAATGATTCAAGATTTCGGTGTTAATACTCAAGAAGGAATGAAAAGATTGTTTATAGCTCCGATAGTTATTGTTTTATGGATGCCGATGGCGAATCTATTACTATTTTTTGCGGCAGGAATGACAGATTGGTTACTTACAGTTAATTTAGAAGGCGTAGATGAAATAGTTGAAGATGGTGGTTTAGATGCTGCAGATGAGGATGGTAATTTAAATGTAGAAAGTTATATTAATGCATTAGGTAGAAATGAGGATGTTAATGTAGCTGTTGGAACTCTTCAATCTATTTATGGATTAATTTATGGACTAATTGCTGTTGGTACAGCATCTATAATATATATATTTGTAGTATTTGCTGCCGCTATAAGAATATTAGGTGTTTATGGATTTTACGCGCTTGCGCCAATAGGTGTTGTATTATGGTCATTTAAGTGGAGAGGATTTGCAAAATTAGGTGGTAACATAATTCGTTATTTCATACTTTTTGCTATATTCCCAATTGGCGTTGCTTTAATTAATTTAATGGCACCACCATTATTATTCGCATTACAGAATGTAATGGATGGTGTATTTGATGAACTAGCTTTTAGTGCTAAAGACCCATTATCTGACCCAGATGACCCTACAGAAATAAATGCTACAGATGTTATATCTACAGAAGAAGGTGCAGCATTTATATTTATAATATTGACTCCACTTTTAATCGGTGTTGTTCCATGGGGAATAATTATTGGATTTGATAAAGCTATGAAAGCAGCAGGTATTGCTGCAGCAGGAGGTGTATTAGCAGCAGGAACAATTGCCACAGGTGGAGCAACGCTTGCTACATTAGGTGCTGCAAAAGGAGGATTAGCTGGAGCAACGCTTGCTAAAGGTGGTGTTATGGCTGGTTTAAGTCGGGGAAAAAAAGCTGTTTCAAAAGGTGCAAGTAGAGCACAAACAGAATATAAAGCATTTAGTAGAGCTACGCCTACACAGAAAGTAAAAATGGCCAAAGCAAATACTTTTTCTCGTGCAGGGAAACAAGCAAAAATATTTGGAAAAGGCGTTGGAAAAAGAGGTAGAACTATAAGAAGTAAAGGAATGGATAGTTTATCAAATATTGATAATGCTACTGGTAGATTTAATGATAGAATAGATGAGGCTCTTAATAGCGATGAAAAATTAAGAAATACGGCTCGTAAAGCAGGTAGAGGTTTCGAAAAAGGTAAACAATTTACGGGGCGTCAGTATAGTAGAGTTGCAAGTAGAATAGGTTCAGGATACGGTAGAGCCAAATTTATGTCTAGTCGGTTAATACCTGATGATTTAAAAAGTATAAGAGGTGTTGAAGATAGAGTTGCAGATAGTAAACTATTGGCAAAATATGGTGGAAAAAGAACGAAGTGGTTACAAAAAGGTGCGAAGTATCATCGTGATATAGAAAAAGGTGCTATATCTGGATGGGATGATATTTTAGCTGCTAATGAAGCATATAAATATATGAATGAAGATGGAACAGGTGGATATTCATATCAATCAAGAAAACAAGGTGATGGATTAGTGCCATCTGAAGATTCAGGTGAAAGAATATTAAATGATGCTGAATTTTTAACACTTGGTAAAAAGTTAATGGAAAATGAAGAATTAGTTAAAGAATTTGCATTTAAAAACGAAATAAGTGAAGATTCTGTGACAGAAGAATTATTAGCTGATGAATTCTTTAGTTACCTTCGTTCTCCTGATAAAGATTTAGAAGATATATTTTCACCGGTTCATGCAGAAGCTGCTAAAGAAACATTTAAAGACATGAGTTATGAAGATATACAAGAAACACTTAAAGAAGATTCTGAATTAAGAGTAAGATATAAAGAAAACAGAGAAGAGATATATCAAATTGAAAAAGAAAAATATAATAATGATGATAATACAGATACATTATTAGAAAGAGAATATCGTCCATTACTGGTTGATATGGATGAAGCTCCAATTAAAGGTTTAGATTCTGAAGTTAAAAATGTAATAACAGATACAGTGTCAAATGAATTGGCTAGCAATTTAGAATCGTTTGAGAATATTACCGACTTGAATGCTGGAACAAAACCTATGGAAGTATTTATGAAGAATTTAGCTGACGACATTATAAATACAGATGGTTCAATTCAACAAATTGGTAATGCTCTAGATAGAAATTCTGATGTTGCACAATTAACAGATGGTGATTTACAAGCTATTGTTAATACGGTTCACAATGGTTTACAATCTAATGTAGGTACTATTGGTGACGGATATTTAGATTCTGGTATGCAAGGTATTGAAATAATTCAAGAAGCTAATAAATCACGTAATTCAAGTAATATGAGTATTCAAGAACTTGATAATTCAAGAGGTGAAGCTGCGGCTAACTTTAGAGAATCTACAGAAATTATAAGAGATGGAAACGTATCACAAGAAGAATTAACACAATTCCTTGGAAATACAGAAGTTGTCGTTGAAGGACAAATGGGAGATGAACTTAAAAATGCGTTAAATGTGTTTGAAGAATCTATGAATGAAATACAGCGGAATTATTCTTTAGATAATAGAGAATTTAAAGATGAATTAATGAAAAATAACAATGTAATAAATGATATATTAGATGATATTCAAAATGGAAATATATTAGATAATGAACATAATTTATTCCAAATGATTGAAAAATCGTTAGACCATGCAAATCATAGAGCAAATGATAGTCAGAGATTAACTGACGATGAAATTAAACAAACTGTTGGTGCAATGATTAAGATACAGTCTAAAGATACGATAGGAATTGATGAATCAAGAATAGATAATCTAGAAAGAGGATTAGAAGCTCAAATTCAACAAAGTCACACAAACTTAATGAATTCATTGACAAATAACAAATCTAAAGAAGTAGTTGATAAATATAATAATACAGATAATAGTCTAAATGATATACTTAGAGATTTAGATTCAAATGACCGTCCTAAAGTTATAAATGAATTAATGGATTTGAAATTTGGTGATTTAGGACAATAAAAACATGATTATGTTTCTATATAATCTACAACGTCTGAAATATTATTATTTTTATTGTCGATATATTTTTCAAATTCGACAACATCATCCATATTCGCAGATTTTGTAGTATATAGTTGACCTTGAATTTTATTTAGTAACCCAATAGGCCATTCACCAATATTTGAATTCATGTTGTTTTTGAATCTTTCAATATTATGTGTATCAGACTGTTTGTCTACTTCTTTTTTGCTATTAATTTTTTCATATCCTTTAATAGCGATTTCATCATAGAATTTATTAAATTCATCAATATCTACGTCAGATTCTGGCGTATATAATTTTGAAATAATACGATTAACATCGTCTGTTGCATTGATAAATTTTTCCCATGAACCTTTAGAATCATCTTCAGGAATTTCAATTTTCATTGAAAATTCAAGATGAGCATTATCCCCAACATCATCTAATCTATGGAAATCACAATCCAATTCTTTTACTTTTGGTCGTTCTGAACCATATTGTAAATTAAATCCCATTGAGTTGTACATGTTTTCATCTTGAATCTTTTTTCTGTCGGAGTACTTTTCATTATTTCCTGCCGTAATATAAGAATAAAAAATCATGTATGTAATAACAGGAATCAAATACAATCCAATTAGTGTGATACTAATATATTGATTAATAATTGTTACTCCTGAAGCATACACAACAGAAATTCGTGCAGGGTATAAGAATAAACGACTAGATTTGTTTAATCTTAATCCGTTATAAATATCTTTGTACAATCCTTCATATGCATATGTGAAACCGTATGCAACAATACCTAAACTAATTGATAACCAAAATGTTACAGAATTAGAGAAATATTGCGTATTAATTGCATACGTTGCTGAAGCAAAAATCAAAAGGTAGAACATTGTATATCCAATGCCTACGGTTTGAATTTCTTTTTCTTCTAAAAGGATATATGCTGGCACATATTTCTCATATTTGATGTATGTTGTTGAATATGCTCCAACAGAGAACAATATTGTAAACATGTATACGTACAAATTAGGTGGATTTAAATATATTAGTGGTAGAGCAGCAAACATTACAAATACACCTTTAAACATAGATGTCGTAACAGATTTATTTCGTTTTCTAGATGTGATATATGTGATAGGACCTAAAAGTACCGTAGCAAATATTAATAATTGATTAATATTAATGAATCCGATTGATTGTAATTCGAAAATAATATTATTCAATGATTGAACATCATTCATAATATATGCACTACCAGTTAATATTCCGATAAAAATTGGAAGAGAAATAATAAATTTGTAAATGGGTGATAGAGTGTTTTTTAGACTTGTTTCAATCGTTGGAGAAACATACCCAATAAAAGATATAATAGGCATTAACAGTAAGTCAAAGATTTTTGTTGACTTTTTAATATACAAATAACTGTAATTTATCAACATTTCAATGGGTGTGTATGCATTAGACATATTAAATTTATATTTAATATACGCCTTAATAATGCTTTCGATTTCATTTTTGTAAATTGTAACAGATTAGATATATAGGGTTTTAGACACAATATATTTTAAATGGCTCAAGGACCACCCATAAGCACATTTATTCCAGAATCGATAGGTTCTAAAGATATTCTTTTTGAAAATGCTCCTTTAGTTGGGACAGTTGATTTTTATGATGGTGTAATTATTTTTGCTCCTGCATTTACATTTATGCTCATTGGAGATATATTTACACCAGCACCATTAGAACCATATAATTTAGTATTTTCATTAATATTAGCATTACTTGGTTTATCACTCTTATTAATAAAACCAAGACACATGACATTATATGATTGGTTTAATGTTCAAAAAGACTTTAGACAAAGAGAAAAAGATTTATCAAAAAATTATACGAATAAAGATGGCAAACCATTTGAATCGTTAACAATTGTTCCTGATGATGATACAAGAAAATTAACAAAAGTAGATAAAATATATCCTGAAAGAAATGCAATTGAATTAGATGACGGAACAATGGTATCTATTATCGAATTTACAGGTTCTAACTTAGACATGGGTTCCCAAGAAAATATTGTAAATACGGTTATGCAATATTCTCAAAAAATAAGTTCTCAGTTACAAAATGACATTCAATTTTATATGCCTATGAGACCTGTTTCAACGGAAACAACAGCAAAAAGATATGAAAATCAATTAGATGATTTGGAAGTAGAAACAGAACAAGATGAATTTTTAAGTGTCTATTTAGATGACAGGTCAATGTGGGTAAACAATTTAAGTTCAGCAAGTTTCATTAGAGAACAATATGTTGTTCTTACGGTAGAACAGAATGAAGTTTATTCTAGTTCTTCGCCAACATCTAGTAGTGGACTTGATGCGATTCCGGGGGGTGAATTAATTAAAGATATTTTCCTCGGATTAACAGGAAATCAAGCAATGGAGTCTAAACAAGAAAGAAGAAGAAAACAACTTCGTGAATTAGCAAAAAGAAGAGAAACTGTTGGAAATATATTAAGTGTTGGTCCTGGTAATTCTTACAGTATTGTTGAATCAAAAAAATGTATAGGTTTAATTAAAGAATTTTGGGAAGGCGAACGAATTAAATCTGATGAGATGAATGCATTGTCAACTAAATATAACTTTTCGATTTCACAAATAAATGAAATAAATCAAACAGGTGATAAAAATGATTAATACAATTAAATCGTTATTAGGTGGTGGTAGTAAAACAGAATCGAATGATGAAGATGTAGATAAAAAATATAAAGAACAGTCAAATAGAACATTAGAAACACCGTCAAGAAATCGTGTATTTAGAGACATGGTTTCACCGACATCATTTATTGAAGAAGAAAATTATGTTAGGTCTGGAGGGGATTACGTAGAAACATTGTTTATTCTTAATTGGCCAGATGAGCCAGAATTATTATATCTTGAAGAAATTTTATATAAATTACCAATAAGTACAGATATTAGTATTCATGTTTCACCAAGAGAAAAAGATAAAGCATTGTCTAAATTAGAACGTGAATTAGAAAAAGCAAATGCTCAAGTTGGACAAGGAGTTACAGCAGCGTCACAACAATCAAGACAAAAGAAGTTACAAAATATTAATCGCGTGTATAATGAATTAAAAGAAACAGATGCAAACTTATTCGAAATGGGTATGTATATTACGGTTCGAGCAGATGACCCAGAAGAATTAGAGCTTGCTGTTGAAAATCTTGTTCGTGAATTGCGTACCAATAGAATGATGCCAGAAATTCTTAGAAAACAACAAAAAGAAGGAATGCAATCAGCAAGTCCAATTGGTAAAGATATGATTGGCTATAGAACAGCAGCAATTAGTGGTGCTGTAGGAGCACAATATCCATTTAGTACAACAACAGTAATGGAGCCGGGAGGAATTGATTATGGTATTCACGCGGTTAATAATTCACCATTTTGTATAAACAGATTTGAAGGTCGTAAGAACGGATATAACCAAATCACTGCAGGAAAAATCGGGTCGGGGAAAACTTTTGGAACTTTATTAGAAATATTGCGAACAAAAGCTGCATATGGTGATGATTTAATTGTATTCATGTTAGACCCATTAAATGGATTCAAACCAATAATTAATTTACTCGGTGGAAAAGAAGTTACTGTAGGTGGAAAAGTAAATCTTAATCCAATGAGAATTATTGAGACTCCTGAAGATATTTTAGAAAGCGTAGCTGACCTTGACCCATATGGAGAAAAGAAACAAAATCTTATAGACTTTTTCGATATGTATTTTGCATTGCAAGGAAGAGAATTAAGCGATAGTAGAGATATATTAGAAATGTCTATAGAAGTTACATACAATGAAGCTGGTATTACTTCAGACCCAGAAACTCATCATAATGAATCACCAACTATAACAGATTTAATTTCTGTGCTTAAAGATATGTCTGAAAATCCAGATAAATTTGCAGCATCTAATTCAGAAGAATTAATTGCACAAATTGAAAAACATTCATCTAGACTTGTTCTTGCTCTTAATTCATTTACAGAAGGCGGTAAATACGAGAATTTATCAAATAAAACAGAACTAAATCTTAAAGATGAAGATATTGTATACTTCAACTTAAGTCAACAAGAAGGAAGTGGAAATCTTGGATTGATGATGCATCTTTTACTTAGTGAAGTTTATGAAAGAGCGAAAGAAACAGATAAAAAAGTATTGTTCTGTATTGACGAAGCTCATTATATCATGTCTGATGCTCGTTCACTGGATTTCCTTGAGCAAGCCGTAAGACACTCTCGGCACTATGAACTTGGAATTAATTTCATTACGCAAACGCTTGAAGAATTCTTTGCTCATGAACAATCTGAAGCAATCGCTCAACAATGTTCTCTGAAAAGATTCCACAAACTAGAATCTGGATTAACAGATGAAATAAAAGAAGTATTGAGTCTTAATGATGCTCAAGTTAATTTCATTAAAAATGCTGAACCGGGTAGTGAAGAAACAGGATATTCAGAAGCATTATACGGCGTAGATGAACATGGATATGTTCCTGTTCGTATATATCCTAGTGACTTAGAAATTCAAGCTATAACGGCTGCGGGAGGATAAAACTAATAGGACTAAATATCTATATTATATATAATAAATGGTCAATATTCCAACAATTCCTATTGATGATACTATACGGACAGCAACAAATACGCTTGCAGAAAGTATAAATGATGAGATAAATTTAATTCATGTTAAACCTCCAGAACAAAGTGACGGTATGGATGTTGCGAATGAATTTTTAGAATCTGTACATTTAATTGAACATAAAAAAAGATTTCTTAGACCGGATAAAAATATAAGTCCTACATGTGGGATGGAAATATGGTATGAAGATAATACAATTAAATTTATGTTTTATACACCTAATAAAGAAGTGGAACAAGAATATAGACAACAAATAACAGGGTACTATCCAGAATGTGAAATTGCAAAGCAAACACCAAGCGAAGGAATGTTTATTCGGGCTGATAAAGAAAAAACAGAATCTATGGCTGTTATGCAATTTCAGTTAGCTAAACATTACTTTATGCCTTTGGCTAGTCCTGTATCTGAAGATAACGAATTAGAATCTGACCCATTAAAACGTATAATTAATGAAATTGATACAAAAGATGATACAAGATTAGTGTTACAATATTTATACAAACCAGCACCATATGATTGGACTGAAGGACAACAAACTAATTTAGAAACAAAAGCAAAAAAGATTCAAAATAAAGGTGGATTTAAAACACGTTATTGGGGATTAAAAATTGATGAGGTTGATGACCCCGGAATATATGAAACGGCAGCATCTGAAATGCGTGCTAGATTAAATAAATCTGCATATTATCTTAATATTCGGCTAGCTATTATTTGCTCTGGTAATACGCAAGAACAAGCTGATAGAAAAGCAAAAGCAAGAGGAAAAGCTGTCGTAAATACTTTACGGCATTTATATGCAACGCGAGCAGGACAAACAATTGTTCCTAAAAATTATAGATTAAATAAAGAAAGAAATGCTAAAGAACTTCTTGTAAATATGATTGAAAGAAATGAGACATACATGAAAAGGCCAAAAAGATTCCATGAATGGTTATGGCATAGACTAACTCCAAATAATGATATTATAATATTAACGGCTGGAGAATTGGCTGGACATATACATCTACCAAGTCAAGATGACGTGAGTACGGGAGCAATTGAGTTCAAAAGCGATATGGTTTCAGGAGAAGTTCCTCCCGATGTCGAAGACTTCGAACCTGTTGCTAAAGAAGAAAGAAAAGAATTTGATGAAGATGAAATTATTGATTTATCAGAAGAAATTGAAGAAGAACCGCATGAAAAACATATGAATGATACAGAAGATACGCCTTCAACGTTATTTGATGAAAATGGTGATTAAAAATGGGAATATTTGATAAATTATTTGGCTCAGACGACCCGATTTCGACGGAATTAGACCGTGTTGAAAAAGAAAAAAAGATGAAATCTAAAAATAAAGATGATAATGAAGAAAATTCAGAGTATGAATTGGAACCTGTGGACGGTGAAGAATTCCCTCCAGAAAATGTATTATATGGAAAAAAATGTTGGCCATATGAAATTGACCCTGTAGATAGTCAAAAATTATCTGGACGTGAATTGTACACAATTGATGACAATGGCGATTGGTATATGGGTAAAGATATTAGAGAATTAATAGAAAATAGAAGACATGCACCTGAAGATGCAACAAGAATCGGATATACTAAAGATAATGTAAAAGGTGTAAAAGATGTATATATTGACCATGATGCTTTATTTAGACATATTGCTTTGTTCGGTCAAACAGGATATGGTAAATCAACATTAATGCGTAATATGTTGTTACAATGGATTAATGCAGGATTTGGTATATGTTATGTAGACCCGAAAGGTGATGACTCCATAGAACTCTTAGAACAACTTCCTCCTCATCGTATAGACGATATTGTATGGGTTGAACCCGGTTCAAGTAGAGAAAAACAAGTAGGATTTAATGTTTTCGATACGGCTGCGAATCCGGGTGACCCAGATTACGAAAGAGAAGTTAATAGTGTTGCTGGAGACTTTATCGGAATTTTAAAAGATAAATCTGAATATTGGGGTCCTCAAATTGGTAATATTACAGAAACACTTGTACAACAATTAATTCGTGCAGAAGAACCGTTTAATCCAATTGACCTTGTAAAAATAATAACTGATGAAGAAGAAAGAAAATTATTCGCTGAAAATTATGGTGATGACTTAGAACAAGTCTTTATGAAAAGAGTGGCAGAACAAGAAGATGATGCTTTCGAACCAATTCTTCGTCGTGTTCGCCAATGGGTTTCTGACCGTGAAACAAGACAAGTAATGGCTCATTCTCGTTCTAAAATAAACATTTCTGAAGTTGTACAAGATGATAAAATACTTATTGTAAATACAGCTAGTATAGAATCGCATGATACAAAAGAAATTATTATAAGAATGGTTATTGCAAGAATTTGGTCAGCAGTTCGTACTCGTAAAAAAGATAATAATCATGAACCAGACCCATTCTTCCTCTGTATTGACGAATTTGACAAAGTTATAAGTGATAATTTCGATATTAATGATATTGTATCACAAGCCCGTTCTTTCAGATTATCTGTATTCGTCGCAAATCAGCAACCAAGTCAACTTCCAAAAGAAACAAAAACAGCATTACAACAAGTTCAATCAATTCTAAGTTTCAATCCGGGTGGTCACCCCGGTGATGCACAAGATATTGCTCATGTTCTTGGAGATGTAGATGCATGGAAACTCGGAGACTTAGATAGATACACGGTTGTAGGTCGTCCATACATGAATGAATCTCAACAACCAGCTATTATTATAAATACATTTGGTGAATATCCGCCGTTACGTGAACAAGATGAAGCCGAAGCAATTTTATTACGTAGTTTAAATAAATATGGTACAGAACCAAAAGTTGAAACAAACCTAGATAAATATGGTGTAAAACGATTCTTAGATAAATCAGATATTGGACATAAAATCAATGATATGGGTGATACCATAACAACTGAACAATTACTGGAATCTATTTACACTGCTCAACTTCGTAATGAAACAAAAGAAATTGATGGCAAAGATGATTGGGTAACGCTTGAACAATTAACAGAAGAAGTTGAAAAATATGTAGGTTCAATGTCAGATGTATATGCATCAAAGATAAGTAATGTATTAGAAAGCATATCTAGCAAAGATGTTGAAAGACGCGTAAGTGATAGTGCTTATTATAGATTAACAGATGCTGGATTGAAAAAAGCATTCGAACCTGATACAGGTTCAGCGGCTAGCGGCGGTAAATCTCCACACAGAATTCTTCTTAGAAAAGGACATACAGCATTTACAAAATTAGGTTATTCTGTTACATTACCATCTCAAAATGAAGGTGGTCAACTACCGGACGGAGTTGCTAAACCACCAATTAATCCAATGGAAGAATCAAATAACTTTGATGAAGCTGTTGAAAAAGAAAAAGAACTTGTGAAAAGATACCCTCGTTTAGCTCAACTATTTGGTGATAAAGAAGTTTCTCTAGAAGCTGAATCCACTACAATAACAAGACCGGCACAAACAATTAAAAACTTAATTAAAGCAATTAGAGATAACAAACATTGCGTCTTTTTAGTTAAAGATGGAACTCCTAAAAACGATGAATTCTCTTATTGGGCGCGTGTCGGAGAAGATATCTTAACAGACCCACCATTCGTTAGAAGTGTAGATGAACATGGTAATAGAACATTCTATACAACAAATAAAAAAGTAAAACTATCTAATAACGCAACGGCATTAGTTAAAAAAGATGCAGGACAATCATCATGGTCTGAATATGGAAAACAATATCAAAATCCCGGTGATAACAATATTCAAATTAGACTTACAACCTCAAATAACGATGAACCCGTAGCTAAATTTGATGATGCAACAAAATTAATAAGAAATCCAAGTCCAAAATCATTCCCATACAATTATTATAGGGATTCAAAATCAAAAGAAACAATTGTAAAAGATAAAGACGGAAATATTGTAGATACATATGATAATCTTAAAGATATGAGGAAAGATGGTAAATACAAAGTAATTCATATGCCAATAATACCTGATTATGAATTCCCAAACGGAACATATCCAAGTCCAAATGATTGGACTTTTGTTATTATACCTGAAAGTGAACAAAAAGGCCCACAAATTTATGAAAACGGAGAAATGGAACCATTATTACCTGAAGACGGTGCAAAAATAGACCCTAATGATTTCGATGACTTACAAATAGATATGAATTTCGAATCTCTTATACCAGAAGCACAACTTCAAGATGAGTTTGATGAATTAATTATAAGTCCAAATGAAGATGATACCGATGCATTAACAAAAGGTCCTGATTTAGATGAAGTTGATTCAAATATTAAAATAAATGATTCTAAAAAAGTAAATACAGATGAAAACAAAAAAGTAAATGATAACAATAATGAAGAAGAAACAGGTAGAGGTCTTACAGATATTATAAAAATAGACGATGATACTACAGAAGAAGATGATACTACAGAAGAAGATGATACTACAGAAGAAGATGATACTACAGAAGAAGATGATGATAACAGTAGTATACCAGAATTTCCACCATAAATAATACCTAAACGAATCATATTTATAAGAAATATTGTGCTATATTTGAGATTCTGTATGCCAGAATATGAATATAAATAGATAGATAAAATATCATATATAATCGATAGTATTAAATGTTAGAATTACATTTATTATTTATGAGCGTAGAAACAACCGTTATTGAAGGAAAATATACAGATGCTATCGTTTTCTTGCCAGAAGAAGAAATTGAAGAAAACGCATATAATCAAATTCAAACGATGGTAAATCATCCTGCTTTTCAGAATAAAGTTCGAATTATGCCCGATACACATTATGGGGCTGGTGCTGTAATAGGCTTTACTGCACCAGTATCTAACATGGTAATACCTAACGTGGTTGGAGTGGATTTGGGTTGTGGAATGTATGCTTTCAAGCTTTCTAACGTTGATTTAGACTTATCTGATGAATCGGTATTAGAACAAGTTGACAAAGATATTCGTTCACGCGTACCTATGGGTCAAAGCGTTAATTCAGAAGAAGTTTATCATATGAAAAATGATATGCCTTGGAGTGAAATTGATTCTAATTGGAAAAACTTTGCACTTAATTATTTAGATAATATTCCATTAGGTGAATATCACCCAGATGAATTTAATTATGATATTGATTATTTCAAAGAATTATGTTATAAAATAGGAGAAGACATCAATAGAGCAATTGCGGCCTGCGGTTCGAACGGTGGGGGTAACCATATGGTTGAGCTTTGTAGGGACTCTAACGGCGATATTTGGTGTGTAATTCATTCTGGGTCTCGTGGTCTTGGATATAAGACTGCGGAGTATCATCAGGGTCGTGCGGTAGATATTCGTACTAATGATGGTATTCGGAAAGCGTTATCGAATTTGGTGAGTGATTACGGCGAATACGTCAAGCCAGATGTAGATAGTGTTAGTAATGGTGAGTTACATGAGTGGATTCATAATAAACAGATTGTGGATTATGATAGATTAAAGGAAGATTATAAAGATACAGAGGATGCATATTTGATTGAAGAGATTAGTAATGTAATTAATGGTGTGAGTAGAGGTCAGTTTAATAAGTACGAAGAATATATTGAAAGTATTACGAGTGAAGAATTAGATGCTATGTCTGGTTCGGAAGACTTAGCGTACTTAGATGGTGAGGAAGCTATCGAGTATTACGTGGATATGGCTTTTGCTCAGATGTATGCTTCAGAGTCTCGGAAGGAGATGGCTCGTCGGGTAGCGGATGTGTTGGGTGCCGAGATTGTAGATGAAATTGAATCTGTGCATAATTACATTGACTATGAGGATGGAATCATGCGTAAGGGGGCGACACCCGCTCGTGAGGGTCAGCGAGCAATTATTCCGATGAATATGGCATATGGTTCGTTGCTTGTTCGTGGGAAGGGTAATGAGGAAGCGAATTATTCTGCACCTCATGGTGCGGGTCGTGTGATGAGTCGTACACGGGCAAAAAATGAGTTGAGTGAGGAAGAATTTAGAGAGCAGATGAGTGATACATTTGCTTCGTCTCTGCCGTTGGATGAGGCACCAAATTCGTACAAGGATGTAGATATGATACGAAAGGCTATGGAGCCGATGGTAGAGATTGAGGACCATCTTAAGCCGATTCTGAGTATGAAGGCAAATGATTAGTTAAGTTAATTATTAAAAAACATAGTTATAGATAACGAAGTATACATATGTATGTTTTGTGGAGGGATTTTTAATTGAGCCAAAATCTATGTATATATATATTCTTTCATTTGGTTTTTATATTCTAGTTGAATGTTATTTGCTGGTTTTACACTTTGACATTTAATTTGTAAATATGTATTACCATTTATATATTTCCTCGTCATTTCTTCAAATTTTATTGTGCCAGAATCACGAGATTTAATTAATTCTTTTCTTAAAGATTTAAATTCTTTTTCAATGCTCATAATTATAATATAAATAACATGATTAAAAGACTATTGGTTATATTCTTATGAAGTTCTACGGGTCAAGTTACTCGTAGTAATTTATCATATATACAGTATAGACTAACTTAAGAATTTGATTGCGTATGATACATATTATATGGATTGATTATAGCTGTATTTATAATATTATTGATTAAAGTAAATTTTTTTAATACGTACTTAATTATTTTGTATTAGAAATTAATATAGGGATTTAGATTAAATGTATTTATATGAATGATGATGTACTTAAACCTGTTATAGATAATAAGGTTCAATATGCTGGTAGTACACATTTTTCAATAATGAATGATTTTAAAAATGATTTTATAGGTATGTATGTTAATGCTCATCGTTTTAAACAAGTTCTTGATGCTTATCGTGGTAAAGTACCGCAACAGGGTGATAAGATAAGTGTAGATTTTGAGAATGGTCAATCGAGAATATATCAAGTGATTAAAACGGGGAAAAATATTGATGTGACATATAAAAGAAAAGATAAGTATAGTCTTAAGTGTCTGAAAGTAGGAACAGATGAAGAAAATTATCCTGATGAAATAGTCATAGGTTATAGTCGTGGTAGTTTTGAGAGTTTATAAATTATGTATTGTATAATCATATAAATTACAAAAGTTTATATTTATTGAATCCTGTGAATAAAACATGAATATTGTAACGGTTGATTTGGATGATACTCTTATTAGTACGCATAGGTATTATGAAGAAGCTAAAAATAATTATGCAGATTATATGGAATCAAATTTTAATTTTGATAAATCAGAAGTTATTAATTTATTAGAAAAAACAGATATAGAGTTATTTAACGAGATGGGTTTAACTAAGAAGCGTTTTCCGAGAGCGTTTATTGAAACAACAGAAATATTATTAGCGGATGAATCTGTATCTATTGATAAGCATAAGAAAAAAGCTCAAGAGTTCGGTTTAGAAGCATTTAAAACAGAAAATGAATATAAAAATATAGGCTTTATTGATGGTGCAGAAGAAATGCTTAATATTTTACGAGAAAAATATGATAGAATGCACTTATTAACGGCTGGCGTACCGGAAGTTCAAAATCCTAAAATTAGAGCTTTAAATTTAAATAATTGGTTTGATGAAGTTCATATTGTTAAATTTAATAACAAAAATACTATTCTTTTACAATTACGTGAAAAATATGATACTACTAATATAACTCATATAGGAAATTCGGAAAAAAGTGATGTTCAGGCAGCTATTGATGCAGGTGTTAATGCGGTATATATTCCAAATAGTGAATGGGCTGGTACAAGTGATACAGATTATTCAAAAATAGATAATGTAAAAATATATAATACTGTATTGGATTGCGTTTCTTATTTAAATTCTTAATTAGATATATTTTTCTATAGCATATATAATTCCAATTAACGCAAAGGAAATATAAAATAAAGGACTAACGAATACAAGCAGTAGTGGGAGAATAAGGTATAGTGCATAAATGTGAATAGATTTAAATAAATCTAATTCATAAGGTAACTTTCTTAATACGCCTAATCCAATTGATACAGAAAAGATAAATATAAATAGATTTGTTCCAATTGGAGAAAGTGAAAACAATCCAATAATTATTGCAGGAAACATTGTTGCTAATACATTTGCAGAAATTGCTTCAACAAAATTATCTGTTTTTCGTTTTGTGTGAACAATTCTTTTATATCTATCAAACAGTTGAGACCAAGAGCCGGGATAATTAGAATAGTTATTATTATTAACTATCACCTCATCTTGTTTATTTTGGTTGATTTGTTTCTGCATATATACTTCGATTACGCGTATAAATATAAAAATATCGATTTAAAAATCATAGTTTAAAAATCGTATAATGGATTTATTACAAGAAAATATTGTAGATGTAACTGAGCAACTAAAAAGAGATAATTATTCGTTAACATGGAAAGAATATGCATCTTATTTATATCATCATGATGATATGTATTTTTCAAAAGAGCAATGTGTGATTATTGCTGGAAAATCATTTAATAATTATACGTTGACAGAGATTTGTGAAAAAACAAATTGGGCTGAGGAAAAATTGTATGAAGAGAAAAATAATTTAAATTTTGAAGAACAAATTCATACGAGAGATGCAGAATTTGAAATTTATAAAACAATTGTTCCGGCGGAACCTATGAGATTGATTGGTAAGTATTCAGAATATGTTGGTTCTGAAAAAGTTTGTATTTATATTTCTGCAAGTGAAAATAAGTATGTATGTGTTTGGTATCAATATACAGAACAAGATGAAACAAATGAAGATTTATTTGCATTTACAAATTATAAAACGGTGAATGAATTTAAGACGTTTATTGATTATGAAACGTTTATGTCAGAATGTAAATGGATTCCAGAAAATATTGATACGGATAACAATATTATTTTAGATGGTCCATTATATAATTCAGATTTATTAATTTCATAATCGAAAAGCTATTAAACTTTGTGTTTGTACGTATAAATATGAATGAATTAACCGTTAAAAATATTGCTAATTATATTAAACGAGGTTCTAATAATGATAATTTTAATTCACAATCATCAGAACAAATAATTATGAATCAAAAAAGTTCTATATTATGTAATGTAATGTATAGTTTTATACATGAAAATGAAGAATTACGTTCAAAATATAATATGAGAACATTAGAACAAGAATTTAATGATTTAAATTTAGAACCGAATGAATTCATTGAAATGAAATTTAGGCAAGATATATTATCTCCAGAATTACAAGAATTATTACCTGAAGAAGTAATTAATAAATGGATTCAGTATAATTTAACAGAATTTAAACGTCAAGTATAATAAAAATATTTATATGGCATAAAGATATATTTTTCATATGGTTGAAAAAATTACTGTTAAAGCCCTTGAACAATATTATAATGGTGAAATTCTTGATGAATTATCTAGTGGACATATTTATGAAGCTATGTGCGAAAAAATTGTTGAATTGAATCCTGATTATAAAATTGAGAATTTAGCTTCAGAATATAATAGTTTACAAAATGTTGAAGCTGAAGAGTTTGTTGAAATGAAACTTGAAGCTGTATTAAGTGATGAAGTTAAAAAAGTAATTACTATTCGACAGTATGAAAAATGGATTAAATCTACAATACAAGGATTTAAAGATTATGATGTTTTATAAGTATATGTAAAGACATATAGGGTATTATATGAAAACTTAATTATGGAGCCTATATCCGTAATCACAGGCGTTATTGCAGGAGATGTTGCACATAAAATAGCTCAAGATGTAAATAATACCGATGAAGAAGTAGCAAAACATATTCAAAGAGGAAATATTAATAAAGCAATTGAAGAATCAAATAGGTCAATGATAGGTAATATTTACGTTGCCGTTAGAGACGTTATTGATGAAAGAGATGATATAAATGTAACGGAAGCTGAAATGGCACATTTTAGACAAAAAATAAAAAAAGAAGCAGGTGTTACGAGAATCGAAGAAATAATTCCGCATAATAAATAAATATTTATATACTTCCAATACTTAATATTTCTTTAATGATAAACGATTGGTATGGTAGACATCCTTTTATTTCAGATTTAATTGTATTGTTATCACCCGGACTATTAGTATTTATAATGTGGATGATTTTAGGTTTAGATACGCATAGTTCATTATTACAAGGAATTGCAACATCTGTATTTGTATTTGGACTACTATTATATTTAAAAATTAAACACAATACAAAAATATTTAGATATTTTAATATTTAATTATATTATGTAATCTTTTTTCCGTTGAAGGATGCGTATTTAAATAGGGTAAATATTTTATATTTATTGATTTATATTGATTATTTTTTCTTAATCTTTTAGAAACAAGATATGCTGACGTATGTTCAATTGCAAATTTATCTGCATTATATTCAAATTGGTGATTAACATAATTTAAAATATAAGGTATAAAAATAGTCATTAAAAATAAAAAAATAATAGTAAATTTGATAGATGAATACGTATAATATAAAATTTGTACAGAAAAGAATATTAAAAGTAAATATAAAAAAGAATATTTAAGTAAATCATTATTTACAATATGTCCTATTTCATGTGAAATTATGACTTTAGATTCATCAATAGATTCTGTTTCTTCAGGAATATACAAAATATTAGGTTTTAATATTTTATATATTAATATACCTCCATTTAATTTTTCTAATTTGATATAAACTTTATTAATATTATATTTATTTGTTAATTTATTTGAAAATATTTGTAATTTTTTATTTGAATTCGTATTATTATTATAGTTAATAGCATTATAGTTTAAAAAATTATATATTAAAAATATAAAAATTAAAAAAATAAATATTAAAAATATATTTATATATTGACTTAAAATAACTAGTAATAAACAAATAAATGAAAATTTTAATCCTTTATTTAAATATCTTATAAATACATTCATATTATGATATTAATTGTTTTAAATCAGATAATTCTAATTTTCTTAGATATGAAACAAATATAGGTAAACCATATGCAGGTTGGAATTCCGTCGTTAATGAACCGATAATATAACCCATAGATGTGAAATATATTAATGCAACAATACTTGCTAATGGAGCTAATATAATTGATAAGAAAAAGACTTCTGTTATAAGTCCAAATAACAAACTTAATACAATAATAAATACAAACGATTTAATGTATGTTTTAGATAAACATATCTGAAATAGTGTATATAAAACCGCATCTAATGCAGATAATTCATCATCTACAGAATATCTACTATATGCAAATAACATAGCTGAGAATAAATACAAACCTGTTAACGAAAATAGAATCCCAAGTAATGCAATTAATATTAATATAAATGCTAATATAGTAGATGATTCTACGTCAATAATATTAATTAATATTGGCATTAAAATATAAATTATTCCCGAAGGAATAAGTGTAACACCAACAATAATAAAACTAATAATACCTTTCTGTGTTAGTACTAAAATTGATTCATAATTAGGTGGATTTGAATTAACACCCTTCGTAATACGTTCCTGTGAAACAGAAATCATATAACCTAATAATGGAATTAAACCAATTATCGTAAAAAATAATACCGAACCAATAATATACATTGTAATCGGTATTCTACGAATATATTTAATTGTCTCAATTAACATTATATTACTAAATGATAACCAAGCATAAAATGTTTACCTATCTCAAATTAACGTATATTCATACGATTACCAACAGATACATTTTTCGATTCAATCATTCCATTTCTATATATTTCTAATTCAACTTCATCACTAGGTTCAGTATATATCGCAATGTAACTAGCTAAATCTTCATTTGTTCGAATATCAACCCCATCAACACTTTTTATGATATCTGGTGTAGAATACCCATCCTGTAAAGTTAATAAATTTAATTCACTATCTAAAAATTCATCCTCTATATCAGAAATAATTAATCCTCTATCTACATCTAAATTATTAGATATATTTTTATTATAATCTAATTCTTTCGTTTCAATCCCAAGATAACTATGTTCCTTACTACCTGTCTCTATTAAACTTTGACCGACAGAATGAGCTAATCTAGATGAAACAGCATAACCAACATTTTCACCTACCGTAGCTCTATTAACACCAATTACAGAATTACTACTCTCACTATATAATGGTCCACCACTATTACCCGGATTTAATGCAGCATCCGTTTGAATAGTATCAGGAATACTAAATTCTGTTTCAATTCCCATAGATACTTTATTTGCGCTTACAACACCCATAGTAACCGTATTATCTAAACCACTTGGAGAACCAATTGCAACTACAGCTTCACCCACTGAAGGTGTATTCATTTGCATAGGTAATACAGGCGTATCATCAGGAATATAATCTGGTTTTATAATCCCAATATCTGTATCTCTATCCGAACCCGTAAGTTCAGCATCACTCCATTCTCCATTTTCATACTGTACATAAAATTCTGAATATCCACTAATAACATGGTCATTCGTCATAATATGTTCATCTGTATACATAAATCCTGAACCTTGTGATTCTATATCGTCTTGACCTTCTGATTTTGCATATATAGTAACAATACCTGATTGTGCTTTATCTAAAGTCATTTCACCTGCATAATCAACCGTATTTACAGTCGTTTGATTCGTAATAAAGTTATTTGTTGAATTTCCATCATCAATATACAATGGTACTATATATGCACCAATCAAAAAACCAAAAAATGATAATAAAATAATAACTAAAACGCTGAATATTTTATCAAATAAACTTGTCATTAATATTATAATAACACTATAACAATATTAATCTTTCTTAAACAAAATAATATCTATCTTCAGTTAATAATTTAGGGTATGGGGTACCTTTATATAATGCGCATGTTTAAGAAAGCACAAGAAAAAACAGATGCGGTATCGCCAGTAAT
>LFCJ01000220.1_pt1 | contig 33824 bp, 34 predicted proteins | sample 643141 | NCBI WGS metagenome assembly LFCJ01 (sample SAMN03766243, study PRJNA286221) | soda lake metagenome | biome: soda lake; feature: Kulunda steppe; material: water; isolation source: sample B1-Br-g2 brine of Lake Bitter-1 | place: Russia: Kulunda steppe | collected 2010-07
CACGATTCTCGTTTTTAATAACTTGTTTCTTCCAGTTCATGCTCTAAAATTTTATTTCCGTTCTTATCAAAGTAGAAGACTCCTTCAAACTGTTTATTGTCCAACATTAGAGGTATCCAGTACCTGTCATCTGGCCACATCTTGCCGAGCGGTATTTCGTCTGTTTTGAACCATTCGGGATTAGCTTCTTCTGTCTCTCGAGGTTCGCCTTTGTACTGGCTTGTCCGGAATACATCTACATCCATGAAAGGCTTGTCTCCGAAATAAAACTGTAGTTCTCCTACTTTCTCAAGTTTCTCTATCTCCAACCTAGTTTCTTCTTTAACCTCTCTTTTGGTGGCCTCTTTTGAGGATTCACCTTCTTCTATTTTCCCTCCTGGAGCGTTGTAAAGTCCTTCTCCAAGACCTCTCTTCTTTTTGATTAGAAGTACTTCGTCTTCATCAAAGACAAAACAGAGGTTGGCAGACATCTCAAATTCATCTCTATCCATAGCTAGATTTAGATAAGTGTATGAACCTTCTTTTAGATTACCTCTTCAAAGCTGAAAAATTCTTCCTGCTATATGGTTAGTGATAATAGAAATAAGAGTAGCATAACAAAGGTTAGGGCTACCTTAGCGAATATAGAACTCAATAAAGCCATAGTGGTTGTTATGCTTGATTGAAAAGCTTTTTCAGAATCTTTTCCTAACATTATCTCTCTTAAGAATACTACTCCTGCTACCCCAATTATTATGCCGAAAGGCCCGGTGAAGAGGAAAAGTAGTCCTGCTGCTATGCCTGCCATCAAAGCTGTTTTCTGAGATGCTCCTGATTTATCAGCTCCTATATATGTTGCGATGTAATCAACCGCGATAGCAAATATTCCTGTAAATATGATTACACCAAAAAGTATGGGTCCTGGCGTGCTGTAACCGGTGCTCCACCAGTACAGAAAAACGCCTATGACTGAGAATAATGGTCCTGGTAGAGACGGTACAATACTTCCTACAATACCGATTAACAATAATGCTAGAGCAGCAAAGAGGTATAGAGAGGTCATTCGTTACCTTCTAAATACTCTCTTACTGTTATAAGTTCGCCCATGTTCTTGTGGAACTGTTCTAAACTGTTGTCTTGGACTGTGTTATCGATTTTGAGAGAGTGGTACTGGTCCAGACCAAAGGGCACAAAGTCCAGATGTTCAGACAAGGTCAATCCATACTTCACTGCTATCAGCGGTACAGGCAGTACTTTCAGACCTCTTCCTTTCTGTTTTTCAACTGTCTTAGATATCTCTGCCAATGTTAAGACTTCAGGACCTCCTATATTGTAGGCCTGATCTATGTGTTTCTCATCTTCAACAGCTTCTAAAAAGAGGTCTGCTATGTCCTCGACGTAGATAGGTTGAAACCGGTTTCTACCTCCTCCGGGAAGGAAGGTTAGATATGGTGTCAGAAGGCTTTCTGTAAAGTTTAGAAACTGTCCTCCTTCGCCGAATATTACCGAGGGCCGGAAGACTGTCCAGTCGAGTTCAGAGTCTTTAACCTGTCTCTCCGCTTCGCCTTTAGTTCTAAGATAAGCAGTATCCGCATCTGTTTCGGCTCCCAATGCACTCATATGTATGTAACGAGAGATGTCCGAAGAACGGCATTCTTCCAGCACATTTTCTGTTCCTTCAAAATGTACTTTCTCGTATGGTACAGAAGGCTTTTTGAGAGGCGAAAGACCTACAAGATGGATGACGGTATCGAACTCCTCGAAGTTCAAAGTATCCGGATCCGTCACGTCACATTTAATAGCTTCTACGTTAGGAGGTAGGTCTAGGACAGTTTTTTCGGGGTTAAGCCCTCCTACAGTTACGTTATGTCCTGAATAAGCTAGTCTGTGTGCAAGATGGGATCCTACAAAACCTGTTCCTCCTGTTACAAATATCTTCATTATATTAATATTTTGTTTAATATTAGTATTAGAGTTTTTGGAGCTAGATCGATAACTTTTGGCAGCTTAGTTAGAATGGAGGCTTTCAGAAGCGAATGCTCTGACGCGGTTGAGTCTTGTCAGGATGCGGATCTAGGAGTTGATACTCTTTGTCCTCAACGTTTGCAAACTGTCCGCAGGACGGGCATCGGCCATAACCGTTATGCTCCGAATTTACTTTTTCAGAGTATCCGCATACACACTCTAAACGGCTTGACATAGGATCTACCTTTAGATCAATCCTTTCAAGTATTGTTCCCCGAGAGAAGTATTTGAAGAGCTGTTCAAACCTTTCAGGTTTACAGAGGTTTTCATTAATCTCAACATGGGCTGAGCCGTTTGTCGAAACGCTTGAAAGATCCTGCATAACCTCAATTAGAACATTTCCTAACTTCTTCATCTATATCCTCTTACAGTCATTTCTGTTTCTCTGATCACTACCCTTCCCCATACACAAGTACAGGGATACAGCCATTTAATTAAGTTAAGGTATCAGTGCTCTGAATACCATTAGGGATTAAAGAGGTTCTCAGAGATTTTAACTCATTAAAATTGTGTGATTAACAATAGAAATTAACTTAGTTAGCGGGGCGTGGATTTGAACCACGGACCTCCGGGTTATGAGCCCGACGAGCACTCCTGGCTGCTCCACCCCGCTTCAACCTAATTTTAACATGTCTGACTGGTTTTGAATCAGTCAAATCGGTTTTCAACTGGTTAACAGTTATGCTTCTTGTCTGAAGCGTATGAATGAATCTGTGCGGTGAATCTTTTAAACTATGTTCCAGGTTTTCCGGGGAAAGGATAAAAACATCGGAGATGTCATACAGGTTTCTATGGTAAAGGTGCTTGGAGTAGATGAGGCTGGCAGAGGTCCCGTAATAGGAAGTATGTTTATTGGAGGCTTCATGGCAGAAGAAAGCGATTTAGAAAAAGTTGAAGAACTAGGAGTTAAAGACTCTAAGAAACTTTCTAACGTTAAAAGAGATTCAATAGATGAAGTACTGGAAAACTATGGAGATACTTTTCTTAAGGAGGTAGAAGCTTCTGAAATAGATGAGCTCCGAGAGATAATGTCGATAAACGAAATTGAGCTACAGGCATTTGTAGATGTGATTGAAAGAGCAGATCCCGATAAAGTCTTCGTTGATTTGCCGGAGCCTGACGGAGACCGTTTCATTAGAAAGATGAAGAAAGAGCTACCTCGTAGGTTCCAAGATATTGAGTTTGTGGCAGAACACGAGGCAGATGATACCTATCCAATAGTCTCTGCAGCCTCAATTGTAGCCAAATCTGCTCGTGAACGGCATATCAAGAGGCTTCAGGAGAAGTATGGCTACGACTTCAAATCAGGTTACCCTCATGACAAACCAACCATAAAGTTCTTGGAAAGATTTGTTGAAGAAAAGGGAGAGCTGCCGCCAGAAACACGTAAATCTTGGAGTACGGCTGAGAGGATTCTGAAGGAGAATAGCCAGAGCGGTCTAGAAGACTTCTAATACAATAAAAAGAATAGGTGTTAACTTTCCTGTTTATGGTCAAAGCCGAAATCACAGAGACCTCTATAAAGATCTGGGACGGGGAAGACGCAGAGAAAGTCCATGATGAACTCTACTATGGAAAGTACGTTGAGGAGAATTACCTCGAGCTTTCACTAGTTGAAGCTATGCACTTATATGAAAGAGGAGAGCTCGACCTAACCGAGGACGGTGAGAAGCTAAGTAGAGACCAGGCCTTCCAAACTTTCTCAGGGAAAGACGAAGAGTTTGACCACAAGTATGCAGTATACTCTGATCTACGTGAGAGAGGTTACATCGTTAAGACAGGGTTTAAATTCGGAACCCATTTTCGTGTATATCCGCGAGGAGTAAATCCGTACAAGGACGGGCCTAAAGAAGATAGAGAACACACAAAATGGATTGTACATGCTGTTCCTGAAAACTACAATCAGAACTACCAAGAAATGTCCCGAGCTGTACGTCTAGCACAGAACATCCGTGCAAAAATGCTTTGGGCAGTAGTTGACTCAGAAAGAGAAGTTACCTACTACCAAGTCGGGCGTGTGACACCTTAAATTTTTATGGATGGTTCTATAACTAATTTAACATGGCTTACAGAAGTTTGTCGTATCCTCTGGACTCCCCTAATATAAACAAACGTAGATGGGACTTTTGGAACGATTTGGGAATGGATATAGAGCAAATAGATGATTTACGTGCCTTGAGCCAGACACTTAAGACGACAACTCTCGAAAAGAAGCCTGTCAACGAGTACAGAAAAGACTTCACCAAACTAGGTGAAGAAGTAGAAGGAGAGATGAGTGTAGATGCTCTTTCTCAAGTGGATCTTTTTCTGGAAGAAGGAGAAGAAGTAACGGTAAGAGCCTTTGAAGCCAGTTCTTGGCCTGAAGAGGTCTATGATATCCGGCTGGAGGCGGTGGATCCTCAAAGTATATCTGAACGTAAAAGAGAGGTTTATGAGAGAGGTTCTATAGTGCTCACAGACGTTCCTCCAGAGGTTGATGACAGAATAACATATGGCGGAGTCTATGACTTTACTCCTATCCATTTCGGAAGCTATATTGTAGAGCCTGTTGACACAGAACGTAAAGATTTTGGGTATAACTAGCCTTAAATCCTTTCTACTCTCTCTAAACTTCCAAGGGGTTGAAAACTGAGGCTTTTCTAGCATATCTTTCCTGAAGTTTCTTACCAAAGTAAACTCCTACCAGTAGCCCTGCTAGGTGTGCTGATGATGCGAAAGGCCAAACCTGTACTCCTAAGACTCTTAATAAGACGTTGAATGTTTCGAAAGCTCCAAAGGCGTACAAACCTGTCTTAATCTTCATAGGTATTATAAAGAACAGAAGTATATCGGCTTTAGGATAAAGCATTGCTACAGCAGCAAATACCGCAACTACTGCGCCTGATGCTCCTACTGCTGAACCTAGAAGTTCTGGGTTGTCATGAATCAAGTTTAGAAAGTTTCTGAAAACTACAAAAGCCATACTTGCCACTATGCCTGAAGCAAAATAGAACTTAATGAACCTCTTGCTGCCTATCAGTCTCTCTAATGCGGTCCCGAAAAAGTAGAGAGTGATCATGTTGGCAAACAAGTGTAACTCGCTTCCATGTAGAAACATCACTGATACGATGCTCCAGGGAACCTGCGCTAGCTCGGATAGATCTGACTGAAGCGCGAAATTTTCATATACAATATTGTCCGCAGGGGTAGGCCCTAGAGATAGCTGTAAGAGATATATGAATGATGTGAAAAGTATTATAGAAAGTGTGTGGCTGTTCCGGAAAGTATTGAAAATATCTTTAGCTATAGACGGTTTATGGTTTCTCTTTGGAGGAGTATTCTTCACTTCTTTCTCTTTAAACCATTTATCGTTCTCTTCTTTCTCCTTTTCAATAGACTTCTCAAGTCCTTGACAGTCATGGTTTTCTGGTAGACGGTGTTCGGAACAGAACTTTTCGCCACAGTAGCGGCATTTAAAGCTCATATCTTCCTTACCACATTTTGAACACTCCGTCATACGGAAACTTCCTCAACCACATTTTTATCATAACGGATTCAGAACAAGAAGAAAAAGGAGAGAAGCTATTATAGAAACTCTGAGAGCTCTGAAACCTCTACTCTTTCCTGCTCTGTAGAGTCTCTATCTCTTACTGTAACCGTTTCCGGGTCATCTTCGAGAGTCTCGTAGTCGACTGTTATGCAGTAAGGTGTACCAACTTCATCCTGTCTTCTGTACCGTTTACCGATATTCCCGGTATCGTCATATTTGACTGAAAAACCTTCATCTCTCAGTTGGGAAGCTATCTCCCTAGCTTTCTCGCCTAAACCGTCTTTATCCATTAAAGGGAATACAGCTACTTCTGTAGGAGCAACTTCCTCTGTTAAACGCAAGACGGTTCTCTTCTCGTTGTCAACCTCGTCCTCGTCATAAGCATGAGCTAAAACTGTGTAAACCATTCTGTCGATACCGAATGAAGGTTCTACGACATGAGGGATAATGTGTTCTCCGGTTTTAGTCACTGTTTTTCTTTCAAAATTACATTTTTCTGTAGGTATCTCAAAGCTCTTGTTTTCCAGTTTGGCCTCTACAGTCTCTCCTTGGAATTCCTCCGGACTTTTCTTGGCTTTCTCCTGAATTTTCTCAGCAATTTGAGCTGCTTTGTTGCCGTATTCGGGTCCCAGGAAACCCATATCTGGATCTGCTTCTGTCACCTTTTTCTCGATCGGCTCATCGTATTCTTTGAAGACAGTATAGTCTTCTTCGCTGTACTCATCGTGTTTCTTAAGGTCGTAGCAGCCTCTGTACGCGAAACCGGTTATTTCTATCCAGTCTCCGTCGACTTGACTTTCCGCATCCCAGCAGTCGGATGCGTAATGAGAGAGTTCGTCGTTCTGATGCTGTCTAAAACGGAAACGTTCCATGTCGACACCTATGCTTCTGTACCATTCTGTAGCTAAACCTAGATAGTAGGCTATCCAATCTGATTTGATGACGTCCTGTTCAACAGCTTCCTTTACTGTCATTTCCTCACCTCTCTTATCTTTGTTTTGTGCTTCTCTGGAGTAGAGTTTCAGCTCGATATCCTCTACGTCAGAGATAGGAGGTCTGTCTTCTTCAGGATCAATGAAATGTTCAAGTTCGGCTTGTGTGAGCTCTCTGACCCTGACTAGACCTTTCCGTGGCGAGATTTCGTTTCTATAGGACTTACCTATCTGTGTTATACCGAACGGTAGCTGGTTCCTCATGTACTCTTTGAATCTGGGGAACTCGACGAAAATTCCCTGAGCTGTCTCAGGTCTTAGATATCCTTTCTGTCCTGATCCGGGTCCTATACTAGTCTTGAACATCAGGTTGAAGTCTTCAACCGGTATGTCTGATAGATCTTCTTCACAGTTCGGACATTTTAGGCTGTTTTCTCTGATAATCTCCTCTATCTTGTCGGTTGAGAATCCTTCTGCTTCACCTATCCCCGTATTATCTTCGACTATATGGTCAGCTCTAGAAGAGGTTCCGCACTCAGGACATTCTATAATCATGTCATCAAAGGTTTCTAAATGTCCTGAAGCTTCGAAAACTGCTTCAGGCATTATTGTAGGTGCTTCTATTTCTCTGTGTCCCAAAGAATCGGAGAATTTGTTTCTCCAGCTGTTTTCTATGTTACGTTTTAGTTCAGCTCCTTCAGGACCAAATGTTTGGAATCCTGCAACTCCTCCATAGGCTTCAGCAGTCTGTGAGAAAAATCCTCTTCTTTTAGACAGCTCAGAAATTTTTCTTGTTAAATCTTCCATAAGAAATCAACTCTCAAGGAATTTTTTATAGTGAGAACTAGAAAGGTTTTGAAAGTTCGAAAATTTATCGTTGAACCGGTTGAGCCGGTCCAAAACATCCACCCTTGATTGGCATTGTACTTCTGATTAAGAATGTACGAAGAAAGTTTTTAAGCATGTTCTATAAACGGAACCGGTAAAAACCATGGTCTAAAACCCTTATACAGTTATGAATACTTTGGATGATGTGGATGTTAAAGGTCGTAAAGTCATACTTAGGACTGATATCAATCTGCCTGTGGAGGACGGTCATCCGAACAAGACAGTACGTTTCGACCGTTACATGGAAACTATACAGGAGCTTTCTGATAGAGGAGCAAAGACGTTAGTTGTAGCCCATCAGGGAAGACCAGAGAGAGACGACTTTATATCGCTAGAGGAGCATGTTGAAATGGTTTCTGAGGAACTAGGTCAAGACACGGTTTTCATAAACTCTTTTTTCGGTAGTGAACTAGATGAAGAGTTTGAAAATCTTGAGAAAGGGGAGGTAGCTCTACTTGAGAATATACGTCTGCTTTCTGAGGAGCTGGAATCAGCAAGCTCTGAACAACACAGTAAGGATCTATTCATCGAAAATCTGGCAGAGAAAGCAGATCTTTATGTGAACGATGCCTTTTCAGTAGCTCATAGAGCCCATGCTTCGGTTATGGGTTTTGAGCCGCTTTTGGAATCTATAGCTGGAAGGGTAATGCAACAAGAGTTAGAAAACTGTAGAAAGATACGTGAAGAGCTAGAAGAACCACTTCTAGTTCTTGGAGGAGAAAAACCATCTGATATAATAGGGGTTATCGAAGAACTGGTTGAAAAAACAGATAAAATTCTTTTAGGAGGTATACCGGGAGAACTATCTCTAATTATAAAGGGTAACAATCTTGGAGAAAAGAGAGAGTGGATAGAGAAGAACGGTTTAGATGAGGAAAAAGAAACACTGGAAAGGCTGCTAGATAACCACGGCGATAAGATAATCGTTCCTGTGGACGTAGAAACAGGTCAAAGTTCTAAAAAACCTGGAAAAATAGGTGGAGAGGAAATGGTGTGGGACATAGGAAGAGAAACAGCCTCAAACTATGCAGAAGAGATAAAAAACGCGGAAACAGTGCTTATGAAAGGACCTATGGGAGCCTTTGACCAAGGGCACGGTAACGGTACAAGAAAGATAGTAGAAGCTATCGCCGAATCTGAGGGTTTCACCGTTCTAGGAGGAGGACATACATCCTCGCTGGTGCAAAGGTTTGGACACAGTCTAGACGATTTCTCCCATGTGTCCATAGCTGGAGGAGCATTCGTAAGATTCATGTCGGGAGAAGAGCTTCCGGCTGTAAAATCACTGGAGAAGTATTCATAAACTTGTAAGACGTGAAGAAATGTTTATGAGAGTTGAACAGTTAGGAGAAGGAAAGCCAGAGTTCGCGGTAGTAGGTTTAGTGCATGGAGACGAGCCATGTGGTAAAAAAGCTATCGAAAAGTTTCTCAACGAAGAACACGACTTGAAAAAGCCTGTGAAGTTTATTATAGCAAATGAGAAAGCTCTGGAAGAAGATAAACGTTTTATAGAGGCAGACCTGAACCGTAGCTTTCCAGGAGACAGAGAATCTGACATGTATGAGGAAAGATTGGCGGCTGAACTATTGGAGGAGCTTGAAGACCTAACAGTTCTAGATATACATTCAACTCGTTCTTATCCGAAGCCTTTCGCAACTATGAAAAGTTTCCGCGAAACTGATAGAGAGCTTGTCGAGTCAACAGGAGTCAATAAAGCAGTACTGTTCGAAGATGGTTCAGGCACATTAACAGAGTTCGTAAACGGCATTATTGTTGAATCAGGTTTTCAGAAGTCGGACCAAGCAATTGAAAACGCTTATAGTATAATCAAAAACTTCTTAGCAGCTCATGGCGTAATAGATGATGATTACGTGCTGTCAGAGCCGGAGTATTATCGGTATGAAGAGACTGTTGAAGGAGACTACGAGTTCTTGGCCGAGAACTTTGAGAGAGTTAGAGAAGGAGAGGTATACGCTAGCAACGCCGATAGGGAACTAGAGGCTGAAAGAGATTTCTATCCTGTGCTGATGTCTACAGAAGGCTACAAGGGGATGCTGGGTTTTAAGGCCGAAAAAATAAGTCAGATTGATTCGTAGAGAATAAAAGAACGTCTGTTGATTCATTATATATGCCTGAAGAAGAGTTTGAGGTAACCCCCTGGGACGTTGAAGGAAATGTAGACTACCATAGACTGATTGAAAAGTTCGGTACAGAAAAAGTCGATGAAGAGTTAAAAAATAGAATAGTTGAAAACGCAGGGGAAAACCACCTCTACCTGAAGAGAGACTTTATCTTCTCACACAGAGATATGGATAAGGTTTTAGAGGACTATGAGGAGGGCGAAGACTTCTTCCTATACACAGGGATAGGTCCTTCAGGAAAGATGCATATAGGTCATATTATATCCTTCTATATCACGAAATGGATTCAACAACAGTTTGATGTCAATGTTTACATCCAGGTTACAGATGATGAGAAGCACTGGGACCGTGGAATGAGCTTTGAGGAGATAGAAGAAAACGCAGAACACAATATCAGAGAGATAGCAGCAGTAGGGTTCGATCCTGACAAGACGTTTATCTTCAGAAACCGCGAATACATGGGTAACATGTACGATGCAGCTGTTAAAATAGCAGGGAAGATAAACAATTCTACAGCACAATCAGTCTTCGGATTTGAAGGCTCAACCAACATCGGCATGAATTTCTGGCCGGCAATCCAGTGTTTACCAACGTTTTTTGAAGACAAAAGATGTCTGATACCGGCAGCAATCGACCAAGATCCTTACTGGCGTATACAGAGAGATATAGCAGAAAAGTTCGGTCATGAGAAGACGGCTGCAATCCACTCAAAGTTCATACCGGCTCTAACCGGACCAGAGGGCAAAATGTCTAGCTCTAAACCGAAGACAGCAATAATGCTTGACGACTCTGCAGAAGAGATAGAAGAAAAAGTTAAGAAATACGCGTTCTCCGGAGGAGGAGACACCTTAGAAGAACATAGAAAAGAAGGCGCAGATCTTTCAGTAGATGTCTCGTACCTGTGGCTTCATAGCCTGCTCCTAGAGGATGATGAGAGAATGAAAGAGATAGCCGAAAAATACTCTAGTGGAGAAATGCTTACAGGAGAGATTAAACAGGTGCTTATCGATGAGTTGACAGAGTTCCTTTCAGAACATCAAGAAAGAAAAGAGAATGCTGATAGACTGGTGGAGAAAATGATGTATGAAGGAGAGCTGGCTCAAAGGATGTGGGATAAAAAGATAACACTTTAGAAAACCTAATTAACAAGCGTCTAGAAAACTTGTTTTGAAATGCTTCCTGAGTTAATCTACAGAGAAGAAAAATTAAAGGAATACAAGTTTTTAGTTCTCTTAGGAGTCTTGGCAAGTCTAACAGGATATATACTAGCAAATCTTCTGTTTCCCTCGCAGATAGGGCTTACAACTGTCGTTTTCGCATCTATACCTCTAGTCTATCCTTTAACACAGTTCTTCTTGGAGAGGGAGAAAGCCGGGACTTCTCACCTAGAAGAACTGAAGGTGTACCTCTCGCTGTTTGCGGGACAGGTACTAGCTTTCGCTTATTTAGGCCACACAAAACCTGAAAAGTTTGAATTACAGATAAACCAGTTTGCAGAAAATATGTCGGGTATAGAAGCAACTGGCAACTTTTTTGCGGACTCGCTGTTCTTATCAATATTTTCGAATAATATCACGCTTTTCCTACTGATATTTCTTGTATCGCTAATAATAGCTTCTGCAGGAGCGTTTGTTCTTACGTGGAATGCATCTGTGATGGGTGTTTTCTTCAGTCAGCTGATAGCAACGATGCCCTTGTCACGTGAAGGACTTTTCACCTGTGCCGAAGGAGCTTTGAGTGATGCAGGGCTATCAAACCCTTCTTTTCTGTGTTATGTTCCTCATGCAGGGTTTGAAATCTCCGGTTTCATACTGGCGGGTATAGCGGGATCGCTGATGTCTGCGTCACTGTACCGAGAACACTTTGGAAAAGAGTTATGGGAAGATTACATGCTGCTTTTGATGCTTGGTATAGGACTTCTGGCTATAGGTGCATCATTGGAGACAGGTAGGTTACTGCTTCTACTGTTATCGCTAGCTTACTCCACAGCTGTAGCTTACAGGATGATGGTCTAGAGTTCGGCTTAACTATTAAAGTTTAAAAGGTCTAAAACCTCGGTGTGAAACTCTCAACACAGGCAGTCAAGGTTTTAGAAGAGCTTAAAATGGAAAGCCCAAAGTCTATAGAGAAGTTTGAAAAAGACGGATACGACCAGTCAATGGTTAACAGGGCCGGGCTTGAACTCCAAGAAAGAGACTTGGTAGAGCTTGAAAAAGAGACCGAATTCCTGTACGAGCTGACTTCGGAGGGTGAAGAAGTGCTTGCAGAGGGTTCTCCAGAATACAGGCTTATACAACGAGTTGCGGAGAGTTCTGAAGAGATAGCAGATCTTCAAGACCTTAACTTGGATGTAGCTCTAGGAAAGGCACGAGAAAAAGGGTGGATCCAGATCAGCGAAGGAGAAATCTCGATAACAGAAAAAGGTAGAGAGAATTTAGGAACAGATCCTGTAAGTGTTAGACTGGAAAACCAAGACTTTTCTGAAGGAGATAAAGAGAGAGGACTAGTAGAAGAAAAAACTAAGAGTCTAAGAACTCTGGTACTAACTGACAAAGGAGAAAAAATAGATGTTAATGATGTAGTTGAAAAATTTAATGTTGAAGCATCAGTTAAGACGCCTAGGATTGGTAAGAAACATTTCTATAAAGAGATAACAGACTATGCAAGACAGACATGGATAGAGATGGGTTTCGAGGAGATGGATGGAGACTTTGTAGTTCCCAGCCTGTTGAACTTTGATGCTTTGTATACTCCTCAGGATCATCCAGCAAGAGAGATGCACGACACATTCTTCCTCAAAAACCCTGAAAAGGCAGATCTCTCTGAGTACGGAGATAAAACTGAGCATATAGGAGAAACCCATAAAAACGGCTGGAAAACAGGAAGTAAAGGATACGGAGGCGAATGGAAAAGAGAGGAGGCCGAAAAAAATGTTTTGAGAACACATACAACAGCTGTTTCGGCCAGAAGGCTTCATGAAATGGACATAGGTGAAGAAGAACTTCCCAAAAAACTGTTTATAGTAGGAAGGAACTTTAGAAATGAAACAGTTGATAGAACCCACTTGGCAGGATTTATACAGACGGATGGAATCGTTGTAGGTAAAAATCTTAACTTCAAGAACTTGAAAGGATACTTGAAAGAGTTCTTCGAAAGCATGGGGTATAACGTAACCGAAGAGAGAGGCCACAAAAACGTGAGGCTGATACCTTCTTACTATCCTTACACAGAAATGAGTATAGAGCCTCAGGTATGGGATGAAGAACATGAAGCATGGCTAGGGATAGGAGGAGCAGGTATGTTCCGTCCAGAAGTAGTAAAGCCTTTACTCGGTTTCGAGGCAACTGTGCTCGCTTGGGGTCTAGGTGTGCCAAGGATAGCTATGAAGGCTGCCGAGATAGAAGATATACGAGAGCTTTACAGAAACGATATTGAGATACTTGAAGAAACACCTGTATGGAGGCCTGAATAAAATGCCGAATATAGAGATAAACAAAGACAAGTTCAAAGAACTTTTAGGAGAAGACATTGATGACGAGAAACTCTTAAAGGAAGCATCATATCTTGGTGCTCACTGGCACAGTATAGAACAGGATAAAGCGGAGGTAGAAACCTATCCTAACAGACCGGATCTACTGAGTGTTGAAGGGCTGGCAAGAACTTACAAAGCCTTTTTCGGGTTGAGTACAGGTCTACCAGGCTATCATGTCAATGAAGGTGAAATTGAGCTTGAAGTTGACAAGTCTGTCGAAGAAGTGAGGCCCTATATAGGAGGAGCTGTTGTAAGAGAGGTTGATCTTACAGAAGAACTGATAAACAATCTGATTCAGCTACAAGAAAAGCTCCATGAAACCATGGGGAGACGTAGAGACAAGCTTGCAATAGGTCTGCACGATCTATCGGTGCTTGAACCAAACTTTAGATATACTGCGGTGAAGCCTGAAGAGGTTTCCATGGTTCCTCTAGGAAAAGACAGGGAGATGCAGCTTGGGGAGATAGTTGAAGAACATGAGAAAGGTATCGAGTACTCATGGATACTTGAAGACCACGAAAAATACCCTATAATTAAGGATTCGGGAGGAAACGTTCTCAGCTTCCCTCCTATAATCAATAATCAGCTGACTGAAGTCGATGAAAAGACTAAAGAGATATTCGTAGATGTAACCGGCAAAAACAAGGAGGCTGTACACAAATGCCTGAATATAATAGTCACAGCATTAGCTGACAGAGGAGGAAGGGTAGACTCTGTAAATGTTGATGGAGAGGAGCTTCCAGATCTTAGTCCAACACGTATGGAGCTGGAACTAGACTACCTGAACAGTGTGTCAGGTTTAGACTTGTCAAGAGAGGAGGCAAGCGAACTCCTGAAGAAGATGAACTATGGCGTAAAAGCAGGTAAAGAGATAGGAGTCGAGATACCGGCCTACAGAACCGATATTATGCACCAGTATGATCTTATAGAGGACGTAGTGATAGCATATGGCTATGATGATATAGAGTCAGCGCTTCCTCAAGTAGATCAGATAGGGGAGCAGAAAAGCATAGAAGATTTCTCCTCAATAGTACGTCAGATAATGACTTCTGCGGGAGCCTTAGAAGCTAATACATACTTCCTTTCAAGCAAGGAAAAACTTTTCGATAGAATGGAACAGGAAGAACAAGAGATAGTTGAAATGAAGAATCCTCTAACCCGAGACTACTCTGTTTTAAGGAACTGGCTATCACCATCAATGTTGGAGGTATTAAACAACAATAAACATCATAGCTATCCTCAAGAGTTCTTCGAGACGGAAGATGTGGCTTTAATCGATGATTCCAGTACAGGTTCAAGTAACAAGAGGAAACTGGCATATGTAGTATCAGATGAAGGTGTAGACTTCAACGATGCAAGAAAAAGGTTGCAGGTTCTAGGCCGAGATCTAGGAATACGGTTCAATGTAAAAGCCAGCGAAAAACCCTTCTTCAAAGCTAACCGGTCGGCAGATATATTCTTAGAAGAAAAGAAGGTAGGCTTCATTGGAGAGTATAACTCTAAGGTTTTAGAGAGCTGGGAGCTTGAGAAAGAAGTAGCTGGCTTTGAACTTGATTTGGAAGAGGTCCAAAATTATAGATAAAAATAGAGGCTTGGGTTGGCGGATGACGAACCCTGCGGGACACAGATAGTTTAGTATCTGTTATTTGAGTGCTGACGCCATCTCCAACCTCCTTTACAAGAAGTCTTCAAGCTTTATTTTATCTCTGATTCGGTAGGCACTATAAGCCAGGCTATTAGGTAGAATAACGGTGATGTGCCTGTAAAGATCAGGACTATAAGTAGAAGCCTTATTAGGGTTGGATCGATATCGAATGCTTCGCCCAGTCCTCCACATACTCCTCCGAGAATCCTGTCGGACTCAGATCTGTAGATACGTTTCATAACTGGAAGTTTAGCTGGATAAAGTTAAGAACATGAGGGGAGAAGTAGATATGGTTTCTACCGTACTTCTTCCTCGTGTGTGTGAGAGTATTCGTGTAGCTCCTCCTCGTTGAACCAGATTTCAATCTCTCTTTCCTGTTCACCTGGCTCTGCTGCGTGTATAATGTTCTTATAATGGCGTCCTTCTGCGTCAGCGTGATCCATTGACATATGTGCGTAACGCCCTCTGATCGTTGCGGGGTGTGCATCTCTTGCGGATGTGTCTCCTACTATTTTACGTACGTTTTCTGCTGCGTGTACGCCTTCTAGAACCATTGCCACAACAGGTCCCTGTTTCATGTATTCTGCAAGTCCATCGTAGAATGGTTTGTCTACGTGCTCTTCGTAATGCTGTTCTAACAGCTGGTCTGTCGCTTGTACCATCTTCATTCCTTCGATTTTGAATCCTGCGTCTTCAAATGTTGTAACTATTTCCCCTACTAGCCCTCTCTTAACTGCGTCGGGTTTGATAGCTACAAATGTTCTTTCAACGTGTTCTGCCATTGTTTTTACAACCTCTCTAAACCCTGATTTAAGGGAGGAAGATTTTTAACTTGGTGGCTATAAAAAACCTAGACAGTCATGTATTACAGGTGTATTACAATAAGCTCATGAGGCAAAATTATGTTAATTTTGTAATACATTCAGTTGAATATGTCTGTTTCGCTGTCTTCTATATCTCTGTAGAAAGTGTTTTCACAGCCCAATAGATCAATCTCTTCCTTCTCGTACCATTCTTCTCCCGTCATATTTTCGTACTCTGCGTCACTAAGCCACTCCATTTCTTGGGTGTCTGAATCACAGATATTGTAAGCTTGAACCATCAGTTCGGCTTCAGCTCTTCGATAGTAGTCTTCTGAACCTGGTTCAGGGTGTGTATAGTTATCGTAGTTGTATGTTGTATGAGTTTCTTGGTTTATGCCGAGACATATACCGATATCAAACCCTACACATTCATTATCTATCTCGACGGGACCTACCTCTACAGGTTCGGAAGCTGTAAGATTGCCGAAACCGATTAAGAGTATAATTACTACCGCTGTTAGACCTAGGTATTTCAGTTTCTGTTCGAGATCCTCTGATAAATCCATCTATTAACTATGTACGGAGGACAGATTCTTAAATCACCGGTCCAACTGTGTTGAAGAATTTATCAAGCTGCAGGTCCATCCCTTCTAATAATGCAACTGGGAACAATAGAGGGAAAAGTAGATACCTCAACATTCAAGTTTCGAGCAACTGAGGAAGTGAAGAAGTTTGATTTTATATCGGTGAAAAGCAACGATGTATGGATACTAGCACAGGTAGAAGAAGTAAAGAAGCATCCTGACGGTGAGACAATTGCCAATGCCAATATAATAGGTTACAGGGACAAAGGACTGACCAAAGCTCCTAGAAGAGTGATTGAACCGGATTCGATAGTCTACCGAGCGGACCAAGAACTGATATCTGACACGCTGGGCTTGGAGCAGGACGGTCTTAGAATAGGTAACCTTGAGACCAATGAAGATATAGATATTTTTGTAAACAAAGAGAACTTCTACAAACACTTCGCGGTTTTAGCACAGACAGGAGCTGGGAAATGCGTGATGCCAGACACTGATGTTCTAATGAGTGATGGGTGTCTAAAACCTATAAAACAGATCTTTGATGAAACAGATCAGGTCCTAAAAAAGGATGAGGAAGAAGAGTTACGACAGCTAAATTCTTGTTCAGTAAAAGCTTTGGATGAAGATTACAAGCAGACTGACGCGGACGCACTCTACGCTTACAGGAAGAAGGCAGAGAAAATACTTGTAATAAAGACAGAGTCAGGAAGAGAGGTTGAGGTGACTCCAGAGCATCCTCTAATGGTTGCAGAAAACAGCTATGGATTCCAAGAAGCCGGAAAAATAGAAGAAGGTAATCATATAGCTGTTCCAAGAGAAATCGAAACTTTTGAAGACCAAAGCATCAGTATCTCAGAGCAAAGTCTCTCAGAAAGTCATGAAATCAGTGAGAAAAGACTTGAAAGAGCTAAAAATTATAAGAGGTATAAAGAGCTTGAAGAAAAAGGACTTAGTTTGGGAGAGATTGAACTAGAGATCGATCAGTCTCGAAGCACTATAGAGAACTGGAAATACAGAGACAATAGACCTAAAGAAGCAGACGGATTCTTGACCTCGATTAACTCAAACGGAATCCGGATACCGGAAAGATTCAGCTCTGAGCTCTCAGAATTTCTGTCACTGTTGATAGCAGAAAGCGCAGAACAGCAGTCGGAGGGAAGCTACAGAATAATATTCACTAACAACGACGAAAGATTAATACAGGGGTTCAAACAACTCTCCAAAAAACTATTCGGCATCCAAGCCTCAGAAATGAGAGAGAACGCAGTATACATAGACTCAACTCCGCTAAAACAGTTTCTGGAAGAGATAGGTTATACGCCGCTCTCTAAATCTCGGGGAAAACACGTACCTAACTGCGTACATAAAGCATCAAAAGAGAACAAAAGACAGTTTTTACAGACTTTATTTGACTGTGAGGGCTGCGTAGAAGACCACGAGGTCACTATATCCTCTGCAAGCGAACAGCTGATAAACGATATAGCTTACCTACTACTGGAATTCGGGATAGTTGGAAGACTACGTAGCAAAAAGAAAAGAGCAACTAATTCCGATCATGAAGGCAACGTTTATTACGAACTCTCGATTAGCGGAGTAGATTTCATGACAAAATTTGCCGAAAAAATAGGGTTCGGCATAGAAAGAAAACATAACAAGCTTGAAAATTACATAGAAACCAAAGAAGGTAACACCAATACAGACATCATACCTATAGATGGAGAGTACTTGAAAAACGAAAGGAAAAAAGTAGGACTATCTCAGCGTGATCTCTCAGAATGTGTAGACTCTCATCCAACACTTATCTCGCTCTATGAAAGAAACGAGAGGAGGCCATCCCGACAGAAGTTCAAGAAAATCTCTGAAAAGCTAGATAGCAAGCTATACTCGAAACTCGCTGATTCCGGTGTTCTTTGGGACAAAATAGAGTCTATAGAAGAAATAGAGTACAATGGGTATGTCTACGATCTAACTGTTAGAGAACACCACAACTTTATAGCGGGTAAAGGAGGAATAGTATGTCATAACAGCTATCTCACCGGAGTACTTATTGAAGAGATGCTTGAGAAAGATCTCCCTGTACTTATAATTGATCCTCACGGAGAGTACAGCTCTCTAAGCTTACCAAACGATGACAATCCTGAAAACGCAAGGAACTACAAGATTAAGGAGTACTCCCCAAACACGGATATAAACCAAGATGCGTTACCTCTAAGCTTCTCCTCCGTTAACATGGAGAAAAATGAGCTGCTAGATGTTATACCTGACTCTCTGACCAACTCTCAGATGGGAGTGCTTTACAACTCTTTGAAAAGGCTGAGAGAAAAGGAGGGGGATTATACCTTGAATGACTTAATGGATGCCGTATCTCACGAGGATTCAACAGCTAAATGGAATCTGCTTAACTCTATGGAGCAACTAGAGCAGTCAGGACTTTTTACTCCTGATCCTGTAGATCTTGAAGAGCTTCTAACTCCGGGAGAAGCCACTATAGTCAATCTGAGAGCTGTGGAGCCTAATCCCGCGGAGATGACAGCTTACTCTTTGGCGAAGAGACTTTTCGACCTGAGAAAGGAGAACCGTATACCGCCTTTCATAATGGTTATAGAGGAGGCTCACAACTTCGCTCCTGAGAAAGGCTTCGGTAAAGCGCTTTCAAGCGATATACTGAGAAAGATAGCCTCAGAAGGCAGGAAGTTCGGACTCGGTATAGGAGTGATAAGTCAGAGACCGGCACGTATCGACAAAAACGTGCTTTCACAGTGCAACACACAGTTTATACTTAGAGTTACAAACCCAAACGACTTGAAGGCTATATCCAAGTCTTTTGAAGGCATTACTTCTGAGGTAGAGTCTATGATAAAGAGTCTTCCTCCCGGAGTATCTTTTGTTCTAGGTAACGAGTATCCTGTTATGACGGATGTGAGAACACGTAAATCTAAACACGGAGGAACAACTCAGACTTCCGAGACGTATGTCCGGAAGGAGAAGATAAAGATGTTCGAGCCTAAGAAGAGGATAGATGAGCTTGAAACGGAGAAGGGGGTAAAGTACGAGGCCGCTTACTATCCTCTTTACCGCGTAAAGAATGAAGGCAAAGAATTTCTAATAGATGCCGTCAACGGAGATGTTAAGGCTGAAAGAGAAGAGATATCGGACAGAGAGGAAGAGGTTTTGGAGAAGATATCTGAGGGCTACAACAAGAGCGAGATAATGGATGAGCTGGGTATAACTCTTTCACGAGTTACAACTTCTGTGAAGAAACTTAGAGAGAAGGGCTATGTTGATGAAGATATGGGTCTGGAAGAAACTCTTTTTGACTTCGGTATAGAGGAAGAAAGGGTTGAAGAAGAGAAGCTGATAGATATAGAGAAGTCTCCGGAGGATTTAGGCTTAGATGAGTATGAATTGGTGTATTATATCTACTATTCTCGGGAAGACGAGGTTTTTGATCCTGTTCTGGTCCAGGAAATCTGACCTTTTTTATTTATAAGATTCAAGGTTCCGTGTTATACTTACAGAGATAGGGTCCATGGTCTAGTTGGTTATGACGTCGCCCTTACAAGGCGAAGATCCCCAGTTCGAATCTGGGTGGACCCATCCGTATATAACAAACCCGGATTTGTTATCACCGGTAAGTACTTAAAATTCAGTCAGTAATGATGTAGCATAAGCATATGAAATATAAACAGGCAATTGTCTTAAATACCGACCTGGAAATGTCTAAAGGGAAGAGCGTGGCCCAAGCATGTCATGCGTCCCTAGAAGCCTATAAGAAAGCAGATAAAGACGTAAAAAACAACTGGTCGGAAAAAGGACAGAAAAAAGTCATACTTTCAAAAGGTGACGAAAGCCTGAGAGAGCTACACACTAGAGCCAAACATAATAAATTACCGGCTCACCTAGTAAAGGATGCAGGAAGAACCGAACTCAAGCCCGGAACAAAAACCGCGGTAAGTATCGGCCCTGCAGAAGAGTCGGAGATAGACAATATAACAGGACAACTTGAGCTGATAAAATAATGATCGAAGAAAGAATGGAATGGGAATACTACACGGATACTCCTGGAACAAAAGGAGAGATAAAAGAACAAGTAAAAGATTTCATAGTAACAGAGCTAGCATCTCACGACTTTGATGAAGACGGAGACCATCTCATAGTCAAACTAAGAAAACAGAACATGACTACAATGGAAGCGGTCTCCAAACTTTCTAACATGCTCCACATATCAAAAGATAGGGTAGGATACGCAGGAAACAAAGACAAGAGAGCAGTAACAGAACAGTATATCTCAGTAGAAGGAGTAGACGAAACAGAAGTAAGACAGGTATTCACAGATGAGTTTGACCTAGAAGTTGAAGGAAGAAACGGATATATAGGACTAGGAAACCTAGATGCAAACCGTTTCGAGATAACTGTAAGACAGCTCAACCTACCTATTGAAGATCTCAGAAACAGGTCACTAAAAATAGTTGACGAACTTGATGGAAAGTTCCCCAACTACTTCGGAAGACAAAGATTCGGATCTGCAAGACCTATAACGCATCAGGTCGGAAGACTGATTCTGCAAGGCGACTACGAAGAAGCAGTATGGACATACATCGCAAAGCCTTACGACGAAGAATACAAGAGCATAAGGAAGATTAGAACAGAGCTATGGGAGACAAGAGAGGTCGAAGGTGCGGCAGAAAAATTCCCCGAACAGTACAGATACGAAAAAGCACTTCTATACCATCTAACAAAGAATCCTGGAGACCATCAAGGAGCGATTAAAAGACTTCCTGAAGGACTTCAGACGCTTTTCATCCATGCATATCAGTCATGGGTATACAACAGAGTTCTCTCACAGCTCATAGAAGATGATTGGTTTGATCCCGAATATGAGATTCCTCTCGTTGGTTATAAGACAGACCTCAAGGATAACAGGCCGGAAAATCTTGTCAGAGAGATCCTTAAGGAAGAAGACGTTTCACAAGAAGACTTCAGACTACAAGAGTTCCCTGAACTAAGGTCTGAAGGAACCTACAGAAGAGCATTCGCAGACTTCAGAAACTTCGACGTGGTGGATATCGACGAAGACGATCTGAATATGGCTCAGAACAAGATGACTGTAAGGTTCGATCTGCCGAAAGGTGCTTACGCAACAGTATTCTTGAGAGAGATTATGAAGAATGGTTGAAACATCTATGTAGGAGAGACTCGAAAATCCAGCTGCCGCCCTATAAGACTAGAAATCTCTAAACCATGCAATAAAACTCTAAATTTCTTTTCCTGGGAAGATATAATGATTTTATGAAGTTAAGCAACCCTAATTACAGTTAGAGGTAGCAATCAGTGACACCAATAGATTATCTATATCTTATGGTTTTCGCAATCATGGTTTTCTCATCTGTTATGTGGCTGTCGCTCTACACATTCAACAGAGATATAATAAAAAAGGATCCAGAACCTTCTAACTTGCCTCCAGTAACTTTTCTGGTCCCTGCTTACAACGAGGAAGAGAATATAGCAGAGACCTTGAAAGCTTTGATAGCTCAGAACTATCCTTCAGAAAAACTTGATATAATTGCTATAAACGATGGATCTGACGATGGCACTCTAAAGGAGATGAGGAAGTTCAAGGATAGAATAAAGATAATAGACAAGGAAAACAGCGGAAAAGCTAACTCTATGAATCAAGCGCTTCAAAAAGTTGAAACAGAGATAGTCGGCTGCATGGACGGAGACTCTTTTGCTGATCCTGATATGACCCGTTCAATGGTAGGCTATTTCGAGGATGAAACTGTTAATGGTGTTAGCCCGGCAATAAAGGTTCATAATCCTAAGACCTGGCCTCAGAAAATTATCTGGGCCGAATATGTTTACCAAGTTTTCCTAAGAAAAATCTTCTCCCTATTCAACTCACAGTACGTGCTTCCTGGTCCTGGAAGCCTATACAGAACAGATTTCATGCTGGAGAACGGAGGTTGGGATGAGGAAACGCTCACAGAGGATATGGAGATAGCCTTCCGTATAATAGAAAGTAAAGGTATACTCAAGAACAGTACAAACGCATATGTATATACCATATCTCCGCCTACAGTTAGAGAACTTTTTAGACAAAGAATAAGGTGGTATAAGGGCTATATGAATAACTTTGTTAAGTACAAGCACATAGTCTTCAATAAGGAGTATGGAAATATCGGCGTATTCTTCCTACCGTTCACAGTACTTTGGATATTCCTTCTAATGTTTCTCATAAGTCACATGTCCTATAGGATACTTGGGAGACTTATTGAATACTACTATACCCTGGCTATGACAGGTTTCATGATCCCTTCACCACATATCAGTATTCAGAGCCTAACATACTTCCACATATTTTACGGCTTATTCGTAGTCGTAGGTATTGGAACATTGCTGATAAGCTTAAAGGTGTCGGGTGAGAAACTAGAACTTAGAAAAAGGAAGATACATTATTTATTATTCCTGTGGATATATGCAATGTTATTCGCATCATTTTGGATTGCAGCAGCATTATCCAAGATAAGAGGTGATAAAAAATGGTAGAAAGAGAAAGAACAGACTGGGAAATAATTGTTTTATCCGTTATAGCGACCGTCCTGATAATGTCGGGAGTTTATTTTATAGGAATACAGTTAAACGACCATAAAGTCCACAGTATAGAAAGCGAGGTACAGAATATAGAGGCTGAACATCAGTCACAGATTATCGGCCAACAGCTTGCTGAAGATGCAGCAGAAGGTAACTGCGAGTCGATGAAGAACTGGAGAGATCACAGCTTCCCCGAGATGGAGGAGCTGAGAAGAGAAGTGCAGTCATACGAACAGTCGAACAAGTTTGAACACTCAGAATATGAGACGGTTAAGACAAGGTATACTAACATGGTTCTGCAGAATATGCTAGAGGCACGTTCTATAGAAGAGAGCTGTAACGAGACAATGGGAGAGGTAATATACATATACACACAAGACTGTGAACCCTGTGAAGACCAGGGTACAGTGCTCAGCTACTTCCGTAGAAACACGGATAACACGTACGTCTATCCATTAGACTCTGACCTGAACATGCAGCCAGTTAATTTCCTAGAAGAACACTATGATATAGATCATTATCCTGCCATGATAGTTGAAGGAGAACTATATCAAGGATTTAAAGATAGGGAGGAATTCGGACAGATACTAGAAGATGAGATAGGTGGAGACATATGATTAACAATGTAGAAGATATCGATGGAAGAAAGTTCATAACGATAGCAGCAGTACTAGGCTTCTTGATTGGCGGTATAGCAGCTTATGTCTCAACAGAGGATGAGAGAGAATGCCAAGCAATGGAGGATGAGATAAGGGAAGGACAAACATTTGACGGTACTGTATCTTGTTATCCTCCAGGGGCTGTAGAAGTAGATCTTTCAGACGAACTTGATGATAGAACCGATCTGAAATGTGCATGCCAGATAATACAAGATGACAGGACACGTACACTTCCGATAGTAACTAGCTAACCTAAAATTCTTCAGAAAGCTTTATCTGGTTGCTACGACCTTCTTTGGTCTTATTTATGATCCCTTTTTCTTCTAGCTCGGATACAACTCCTGAAATCTTTGCCTTGGAGTATGATGACTGACTGACAATATCTTTTTGAAGCATTCTCCCATCATTAATCTTGATTAGTTCTAGTATCTCTACTTGATCTTGTTTAAGCTCGCCGTAAACCTCCTCAACTCTCTCAGCGTCGCTATCTTTCCTGTAGAAATGCAGTATTCCTATTATCAGTCCTAGAGTAACTAGAGGCAGTAGGTAGTTCAAGTATTCTAAGGTTAAGGAGGTATCATTGAAAGCTACACGGTAGTCTAAAGTTTCACCCAGACCAGGATCTGTAGACCATTCGAGATAGATTCTGCCGTCTTCAGTGTCCATGTTGTAATCGTCTGGAGAGATAGTAGGGGTTGTAAGATTGTTCTCATCTATTATTTCGGCACCGGAAGGCAGTATGACTCTAAAGTTGTACTCATTTGTAGGTCGATATACAGAGTAAGTATATTGGAACATCTCCGCATCTTCCTGGCTGTTCACTATGTTCTCTAAACTAAACTCGAGGTTAACCGTAAAATCCTCTCTTTTATCTGTAGGACATCTTATTTCGGAGCCTACAGAAAGCTTTCTAATATCACAGTCGTACTGTTCGCCATCTATCTCAACATGCACGTTGTCCTTGGGGTATACAGTAATGTATGTGAACGCAGTTTGACTTAGTTCGTTTACGTCTACTTCAACTTCTGCCGTTGAATCAGCAAGATCCACTGTTACTGTTTCGCTCTCTATACTTGTAGCTGCAGCTGAAGAAACAAGCAAAATAAGCAGAACCACTGCGGAAAACTTCTTCATACGTCTTTTACCGTGTCACACCAATAAATACGTTTTCCGTTAATCTTCCGACTTTCTAGATATAAGTACTCCGCCAGCACCCATCTGTGCATACTGGTGCATTGTTGTTGCAATGTTCTGTAAGACGTTCTGAGCCTCTCCGAGTTTCAGATCGTAGATGTCGGGATCCTCGACCTGTACGTAGGTAGGACCATAGTTGATAACAGTCCTTACAACCTTCTCAAACCTTTCAAACTCTGCCACTACCTCTATTACTTGAGTATAACCCTCTTCTATATCTTCACGAGGATTATCCATCTTTTCAACATCATCTTTTTCTACCTCGAGCAGCTCCACACCTTTTTCAGATCTTATTGTCTCTATATGATCCTCTAGAGACTGTTCTACGGCTTCTTCTTCTACCCCGAGAGCTTCGAAAACCATCCATACCTTTACCATAACATGTTTCTGTTCTAGGAAACTTTAAACAAGGTTTGATAGAAGGTTTTTATACAGTAGAGCCACTATTTCTGACTTATGGATCCAAGTAATCTTAAGGAGGAAATACCAGGGAACAAGGAGGAGCTGAAAAATTCCTGTGAAGTATTACGTTCGGAATACAGTCTGGATAAAACGGAGTTCGGAAGATTTATGGTCGTGGTTTCGACTATTCTCCTAGTTGTTTCTGTACATTCTGTAGTGGTTCTAGATTCTACGGTTGAAAGTATAGGCGAATCAACCCATGAATTAGAGGGTTCTCACAGTATCTTGTCTGATGATGATTTCCAAAGCGCTATCAATTCATTGGGCGGTATACAGGGAAGTGATGTTGACCAGCAGATAGCTATGGTTGCTGAAGGGTTCAATGATGCCGAGGCAGCGCTTGATGAGCTGAAGGAGACAGAGGAAGATCTTGAGGAGAGTAAGACAATGTATCAGTGGCTTGTTGTGACTGGTATAGCCGGCATGGTTGCAGGTCTATCGGTGATATTCGTCTAGTAACCGGCTTAAGTTATTAAGCATACGAAAGCTAATCTTTTACACAGAGGAGGTTAAGATGGCCAGAAATTCTATTTATCCGTCGGTTATGAGAATCCTGTTCACTGCGGCCGTTCTAACAGTATTTTTGACTGGAGCCTCCGCTGAAACCTTTGGATCGGAAGAAGGACCTCTACCCGTTATAACACAGATTGATATCTATGATGTCTCAGGCCTAGAAGCGGAAGAAAGGAGTACTGATGGAGAGCTTGTTGCAGAGGGATTGAACGAAACATTTGAGATAGAACAGCAGGATGAAACAAGGACCTACAGGTTTGACTTCACAGTTGTTAATGAAGGTGAGGAAGACTGGGTAATAGAAGATGAAGATGAGCTATCACACAAAGGTATCGATGAGTCATGGAGCACGGAAAGAGTATGGTACAACCTTACCGACGAAGAAGACTTTGAAGGAGGAGAGTTCGAAGAAGGCGTGGTTGAATGGGATACATCAGGAGGAGTTCTAGGGACCGATGAAGAGATGAGCGCCCAGTACATTATAGATACTGATCAAGATCAATCACGGCTATACGAGCAAGAGTTCTTGGTGAACGTTACGTCCGACCAGTTTCCGAGCGACGATGATTTCGCTGGAAGCCAAGATAAACACGAACTTGATCTGGTTAAACTAGGCTTTCTCGAACTCGATATCGATCAACCGGTAGATGAGACAACGCTTCCTGCGGACAAAACGTTTAATCTGAACGGAACCGTTTCGTGTATCGAAGGAGAATGTGGAGAAGTAGAGTCCCTACCACGTTACAATCAGTCTGAAAGTCCTGACACACAGATACAGGAAGAGACAGGAGAACCCTTCCATACTGAAGGTTCAAACAGTTTCGAGTGCGAGCTAGGTTTTGAGGAGGAATGTGGTGTAGAATGGAGTGTAAACGCTACAGGAGAAACCGAGTCTTATCATTTGCTGGATATAAAGTCCTCTTCAGAGTTTGAAGAGATTGAAGACGAGAGCTCAGAGGATAGAGAGGTACAGATAAACCTCGTTATAATGATGGATCTGGAATGGGATGTTGTGGACTTCGGACTTCTTGATCCTGGTGAAGAAGACCGTTCAGCGGAAGGAAATAATGAAATGAAGTACAATATAACTGTGGGGGATGATGCTAACGCTATAGACCATCTTTGGGTAAAGTCAACCGATCTGGAATCAACGGAAGATGAAGGCTACAGTATAGAAGCTGGTAACATAAGCCGGTCATTTGATAACGATGTTAACAACCTTTCAGACGCCAACAGACTCACAAACACATACCAGAGTATTAGGTCGGATATAAGTCCGGGAACAGTGTTAACAAACTATTTCTGGATTGATGTGCCGCAAGGGATAATTAGGGGAGATTACAGCGGAACAATGAGCTTTAAAGCTAACTCTACAAGGTGAGAACTTATCAGAAAGACGATAATAATTCTGCTCTTAACATTTTTTATTACAGCTGTAGCCGGCACATCTTTTGGTTCATTTAGCTTTGAAAGCAGTAAGTTTTCTGAGGACTTGAACGCTACCTACACTTTGGGACTAATAAATCCGGGAAATGAAACGGTTAAAGTAGAGCTTGATTATTCTGGCTCCGAAAACTACAACGTAACATTTGACAGACAAAGCTTTGATATGCCTCCTACAGAGGTCTCTAGTGAGCCTCAGAGATCCGGAAGCTACTATATGGGAGACGGACTTTACGCAGAGACTGAGGAAGTAGAGGTTTTGCTGGAAGCAAGTAGATATAGAGAGTCGAATCAGATAGAGTTTCCGGTAACTGTGCATGCATCCCTTGATGAAACAGAGGGGACACAGGATACAGTCTACGTCCAGGAACATTTTCTGAATCTCGAGATAGAGCCATCTCTGATACCTGAAGAACGTGAGGAAGAGGTTCCTGGATACCAGGAAAGATTCTGGGATGAGGCCCAGGACCTGACTAGTGATGAGAACGAGTCTGAAGAACGTGAGGAAGAAGAGCAAGAAGAACAGATTGAGGAAGAGTTTAACTTTGAGGAAGACGAATCTGATTCTAGGGATGAAAACCAAGGAAAACAAAACGTTACTGAGACAGAGGAGATAGAAGATTCAGAGGTTGATACGGTTACATATATCCTTCTCTTCGGCCTATTAGTCTCTCTAGTCTATCTATACAGGGTTTACTAGATGAAAAACTTTCTGAAAGGACTGGGTATAGGAGTTTTAGCAGGAGCTTTAGTTCTGCTGTTCTCGTCTGCTTATGCTACAGAAGGCTCAGATGTCAGCGTGGGTGTGACGACAGGATGTGAGCTAGGTCTTACATCTTTTGAAGGCCCGGGATACTACGATACTGGTGTCATGGGATCTAATGATACCGACCACTTTTCAGGATCTCTTGTAAATTCGGGGAACACTGATCTAGAGCTTCATTTCAATCTTTCAATCTATCCTGAGGATGATCCAACCTTACACCCTGACGTTGACGATGAGAACGGTTCCATAAAGCCTATGCCCTTAGACGGCCAACAGGGTAACTACACCTTCATCTCGAATCTTCCAAGTGAGACGCAGACAGTCAACAACACCAGGTTTCAGAACTTTCTAATCCATTTTGCTTCAGGAGGTACCTTTGGACCTGGAAACTATACTGCTGAAGCTGTAGTAGACTATGTCTGTGATGGGAACATAACGGAGGATGAAGATGATGAGTTGACAGAGCTCTCAACCTCGGAGGATAACGAAACCGAGAATGATGACAACGGCGGAGATGAGGAGGAAAATGGACAGACAGATTATGATGTTGTTGAAGATACAGATGGTAACGTAACTGATGAGGTAGACTTTGAGATAATTGAAATACCGGCAGATGGAGATGCTCCGGACGATGTCGGAGATGAGGACGATGTAGATTTCGAACTCGATGCCGATGCTATAATTGAGAGATTAAACGAGACAGGAGAAGTAGACACTGATGTGAACGAAACAGAGGATGTTGAATTAGCATTAGATGCAGTTATAGAGGAACTTGAAGAGGCTGCAGAGCTTGACACAGATGTTGATGAAGAGGAGGATGCTGATCCTCAGGAAGGAGATTCGGATGCTCCTGGAGAAACACCGGAGCCTGAACCCGAGCCGGAACCGGAACCCGATCCGAGACTAGAGATAGAGATTACGCCTGTTAACCATACCTATGACGCAGTCCAAGGCCAGTTCGCGCCCGCTGCCCTTGAGGTAGAGAACTTTGCTGATGAGCCTGTCGAAGATTTTGAGCTAGATCCGTTGATAGATGAGACTGACCCCGATTGGGGTGTGGAAACAGCTGATATAGACTCTATTGAGCCTGAAGAGGTGTTGGAAAGAGATGTTTACGTTCAGCCTCCGAGCGATATTGAGCCAGGAGAGTATACCGTACCTGTTACAGCAGAGGATGAGGAAGTTGTAATGGATATAGATTACTTTACCGTTGACGTAGAGGAGTCGGAGTTTGATCCGTTTATAGAGATAGTTGAAGCACCTCAGAATATCAATTTAGAGGTTGAAGAGGAAGAGGATATACCTATACTAGTTGAGAATGTTGGAGAGACCAACCTAACGAATATTGGAGGTCAGGTTCAGAACATAGATTCGTGCGGTAATGCTACAGTATCCGAAGTAGACTTCATGGATGAGAACGAGTCTGAATCGATGACTATAAACTTCAACGCCTCAGAGGAAACTGAGGAGTGTGAAACCACTCTTATTGTATCTTCCGAGGATGGGGCATACAGTTTTGCAGACATGACCGTAACCGTGGTTCCTGAGGAGGCTTTGTTGCCTCGTGAACAGGAGGTGCCTATAGTTGCGATTTCCTGGACCTTGTTGCTGGTAGCCTATGCGGTCATGAGGAAGAAATATGACTTGGACTCTGTAGTTGTTAACATCCCTTTCATACTCCTGATAATAGGGCAGACCATCATTATACTCTACCTAGTCGCACATTACTACGGACTGGCGGGCTCATCAATCCTGCCGTTCTAAAATCATGCCTATATTTTTGAGACTCGTGCTAAGGATGCCAAGCATAAAGAAAAGTTTTACAGGTAGATTATAGAAAGGATCGACACCCAAAATGTCCAAGAACCGCTCTATATCTCCATGACCTCCTATAGTCAGCATTATTGAGAGAAAAGCTCCTGTACCTGCTGCAGTAAAGAAAGATGCCTCAAAGTTGTCCTCTCTTTTCAGTCCTAGAACACTGAAAGCTGAACCCATGACTATAGTTCCAATATACCCTATACTGTAAAATAGAAGTAACTGGGTGTCGTTAAGTGTGCAGATAGGCTGTATAGAGGCATAAAAACCGTTAAGCAGGGAAAAACCAGGTTCTATATTATAGAAACAGTCATAGAAAACAAGTACCGCTATATGTCCAAGTTCGTGTACCAGCTGTCCTCCCACAAGAAAAAACGCAAGAAATACCGATGCTATAGATAGATTCTTGAGAAAGCTTTCCTTTCTCCCTGATTTCTCTAAATCTTTGTAGTATTTTTCAGGATACATTATTCAACCGAGCTCTTCAACAGTCTGTTTAGAGGCATTTATAGCTTCCTGTATATCGATATTCTCCATATCTCCCGTATACTGATCTATATGCATTTTTTCGAAGAAATTCAGTACTCTCTGAAGACTTTCGTTGTCAGCTCCTTCCAAGGTGTCTGAAAGCTCTTTATACGTCATTTCTCGGTCTATATTCTCGGTGTACTCCAGATAGCCTTTCATGATATGTGCTGTCTTTATGGCGGCCTCCTTATCATTCAGCTGTTCATACTTCTGAAGTATCTCTAGAACGTTTTCAGCGTTCATACCCTGCTTCTCCTGCTCTTCTTCCTCACTACCTCTATCGAATATGCCTGAGATCTTTGACTTGAACTGTTTAAGATCCTTTAAACGGTCTTTTTCATCTTTTGTTTCGTCTTTTGATTTAACAGCACCCATCAACATTTCAAGGTCTTCCTCTGCTTCCTCCCGGATTTCCTCCTCATCTTTCTCTTCTCCCTCTTTTTCACTTTTACTCTCCTCCTCAGGAAGACTTTCACTTATCTTTTTCAGATCCTCAGTTGTTGCAGATTTCAGATCTTCCTCGTCGAATCCATGGTCTGTAAGCTCTTCTATGAGCTGTTCTCTCTCTTCTTTCTCATCTTTCAGCTCTTTTAAATGTTCTAGACTTATATCTTCAAGCTCTTCTTCTGTAAGCTCAATGTCCAGATGCTCCAGTATCTCTCTCTTCTCATCTAGCTCGTCACTCTCTTCTGTCTTCTTCTGGTCGGAGTTCCTCTCATCTTCTGGTTCTGTCTCCTGCTCTTCTTCAGATTCTGTATCTTCTCCTTCTATCTCTTTACTTACCTCATCCAAGGCGTCAGCTATCTCATCGTACTCCTCAGAACCTTCTTCTAAAGGCTCTGCCTCGGTTTTAGACTCTATTGTTTCTATGTCTTGTTTCAGTTTTTCGATATCTTTTTCAGCTTCCTCTATATCTTCGTCTATATTCAGTTTGTCTATCTGTTTTTGAAGGAACCCTTTGGCGGTTTTACGGTCTTTAACTGTTTTTTCTGCATCCAGTAGTTCTTGAAGCTCATCGTTCCCTAGGTTGTGCTGTCTTACGTAGCCTTTAAGCTGGTCTACGGTCCCTCCTACAAGCTGTAAAAGTGTTTCTGTATCGATTTCCTCGGTCTCAGCCGCCTCCTGGAAGAGCTCATAATCTTCAAGCTCTGATATAATACTTTCTATATGATCAATCTCCTCTTTTGCCAGGTTCAATGTACTGGATACTTCTCTTTCTTCAATACGTCTTTCCAAGAACTCTATAACAGTTTTACGCTTCTTGGAGGCTTTCTCCGTCTCAAGAATCTGCTGTAACTGTCTATCTGTAAGGCTGTTTTCTGAAACATACTTCTTTAGGTCGTTTACCGTCCCGTCTATTACAGCTACTAGTTCAGGTATGTTCAGATCTTGGGTTTCTTCTGACATATAAAATAGAGTTTAAAGCTCGTTAATAATGTTTCATGGGAGAATGCTGTAACGTGTTGAACCTAGAAGCCACTCAGTAACTATGAGTAAGGCAGCTAGGAAGATAAAGTAAACTGATATATCGGTCTCGACAGTAGTCCTCTCAAGCTCCATAATCGCGTCCTCAAGCTCTTCCTCATCTCCTACGGTTATGAAGTCGCCTCCCGTACTGTTAGAGACATGGAAAAGCTCCTCTGTATCAAGGTTAGGGTACTGTGCTTCGGTGGCATTTTCCCCATCTATAGTTCCGAACTCTGTATCGGTTGTGGCGTTCTCTTCAGGCGCTTCTCCTATGCCTACCGTGTTTATCTCAACGTTCTGAGACTGTGCGTACTCTACAGACTCGTTGATTTCGGTTCCAACTGTTTGACCTCCTTTGGTAACCATTATAACGCTTTTAGACTGATTGCTTTCTAACAGCATTGAAGAGGATGCCTGTATTGCATCACCTAAAGCGGTTCCTGCCTCATCTCCCAACTCGATGTCTTCTATGCTCTGATGTAGTTCCTCACGGTCCTTTGTAAGCTCCTTCTCTTGTTCAACAGTTCCTGCAAAAGATATAACGCCTATGGAAGTGTCTTCGGTTGTCTGTGTTATGAAGTCCTGTGAAACATCTTTAGCTGCGTCGAAACGGTTAGGCTCTATATCGGATACAAGCATAGGGCTTGAGGAGTCAATAGCTACTACATAATCTGTTCCTGTTGACTGGACCTCTTGAACGATAACAGGGCTTGAGATACCTACTATTAAGCTGGTTAGAGCTAGCATCTTTATGAAAAGTATGATGTTGCTTGATTTCAGGAAGTTCTTGCCCGCTACTTTCTGAAGTGTCTCGTAGTTACCGAACTTCATCGCTCGCTGTTTCTTCTTCTTTTTCGCCGCTAGGTAGAACAGAAGGATCAGTCCGTTAGCTAAGAGGAGTATGTTCGCGTATTCATCTGTAAACATTAACTCCATTCTACCAGGCCTCCCGGTTTCCGTCGAAGTACTCTGCGAAGCGTGCTGAGAACTTGTCGCGGGTATCAAGCTTTATGAACGCAGATCCGCCTCCCTTGATTTTCTCCTCCAAAGCCTCTTCCTCCTGTCTCGCTTTCTCGTTGAACTGTTCTCTAACCTTACTAGTGTTTACAACTAGCTGTTCAGCTCCATCGGGGCTTTCAAAACGGAAGTTCCCGGAGTCCGGAAGCTTGTAGTCTCTGAGGTCTCTGGTGACAACACTCATCACGTGTCTGAACTTCATACTTGCTAATGTCATCTTGCTCTTCCATTCTCCACCTGTCTCTAGGAAGTCAGATATTATAAAAAGCGAGGTGTTCTCCTTTATCTGTCCTATAACATCGTCTATGGCATCTTCCATATCTATCTTTCCGCCGTAATGCTCTGGTTTTGTTATCTCGTCGATTATAAGATCGTACTGGTCTGTACCGCCTCTGGGCGTGATGAAAACTTGTTCTTCGTCTCCGTACATACAGAAGCCGACATTGATGTTGGCGTCGATGGATGCGTATGCCAGTGCCGCCGCAACGACCGCTGCATACTCCGACTTCAGCTTCTCTGCTGTACCAAACGTCATGGTATCTGAACAGTCTAAAAGTATGAATACATCCATGTCTACCTCTTCATCGTACTCCTTAACGTAGAGGTCTGGTGTCCCCGCAGAGTTCTTCCAGTCGATCCTTGAGGCGTCGTCACTAGGTAAGTACTGTCTTAAACCTGCGAACTCTACTCCTGAAGGCTGGAACTGGCGTTTATACTTTAGAACGAAACGGAAAAGATCTGATACACGTTTTACCTCCGCGTCCAGACCCTGTCTGATTTCCTCTCTATCCAGTAAACTGTCTTCATCTTTCACCGGTTAGATCACCTTACCGGTACCCTGTCCACGATATTCTGTATAACATCTTCTATCTCGAGTCCTGCAGCCTCTCCCTCGTAGTTCAAAATTATCCTGTGGACGAAAACATCTTTTACAACCGCTCTGATATCTTCAGGTGTTACATAGTGACGGCCGTTGTACAGTGCGTTTGCTCTACCAGCTAAAGCCAGGTTGATTGAAGCTCTTGGTGTACAACCCCACGCAATGTATTCAGAGTACTCTAATCCGTACTGCTCCGGGTTACGTGAAGCATCAACCAGGTCAACAATATACTCCTTGATCTCGTCACTAACAGTTACAACCTTCGCAAACTCCTGGATATCAAGAACATCTTCGCTTGTAACAACAGCTCCAACATCGAAGTCGTTGTCATCCATAACGTTGTTGTTCATGTCGATAATCTTCTGCTCGTTATGTTTCTTAGGATAATCCAGGTAGATCTTGAAAAGGAAACGGTCGATCTGAGCCTC
>LFCJ01000221.1_pt1 | contig 33777 bp, 34 predicted proteins | sample 643141 | NCBI WGS metagenome assembly LFCJ01 (sample SAMN03766243, study PRJNA286221) | soda lake metagenome | biome: soda lake; feature: Kulunda steppe; material: water; isolation source: sample B1-Br-g2 brine of Lake Bitter-1 | place: Russia: Kulunda steppe | collected 2010-07
AGGTCCCGATCTTGCCGGAACAGCCGATCCCGGCCACCACGAAGGTGTTGTCGGGATCGTTGCCCGTCTCTGCGAGTGCTTTCATCATGCCGTTCATCGTCCCGAAGTCACCGCAGCCGGGACACCATGTGGGCTGTTTGTCGGATTTGAAGTCTGTGAATCGAACGTCGGAGCTCATTGTGCTGGCACCTCCTCGGCGAGTTTGGTTGTAATCGTTTCTGCGAGTTCGTCCGCTTTAAATCGAACGCCGGTGTACTTGTTGATCCGCTTGACGCGAGTCAGCACGTCGTGTTCGATCACGTCGGCGAACTGTCCGGTCGCGTTACACTCGACGACGATCGTCTCCTCGGCGGCGGCGATCTCCTCGGACAGGTCAGGTCGCGGGAAGATGTACGGCACCGAAATCACGCGGACGTCGACGCCGTCAGCTTCGAGGTAGTCGAGGGCTTCGACGAGCGCCCCTTCGTTCGATCCCCACGAGATGACGAGGTTGTCCGCGTCCGGGTTTCCGAACTCGCGGTACTCCCAGTTCTCCTCGGCTTTGGCCGTCTCGACTTTCCGCTGTCGCTTGTCGACCTGCTGGACACGCTCGTCCTGTTCTTCGGTCCGCCGACCGAGCTCGTCGTGTTCGAGGCCGGTCGTCATGTGGGCTGCGTCGGCCGTACCGGGGATCGCACGCGGGCTGACACCGTCGTCGGTGGCGGCGTGGGCACGGAACCGGCCCTGGGCGTCGAGCCACTCGTCGACTTCGTCTTCCTCGACGAGTTTGCCGCGATCGATCTCGACTTTCTCCATATCGAAGGCTTCGGGTGGGAACGTCTGTTCCGTGACCGACATCGCCAGATCGGAGACGAGAAAGACCGGCGTCTGGTACTTTTCGGCGAGATTGAACGCCTCGATCGTCTTCCAGAAACACTCGGTGATCGACGTTGGGGCGACGACGAAGCGGGGCACTTCGCCGTGGCCACCGTACAGCGCCATGTTCAGATCGCCCTGTTCCTGTTTCGTCGGCATCCCCGTCGAGGGACCCGATCGCTGGACGTCCGTGATCACGAGCGGCGTCTCGCTGGTCGCGACCAGCCCGAACGTTTCGGTCATGAGGTCGATTCCGGCTCCCGACGTCGCCGTCATCGAACGGGCACCGGCACGGGCAGCACCGAGAGCCATGTTGATCGCCGAGAGCTCGTCTTCGGCCTGGACGACGTGGCCGCCGTAGTCTTCGATCCGTCCCGTCAGATACTCCATGATCGTTGTCGCGGGCGTGATCGGGTAGCCGGCGTAGAACCGGCAGCCGGCGGCGAGTGCACCCATCCCGATCGCCTCGTTGCCGTTGAGCAGGACGTAGTCGTTGTCAGTCGTCTCGAGGTCGTAACCGAGGTGGTCCAGGTCGTAGTTCTCCTGGACGTACTCCTGGCCGAGGCGGGCTGCCTCTCTGTTGTTCGCGACGATCTTCGACCCCTTGCCGCCGAAGCGCTTCTCGAGGGACTCATCGAGATATGCGACGTCGAAGCCGGTAATCTCACATGCGGCACCGAGGGCGACGATGTTGCGCATGATCGCCCCACCGGCGTCTTCTGCGAGCGACTTCAGCGGGACGTCGACGCCCGTTGCTTCGTCCGGAATTTCGGCGTCCCAGGATCGCTCGCCGTCGTAAATAATGGCGCTTCCTTCGTGGAGTTCGTCGAGGTTCTCGTCGATCGTCCGCTGGGTCAACGCGACGAGGATGTCGAGCCGATCGACGACACTCTGAATATCGTTGACGGAGGTACGAATCTTGTACGCCGTGTACCCACCACGAATTCGTGACGCGAAATCTTTCGACGTGAATACGTGTCGCCCAGCGCGGGACAGTGCCTGGGCAAATATTTTCCCAGTGGAGTCGATTCCGTCGCCGGCTTCGCCTCCGATCGCCCAGTTGAGATCCTCAGCCATGTTATGGCGAAACTTGCCTCCCACCCATGAAAAGGCTTCTGAAACCCCCGATCGAACGACGAATATAACGGGAACTGTTACTCGCTGACGAATACGTTCTCCCGAACGGAACGGAACTGCTTTTCACGCTGCCACCGAACCTATTCGACATGGAGGGGACGCCTGTTTCCGTCGAATCAGTACGCGAGGTCGGTCCGGATACGATCGCACTCGAACTCGAGACGCCGTCGGAGTTCGATGCCCTGCCGGGTCAGTTCGTCCTATTGCGGGCCGTTCCGTGGGACGAAACCGACAACGAGGAGAGAGACGAAGACGACGTCGTCATGCGCCACTACACGCTCTCGTCGCCGTCAGTCGGGGAAACGTTCGAGATTACCGTCGGAATCGACCCCGACGGCGAACTGTCGCCGTGGCTCGCCGATCTCGATGGCGGCGAGACGGTCCACATCGAGGGCCCGTTCGGAACGATCACCTACGAACGCGATCGGGATATCGTCGCAATCGCGGGCGGCCCGGGCGTCGGCCCGGCTGTGGCGATCGCCGAAGCAGCTCACGACGCGGGCCACGACGCAGTCGTCATCTATCAGGACGACGAGCCCGCCCACGTCGATCGAATCGAGGCGCTCGAAGCCGAAGGTGTCGACGTCAGATTCATCGACGAAGACGACACCGACGACCTCGCGGACGCGATTGCTACCCACGTCGACGACGGCCAGCTCTATGCGTTCGGGTTCGAGGAGTTCGTCAGGTTCGTCGCAGACACGATCGACGACGCTGGCGGCGATTCGGACGAGGCGCTGATCGAGAACTTCGGGTAGCCTCTCGTTCGCCGATCGGCCGCCGGGTCTATGGCTCGCCAGATCTCCGATCGTCGACTCTCCGGTCGGCTGGAATCGACCGCGCACTCGATGTCCGGACGTTTGCAAGCACAGTACTGACACCTGCTCGCGCGGTAGACCACCGTATGAGCGATATTGTCGACGACGATCTCGAAATTCAACGCGATCTCGGCGAAGCAACGATCGTCTACGAGGAACCGGACGAAGGCACGGTCAGGAAGACGATTCCGAACGAACACGTCGCCTACTTCCAGGATCACTGGATCATCAAGACCGACGAGGACGAGGAAGGCCACGACATCGTCCGCCGCATTCCCTCCAAACGCGTTCACTACGTCGAGCGATCGGTCGAACAGTTCGAGCAGGAAGTCGAGACGCTGATCGATCGGGTCCAGTCCTTCGCCAGCGAACTCCAGACGAAGATTCCGGTTGGCGGTGGCGATCGGGAGAGCGAATCCGTCGAACCACACCGGATCGACGTCGACGAGGACGGAATCGACGAAGACGATCTGTAACGGCGCGAGCGTACAGCGACGACGGTATAGACAGCGACGACGGTATAGACAGCGACGACGGTATAGACAGCGACGACGGTATAGACAGCGACGACAGTATCAGACACTCGCTGACTGACCGAGTCACATCCACAGCGTCAGCGATACAGAAAGCGAGACTGATTTCCCCGCCGATCGGCGATTCGGGCGGTCGAGCAGCAGTACGTCCGTCTCAGTGCTCGACGAACTCGATCAAGATGCCGCCGGTGTCTTTCGGGTGCAAGAACGCGACCTCGTGCCCCCACGCACCGGGGCGGGGTTCGTCGTCGATCGGCGTTACGTCGTGTTCTCGCGCGGTTTCGAGCGCACCCTCGATGTCGTCGGTCGCCAGCGCGAGGTGGTGGATGCCCGCGCCGTGACTCTCCAAATAGCTCGCGATAGTGCCGTCCTCGATCGGTTCGAGTAGTTCAAAGTAGCCGTTTCCACAGTCAAGAAAGACGACGCGCAGGCCGTCGAACGTCTCCTCGTGGGCGATTTCGAGGCCGAACAAATCGGCGTACAGATCGGCGAGTGCCGTTGCATCCTCGGTCGCGATCCCGGCGTGATCGAAGTGCATAGGCTGCCATCATCGGGCTGGCGTGTTACTGTTGTGTTTTTCTGTCGAGCGCATGCAACGTGCCGTCGCTCAGTTGCGGTCGAGCGCGGCAGCGATCCGGTTCCAGATGCTCTCCCCGAGGTCGAACACCTCGCGCAGTTCCTCCGCTGTGAGTTCGAAATCGAACACGTCCGCGTTCGCTTCGATGTGGTCGCGACTGGACGCCTTCGGGATTGCAGCCACGTACGGCTGCTGGAGCAGCCACCGCAGCGCGACCTGTGTGGCAGTCTTGCCGTAGGGCTCCCCAATCGCGTCGAGTCGATCGTCGCCGGGGACCGCGCCCTCCGCGAGCGGGCTGTACGCAGTCAGGCAGATCTCATGGTCGATACAGTACTCGAGGAGGTCGTGCTGGTGATGGTAGGGATGGTACTTCACCTGGTTCGTGACGATCGGCGTCTCGGAGTGCTCTCGTGCGGTCTCGAGCTGATCGAGCGAAAAATTGCTCACCCCGATATGGTCGACGACTCCCTCCTCCTGGAGCTCGTTCATCGCCCGCAGCGTCTCCGAGACGGTCGGACGAGATCGGGGTGCGTGGATCAACAGGAGGTCGATCGTCGAGAGCCCGAGTCGAGCGAGACTCGCCCGCGTCGAGTCGTGAACGTCCGCGTACGCGAGGTTACTCGTATCGATCTTGGTCGTCACGAAAACATCGTCGCGATCGACCTCGCTCGTGGCGATCGCTGTTCCCACAGCGCCTTCGTTGTCGTACATCTGGGCAGTATCGACGTGTCGGTAGCCGGTCGCGAGCGCGGTTTCGACTGCTTGCTGGCACTCCGAACCGGTCATCCGGGCGGTTCCGAACCCGAGTTTCGGGATCGTTGCTCCTTCGACCTCGATCGTGGCTGTCGAGATATCGGCATCGGCATCTAGACGCATACTGGCTCGTTCACCGGTACGCGTATTTATTGTCGGGCACGCACGCGTCCTTCGTCCCTGCTCGCGCCGGCACGCGACTCACCAGCGCGACGCCACTACCTGTCGTCAGCCGACACGATCCCACGATCGAACTGCCAGGGGACCGCTCCCGTCGCGTTCGAGTGCCGTGCCGGCGATCGCACCTCGAAACCATGGCTTCCGACGACTACGAACTCCACGACCGAATCGATCGACTGAGCGATGCCGAGACCGATCGGGATATTCTCGTCAGCCGTGCCGTTCCGCCCGGGGCGTCGATCGGCGAGACGCGCCAGCCGGTCGAAGCCGACTACGCCAAGGCGGACCAGCTCGACGAGCGGTCGTTCCCGCGGCCGCTCGTGGACGCACTCGAGGCCGTTCGCCGAGAGCTCAACGAGTACGATGCTGTGCCGGCGAACGGGCTAGCGGTTTACGCCGGCGAGGTCGACGGCGAACTCCAGACCGTCGTCTTCGACGACCTACCTGAACCGATCGCTGACGCGACCTATGAGCACGCAAACGAGTTCGACCTCGACCCGCTGGCAGCCGTCACCGAGCCGTCTTCGACCCACGGCCTGCTCGTCGTCGAACGAGGCGGGGCGGCACTCGGTCGGCTCGACGACGACGGCGTCGAAGTCATCGACAGCTTCGATAGCGACGTCCCCGGCAAGGCCAGCGCGGGTGGTCAGTCCGCCGAGCGCTTCGACCGCGATCGGGAACGCCAGAAACGAGACTTTTTCGACACCGTTGCCGATCGTGCCGCCCAGTCGTTTCTCGACGACGACCCCGTCGACAGCGTCCTGCTTGGTGGGACCACTGGGACGATCGAGGCGTTTCGCGAGGAAGCCGATATCGACCATCGACTCGAAGATCGGCTCGTCGATACCGAGTTCGCTGTCGAGTACGCGACCAAACAGGGGCTCCGGCAGCTCGCCGAGAAGGGGCAAGAGCACCTCGACGAACGCGACCGTGAGACGGCGCGTGCCCACCTCGATCGGTTCTTTTCAGGGATTCGGGACGAAAGCGAGCCCGTCGCCTACGGTCGCGACGAGGTCGATGACGCGCTCACGTACGACGCCGTCGAGACGTTGTTGCTCTCGACCGATCTGGACGGACAGCAGTTACAGATGTGGGGCGAACGAGCCGAAGACCAGGGCGGCGAGACGGTTGTCGTTCCGGACGACTTCGCCGACGGCGATCGGTTCGCTGATGCGTTCGACGGGATCGGCGCGCTGTTACGGTTCCCGATCGAGTGAGTGGGGGCTGTCCGAGAGACTCAACCGGGCCCCAGCGATCGACGGCCGTTCTCACGGCGCTAACTCACGGTATAGATTTAACTTATCCGTGACGGTAGTCTTTCCAATGGAGGGCGACATCACCTACGTCCCCAAAGTGTGTGCGTACATTACCCGTACTGGATCTGACGGGGACCAACGGGAACTGCTCGTCTTCGAGGGGCCCGAACACGACGGGCTACAGGTTCCGAAAGGGACGATCGAGGACGAGGAAACGCCGCGAGAAGCGCTCCGGCGCGAGGTACAAGAAGAGAGCGGGATCAGTACGTTCGACTCCGTCCAACACCTGACCAGTGACGTCTGGACCCGGCGCCACTCGCCGCCCAAACGGTACAAACGGCATTTTTTCCATGCGACGGTCGACGTCGATCGCGACGAGTGGACACATACCGTCTCTGGCGAGGGGGAAGAAACCGGCCTCGAGTTCGAGTACTACTGGGTCGAGTGTCCACCCGACAGCGAGTTCGCGCTGGCGCTCGACGAGTACGTAGACCTCGTCGCACAGTCACACGCTCAATAGCTCCGGGCTATCACAGCAGGGCAGACGCACTCACTACGACTCTCTGTCACCGAGAACCATGGCCCGACCGAGCTGCTACGAGAGAGGCCACGGCGAGTTGATCGGTCGCGATCGGCAGCGATCGATTTCGATCGACGGCTCTTTTCAGACCGTCCCGCCGGGGGTATACTCGCCGAACTCGTCGCGGAGGACGTGACAAATCTCTCCGACGGTAGCGTAAACTTTCACGGCCTCGATAATGTATGGCATCAGGTTTGCGTCGCCCTCTGCCGCCTCGCGGAGGGCTGTGAGTTTCGCGTCGACAGCGTCCTCGTCACGCTCCGCGCGGATCGTTTCGAGGCTGTCGATCTGACGTTGCTGGTCTTCCGGAGTGACCTCCTGGACGTCCATCTCCGGCTCCTCGTCGACCTCGAACTCGTTGACGCCGACGATGATGCGCTCTTTCTCCTCGATCTCGCGTTGCCGATCGAAGGCGGTATCCTGGATCTGGCGCTGGACCCACTGTTGTTCGATCGCGTCGCGCATTCCGCCGCGGTTGTCGACCTCTTCGATAATCTCGTAGGCATCGGCTTCGACCTCGTCTGTAAGCGATTCGACGTAGTAGCTGCCAGCGAGCGGGTCGATCGTATCGGCCGCGCCGGATTCGTGGGCGAGGATCTGCTGGGTCCGCAAGGCGGTTCGGACGGATTCCTCGGTCGGCAAGGCGAGTGCCTCGTCTTTCCCGTTGGTGTGCAGACTCTGTGTCCCCCCGAGCACTGCAGCGAGTGCCTGGTAGGCTACCCGGACGACGTTGTTCTCGATCTGCTGGGCGGTGAGCATCGAACCTGCGGTCTGGGTGTGGAACTTGAGCTGCTTGGATTTCGGATCGTCGGCGTCGAAGCGTTCGTCGATGATGTCGTGCCACATCCGTCGGGCGGCACGGAACTTGGCGACCTCCTCGAAGATGTTGTTGTGGCCGTTGAAAAAGAAAGATAGCTGTGGGGCAAACTCGTCGACGTCGAGGCCAGCCTCGATCGCAGTCTCGACATACTCGATCCCATTGCCGAGGGTAAACGCGAGCTCCTGGGCTGCCGTCGAGCCGGCCTCACGGATATGATAGCCCGAGATCGAGATCGTGTTGAACTTCGGCGTCTCCTGGCCACAGAACTCGAAGATGTCCGTGATGATCCGCATCGATGCCTCCGGCGGGTAAATGTACGTGTTGCGGGCGATGTACTCTTTCAAAATATCGTTCTGGATCGTCCCGCGCAGTTCCTCGCGATCGACTCCTTGTTGGTCGCCGACGGCGATGTACATCGCCAGGAGCACCGACGCGGGGGCGTTGATCGTCATCGAGGTCGAGACTTCGTCGAGCGGGATGCCATCGAAGACGGTCTCCATGTCGGCCAGCGAATCGATCGCGACGCCGGCTTTCCCGACTTCGCCGGCGGCCATCGAATCGTCGGAGTCGTACCCCATCTGGGTCGGGAGGTCAAAGGCCATCGAGAGCCCGGTCTGGCCCTCGTCGAGCAGGTAGTGGTAGCGTTCGTTGGTGTCTTCGGGTGTCGAGAAGCCGGCGTACTGGCGCATAGTCCACAGGCGACCTCTGTACCCGGTCGAGTAGACGCCACGTGTGTACGGTGGCTCACCCGGATTGCCCAGATCCTCCCGGTAGTCGAGGTCACCGGTATCGACTGGCGTGTAGAGTCGATCGACCTGCTGGCCGCCGGTATCGGTCGTGAACGTCTCCTTGCGCTCACCGAACCGATCGAGCACCGGTTTAACTTCGTTCTCGTGCCATTCCGCCGTACTGGCACGAATCGCCTCGAGGTCGTCGGAGTCGAACATTATCAATATCCATGATCTGGTAGGGCTTGAAGATTTGTGAATGACACGGGCCGAGAGGGACTGTTCGACGGTGATGCACGAACCAAATCAAGCGTCTCTCCACGGCTGTGGCGTTTGTCACGAGCGAGATCGTCTCGGTGTCGTTCCCGGACGCCCGTCTCGACCGGGTGGTTTCGACGATGGCCCACCGCGAGCACGCCGAGAGTGACGAACTGCGCTCGACGGACGAAATGAGGGGCGAAACTCCGCGTCGCAGCGAGCGGGTCGCCGAACGCACGCGAGTGTTTTGGCCGACTGGTCGACTCGTACCGATCGACCCGAGACGGGTCGGTCGCGGTGACAAATCTGCCACGGTAACTCGACGAACGTCCAGTAATTAAGGGGCATGATACAGATCTAGTTGTATGATTGCCTTGGTAGTTGTCTCAGGACAACACTTTTTGAAGAGAGCACCCCCCTGCTAGATGTGGTCTACCAAGACCCATACACTCCCGAACGAACGTCCTACGAGTGCCCGGGCTGTGGCTATCGAGAGACGACCGCGTCTCCTGGGATCTGCCCGGATTGCCACCACCAACTGCGAAATATCGCTGTTCCTCGCGAGTAACTCGCGGACAGCTGTCTTCGCCTGGCATATTCTTCCCATCGTGGCGGCCGCTGGCCCGGCTGCTACGGTCCTCACTGTTCGAAGGCTACAGAGCCACAGCTTCGATCGCACGACTGCATCCGAAACGGAGTCGGTCGATCATCTAGACTCATTGGATTGCGCTGGACTCGGCGCGCAGCCGTCACACTGATCTGGAACGCACACCTCTCAGTCGAAGTCCGGAAGATCCTCCGGCGGTTCGTACTCGGCTTCCCAGGTGATGTACTCCTCTTTCAGGATGACTGAGACGATCTGGCCGAACTCGGTGAGTTCGGCGTTGATCGAGGAGACGGTTCCCCACGTATCCAGCTCCGGATGATACTCTCTTGCCTGCCAGTCCTCCGGGATGCCCGGCGCGTGGTAGCCGACCCGATCGGCGAAATCGTCCCAGAAAAAGTCGAACTCTCTGAACAGATCGAGATCCCGTGCGATCTCGTACTCCCGTTCCTCGAGATCGGTATCTTCGAGCCACTCCGCCAGTGCGTCTTCCCAGGCTCCCTCCTCGAGGAACTCCTGGAGTTCCTCGCGCCGATAGTCGATCTCGGTTGGGTCGTCTGCGCTGATCGTTGCATCCTCGTACTCGTTCGGATCGACGAACTCCAACTCCGGTGGATCGGGTCGTTTGACCTCAAGTCCCATACCGTTCGGTAGAGCCGGTTCCGGCATAAGAATTCTCACCGCGGACCGATGGCCGCGTCGAGTTTCGGGTGAAGACGGCTTCCAGCAGGTTGGCGATCGTCGCCGCCCCTACAGTTATTCCAGCCCGTCTCCAGACTGTATGTATGGGGAGTGATTCGGGTGGTCATAACTACAGCCTCACCGAAATCTTCGCGATCAAGTTCGTCCTGGCAGACGTGCTGATCATCGCAGCGTTGCTGTTCGCTGGGCCGCTGTGGGCCTTCGCGTTCACGATCTTGATGCTCATCAGCGTTGTTCTTGTCTGGTATCTGACGACACGCGCCGGAAGCGAGACAGAGCCACCCGCCGACGGGAGCCCTCCCAGTGCGGAGCGATCCACCAACGACCCCGTGACGGAACTTCAGGAGCGATACGCTGCGGGTGAGCTGACGGACGCCGAGTTCGAGGCGAAGCTCGATCGGTTGCTCGCCGCGAACAGGCGGGCGGAGGACGCAGGCGTCGAGACAGCTGATCTGTCGCTCGAACGAACCGAGTGAGAGGCTCCAACCGTTCGGCAATCCAAACGTTCAATCAGGGGCCAACCCTAGCGGGAGACGATGACAGCCTACGAGGCAGCAGTTCTCGATGTCGACGGGACGATCGTTCGTGGAGACGAACTCATCCCCAACGTAACCGATGGGTTACAGGCGCTCGATGACGCGGGCTGTTCCCGGCTGCTCTTTTCGAACAACCCGACCCGTGGAAGCGACCATTACGGCGACGTACTCGAGCCACACGGGATCAGTGTCGATCCGGACCACGTCCTGACGTCGGCGATCGTGGCCGCGGAGTATCTCACGACCACGCATCCGAACGAACGGGTCTACCTCGCCGGGAGCGATCGGCTGGAGACGATCCTCGCCGACGCGATGGTCGAACTCACGGGCGACCCCGACGAGGCAGAGGTCGTGCTTGGCTCCTTCGACGAGGAGTTCTCGTTTGCCACCCTGACCGAGGCGTTGCGGGCCCTCGACAGTGACGTTCCGTTCTACGGGACGGACCCGGATGTGACGATCCCGGTCGAAGACGGTTCGATTCCGGGATCGGGAGCAATCCTTGCCGCGATGGAGGCCGTCGCCGGCCGAGAACCCGACGCGATTCTCGGGAAACCCTCGTCGATCGCCGCCACGGCAGCAATGGACCGACTCGACACCGAGCCCGAGGAGACGCTCATCGTCGGCGATCGTCTCAATACAGATATCGCACTCGGCGAACGGGCGGGGATGACGACGGCAGTCGTCCTGACCGGCGTGAGCGATCGAGCCACGATCGAGGCCGCATCGATCGACCCTGATTACGTACTGGAGTCGCTGGCGGAGATCGAGACGCTGCTCTGATCTTCAGATTACAGTCCGGGCCGGTCAGCGACAGTGCGTCGACGTGGCTGGAATGCTAGACCGCAGATCGGTGTGGCTGGCATATGGTATCTCTTCTCTCACGATCTTTTTTGATGATTGGCCCGAAACGAGCGTGTATGACCACGACAAACTCTTCGGTTACGGAGATCGATACCAACCTCTTTATTACCGTCTCCGGCCCGCCGGGCTGCGGTGCCACGACGCTGTGTGAACTGCTCTCCGACGCGATGGACTGCCCGTACGTCTCTGGCGGAGATATCTTCCGCGAACTCGCGGACGATCGTGGCATCAACCTGAATCAGCTGACAGCAGAGGCAGACTCGACCGACGAACTGGACCGAGCGCTCGACCAACGGCTCCAGTCGATCGCAGAGAAGTGGGGAGCGAGTAACAAGCCGTTCATCCTCGAGTCGCGTCTCGCTGGCTGGCTCGCTGGCGACCGTGCTGACCTGCGAATCTGGCTCGATGCGCCCGAGGACGTCCGCCTCGATCGGATCAGTGACCGTGGCGAGACGGAGGCAGAGATGCGGGTTCGAGAGGTCAGTGAGGCCGGACGCTACCAGTCGTACTACGACATCGACGTCACCGATCGCAAGTTCTACGACCTCAACATCAACACCGCCCGGTGGAGCAAGATGAGTGTCTTCACGCTCGTTCGCACCGCGATCGAGGAGTACGATCCCGAAGCCGACGAGGGGGCGTTCCCGACGCCGGCCGTCGACCTGGAACCGTCGCCCGCACTGATACAGTAACTGTCACGACCCAACGGCTCACTACCACGACTCGAACCGGCCCGCCCGCCGGAACCGACACCCATTTGCTGCGGTCGCCGAAACTCGTTGCCGTGTCTAGATTCCGTGACGTGTCCCTGTTTCTTTTCCTGGCAGTCCTCTGGGGGCTTTCGTTTCCGGCGATCGCGGTCGGCCTCGACTACCTCCCTCCGCTGTTGTTTGCGGCGATCCGCTACGACGTGGCTGCACTGTTGTTGCTAGGCTACGCGATCGTCCGCGTCGACGACTGGTTCCCACGTGGCTGGAACAACCTGTTGGCGATCCTCGGCGGTGGGCTCTTTCTCGTCGGCGGCAACGGACTGTTGTTCGTCGGCCAGCAGACCGTCCCAAGCGGTGTCGCTGCAATCATCCAGGCGCTGGTCCCCATCTTCACCGCACTGTGGGCGCTCCTGTTGCTCGACGAGCGACTCTCGACGATCGGGGCCGTAGGCGTCGCCATCGGCTTTCTCGGTACTGGGTTCGTCGTCCAGCCCGATCCGACGAATCTCCTGGTTGGCGACACGGGTGCACGGCTGTTGATCGTCCTGCAGGGGCTCAGCGTCGCCCTCGGCGGCGTTCTCGTCCAGCGTGCCGGTCCGACGCTCCAGCGGACTCCCCTGACGGGCTGGTCGATGCTGGTCGGGGCACTCGTCCTCCACGCCGTCAGCCGTGGCTTCGGCGAAGCGCTCTCGGCTGATGCGATGGCACCGACCGCGATCGGCGCCATACTCTACCTGGGGATTTTTTCGACAGCGATCGCGTTTCTGATTTATTTCATGATTCTCGAGGATCACGGGGCGTTTGAGGCCGCGCTCGTCGCGTATCTCGTCCCGATCGTCGCGACGGTCGTCGGTGTGGTCGTCCTGGGCGAGTCGCTCTCGCTGCTGACGATCCTCGGATTCGGGCTGGTCGCGATCGGGTTTGCGCTCCTGAAACGGCGTGCGATCACTGACGCGATGGGGCTCACGTCGGCGGTCGGACGCCCCTGACCGCAAGGACCCACCGATCGGCGGTCAGGCGGCCAGTGGTCACCGCCAGTGTGAGGACGACTCGAAACCGGGGCCTGACTACTGCTCGCCGTCCTCACCTGCAAGCGCGGCCGATCGCAACTGTGCCCCTTCGTCGGTGCTAACCGTCAGTTCCGGGACCGGCGTCGGTTTCCGCTCGTCGTCGATCGCGACGTAGACGAAGTACGACTCTGTGGTTCGTTCGCGCTCGCGGGTCCGCAGGTCCTCACGTTCGGTGACCAGACGGACCTTCACGCTCGACGTCCCCGTATCGTAGACGTACGCCGTGATGAACGCGGTTTCGCCGACCGGAATCGGCTGCTCGAAATTCATCCGGTTGACTCGTGCGGTGACACAGGTCGATCCCGAAAACCGCATCGCCGACATTGCTCCCACTTCGTCCATCCATTTCATAACGTTGCCGCCGTGGGTGACATCGAGACTGTTCGCGTGGTTGGGCTGGACCATCTCCCGGTTCTCGATTACCGTCTCCATGAGATCGGTCATCGTCGGACGTTCTCCAATGACCGTGATCAGTCTTGTCACGGTTCCCACGCCTTCAGGTCCGATACTGGTAAAAGTCGCCGACGAGTTGACCCGCTAATGAGCGATGCAGGCGACGCGGATGTCTCTGACTCCGTGGACCCACCGGACAACGTGCCAGAACCAGCGCCACCGGGCGAGGGGCAGGGCTCCGTCCATGTCCTCGGGACGGCACACGTCTCGCAGGCGAGCGTCGACGACGTTCACGAATCGATCGATCGCGAGGATCCCGATATCGTCGCGGTCGAACTCGACGAGGGCCGCTACCGCCAGATGCAAGGCGGGGCCCCGGACGACGTCGAAGCGAAGGATCTCCTCTCGGGAAATACCGTCTTCCAGTTTTTGGCTTACTGGATGCTGTCGTACGTCCAGTCACGGCTCGGCGACCAGTTCGACATCGAACCAGGCGCTGACATGCGAGCGGCGATCGAGGCCGCAGAGCAAAACGGCAGCGGCGTCGCGCTGGTCGATCGCGATATCCAGGTAACGATCCAGCGCTTCTGGCGACGGCTTTCGTTCACGGAGAAGTTGAAGATGGTCGGCGGACTCGCCCTCGGCGTTACCGACCCCCGGACGATCGGCCTGGCATTCGGCGCAACGGCAGGACTGTTCGTTGGGCTGGTCTTTGCTGCCTTCCTGTCGCCTCTGCTTGGATTCGGTGAGCTGTTTGCACTCGGCGTCACCGATCTCACCACGCTCCAGTACGTCGGGGCCGGCGGGATCGGTCTCGTTGGCGGTCTGTTGCTCGGACTGGTTTTTCTCCCGTCACTGGAGTCGGCCCAGCAGTACACTGGTGGCCTCCTCAGTGGCTTTACCACACGCCTGCTTGGCGGGGTCGCAATCGGCGTTGCTGGTTGTCTCGCACTGGTCGCAACGGAGACGTTCGTCGGCCCGTTTTCGGCCGGAACGTTCGAGAGCGCCGGTAGCTACGCGCTACGGGGCACGGTCGGTGGGCTGGCCGGTCTCGGTGTCGGGGTCGCGATCGGTGCCGTATTCGGGATCGTTCTCGATGCGCTCAGTGCTGACGTCGAGGAGGTCGACGAGATCGACATCGAGGAGATGACTGACGGTGATGTCGTCGCGGCGATGATGGAGGAGTTCCGCCAGTTCAGTCCCCGTGGTGCGAACGCCCTGATCGACGAACGCGACGCCTACATCGCACACAAACTTCACGCGCTTCGCGAACAGGGATACAACGTCCTCGCCGTCGTCGGTGCCGGCCACAAAGCCGGCATCGAGCAGTACCTGCGAAAGCCCGAGGACCTCCCACCGATGGAGTCGCTGACTGGAACGGCGTCGAAACGGCGGTTCTCGCCGCTGAAGATCCTCGGGTACCTGGTGATGGTCGGCTTTATCGGCTTTTTCTTCCTGCTGATTATGGCTGGCGTCCAGAACACGTTCTTGCTCCAGATCTTTCTGGCATGGTTCCTGTTTAACGGACTGTTCGCGTTCACCCTGGCTCGGCTGGCCGGCGCACGCTGGGCCAGTGCAGGCGTCGGCGGCTCCGTCGCCTGGCTGACCAGCATCAATCCGTTGCTGGCTCCGGGCTGGTTTGCGGGCTACGTCGAACTCAAGTACCGGCCGGTCAACGTCCGTGACATCCAGACGCTGAACGACATCGTCGGCGATACGGAACGGCCGATGGGCGATGCACTCGAGGACATGTTCGACGTCCCACTGTTCCGACTGATCATGATCGTCGCGCTGACTAACATCGGGAGTATGATCGCGACGCTGTTGTTCCCGATCGTCGTCTTGCCGTGGCTCGCACCGGAGATCGGTGGCGTCAGCGCACTGACGAGTGAACTGCTGCAAGGGGCCGAGAACAGTCTCGAACTGATCAGGGGGATCCTGACGTGAGTTACCGTCGCCGCAGCGAGTCGGATCCCGAGATCACGTTCAGCGAGAAGGAGTTGATCGATCTCGCAGCGGCCTGGGTGTTGTTGAGCGTCGCGTTTGCACTATTGCTTGCGCCGGTTCACCGCGGCCTCTCGACTGTCGGTGAGTTTGTGCTGACAACGGGGCTGAGCTTCGTCACTGTCGGCGTCGCCTTCCTTTTGCACGAACTCGCACACAAGGTTGTCGCGATCGAGTACGGTCAGATCGCGGAGTTTCGCGCGGACTACAAGATGCTGTTTCTGGCGATCATGAGCGCGCTGATCGGCTTCCTCTTTGCCGCCCCGGGTGCCGTCTACCACCGGGGCCGGATCACGGTTCGTCAGAACGGTCACATCGCGCTCGCAGGACCGGTGACGAATCTGGTCCTCGCGGCGTTGTTCCTTCCGCTCCTGTTCTTTCCGGGGCTTCTCGGCACGGTGGGCCACCTCGGCGTCCTGATCAATCTCTTTCTGGCCGCGTTCAATATGATCCCGTTCGGTCCGCTCGACGGGAAGTCCGTCATCCAGTGGAGCAAACCCGTCTTTGGCCTCGTCTTTGGCGTGAGTCTACTCCTGACTGTCGGCTTCTTCGTGCTCTTCGGTCTCCCGTTCTGAGAGGCGATCACCGGTGGGCTCCGTCGCCTGCCGATCGCTGTGACCTGCCAATCTGGGAACGGTAACCGGTGACCTTTTGCTCACGCCACGAAGTCGTTCACCCATGACCGATCCAGCGGACGAGGGCGAGCAGGAGGGACTGACGTACGCCGAGACGGGCGTCGACATCGAAGCCAGCGAGGACGCGACCGCCGCATTGCTCGAAGCGTTCGGAAGCGATCTGACGACCGAGTACGCTGGTCTGCTTGACATCGGCGATCGGTATCTCGCACTCGCTACCGACGGTGTCGGCACGAAGCTCCTCGTGGCCGAAGCGATCGAGGACTTCTCGACGATCGGCATCGACTGCATCGCGATGAACGTCAACGATCTCGTCGCGGCGGGCGTCGAACCCGTCGCGTTCGTTGACTACCTCGCGATCGACGAACCGGACGAGGAGTTGACGAACCAGATCGGCGAAGGGCTGGCCGTGGGTCTAACAGAGGCCGATCTGACCATGCTCGGTGGTGAGACGGCCGTGATGCCCGAGGTCGTGCAGGGGTTCGACCTCGCGGGCACCTGTGTCGGAATCGCGAACAAAGACGAGGTTCTCGAGGGAACGGCCGAGGTTGGCGACGTGCTCGTCGGCTTCGCCTCGAACGGGATCCACTCCAATGGACTCACACTCGCCCGCAAAGCAGTGACGCGTGCACACGACTACACCGACACGTTCCCACCGATTCCAGACCGGACGATCGGCGAAGAGCTTCTGCGGCCGACCCGGATCTACACCCACCTGCTCGACCCCATGCACGACCACGACGTCCGCGCGGCAGCCCATGTGACGGGCGGTGGCTGGACCAACCTGCTGCGGATGGGCGATCGCCAGTACGTGATCGACGATCCACTGCCGGCCCAGCGCGTGTTCGGCTTCGTCCAACAGGAGGGCGGGGTCACCGACGAGGAGATGCACCGTACGTTCAATATGGGAACCGGCTTCGTCGTCGCCGTCCCCGAAGAGCATGCTGAAGCGCTCGTCGCAGACACAGGCGGCGAGGTAATCGGCCGTGTCGAGGAGGGCAACAGCGTCGAGATTCGCGGGCTCTCGCTGTCCTGATCGTTGGCGCCATCTGTCCGGCGCTCTCGCCCGGTGTTGGTTTCGTGGACCGACGTTATCGACGTCGGGGTCCTCTTCCTCTCACCGATCGGCCTCGGTGTCCTCGGTCAGTTCCGACTCGGTCGTCTTCCCGGTCGCGGCCCGAATCGTGTCGTACTCCTCGTCACTGTAGGCGATAAACCGGACTTCATCGATGGTCTCTGGCTCGTAGTCGTCGATCGCTTCGGCAATGATCGTGGCACCCTCCGCGAGGTCGAACCCAGCGACACCACAGCCCAGCGCCGGGAGGACGATCGACTCACAGCCGAGGTCGTCGGCTTTTTCGAGCGTGGCCCGCGTCGCGTCCCGAATACTCGCTTCGGTCGCCTGGCCATCGCCGTAATGGGGCATCGCCGCTGCGTGAATGACGTAGTCGGCGTCGAGATCGTAGGCGTTGGTGACCGCAACGTCACCGAGTTCGATTGGCCCTTTCTCTCTGGCTTCGCGATCGAGTTCCGCGCCGGCCGCAGCTTTGAGTGCCCCCGCAACCCCGGAGCCCATTTTGAGACTCGTTCCAGCGGCGTTGACGAGCGCATCAGCTGACTGTTCTGCGATGTCACCCTGGACGATATCGAACTCCATACGTCCGACTACGCCCCGAAGCACATTGAAAACACCCGGGTGCCCGGTGGTCTCAGTTCGCTGGGCTGACCGCAACGCTTTTAGTTTTAGGCTCACCTAATTCTACGTAATGGACGTACCCGCTCGTAGGCAGGACCCCGATCTCGAAGACGTCGAGGTGCCGGCGGCGGTCGTGAGCAGTCACGAGACTCGCCCTGGCAAGGTCGTCTTTACCGAACGAAACAACACCGACGGCTGGATCGCGACCGATCTGGCCGTCGACCTCGAACCGTAAGTCGAAGATAGATTCTTCGACCGCGCCACCTCTGTAGTCGATTCTCTGGGCGGTACGGACTCACAAAAATAGCGATCGTCCCGTTCGATCGGCCAGTCTCGCTGTCGATTGCTTACTTCGTCGCTTCTTCGAGCACCAGCGTGTCGTCTTCGAGGTAGTGCTCGAAGTGGTGACCGTCTTCTTCGGTCGTCACCAGGATCTCGCGCATGATTTCGGCCGTCGCGTAGTCGCCGAGGTTCTCGGCGAGTTCGATGGTGCTCCGCTGAGACTCGATGATGTCGCCGTACATCTCGAGGTCGTTTTCCATCATCGTTCGGATGTCGTAGACGTCCTCACCCTCGAACTCGACGGTCGCTCGTTCTTCCTGGTTTGCAGGGCCAGAGACGGGGACACCGCCGAGTGCCTGGGCACGCTCGGCGATCATGTCTGCGGCTTCCTCGACGTTCTCGTATGCCTCCTCGAAGAACTCGTGGAGTGGCAGGAACTCCGCACCTTCGACGACCCAGTGGTGTTTCTTGAGCTGGTGATACAGGACGTATGCGTTCGCCAGTTCCGTGTTCAGTGCGTCGACGACCTGCTCGGCTTTGTCCTTGTCGAGCCGAAGACTGTTTTCCTCGACGGTTTCGGCTGACTGACGGACTGTCTTCTGGGTGCTCATCGTATACTATCGATACTCGCGCTACTCACTTAAGTGTTTCCCGTGAAGAAACAATTTTTCTGGTCCCAAAAAGATATTTTCCAGTGGGCGGCAACAATGGCCGCATATCGACAATACGACGGATTGCCACCACACGAGGTTCTTCCTGTTCTTTCGGTATAGAGTAAATATTTTTAACACGACCCGCAAATGAGGGGTATGGCTACGACAGTGGCACAGCGGACAGAGCGGATCTATATCGATGGGGAGTGGCTCGAAACCGACGAGGTGCTGGCGGTAGCTGACCTCGCTGACGGCGGCACGTTCGCACAGATTTCGGCTGCGGGTCCGTCAGAGGCCGAGGAGGCACTGGCGGCTGCCCACGAAATCAAACCCCAACTGCGCCAGACGACCGTCGTCGAGCGTGCGGCATGGTGCGAAGAGATCGCCGCAGGCTTGCGCGAGCGCAAAGAAGAACTCACCGAGGTCATTGTCCGGGAAGCCGGCAAACCCATCGGATCGGCCCGCGGCGAGGTCGACAGCGCCGCAACGCGGTTCGATCGCGCTGCCGAGGAAGCGCGAACCATCGTCAGCAACGGCGAGTTCCGGGAGGGGTCGACGGCCGGTCACGAGGGGTGGAACGCGATCGTCAAACACGAGCCGATCGGTGCGGTGCTCTGTATCACGCCGTACAATTATCCGCTCGCGACGACGGCGCTTCAGGTCGCGCCTGCACTCGCCGCTGGCAACAGCGTCCTATTGAAGCCGGCGAGCAACACGCCGATTACGGCGGCGATACTCGCCGACGTCATCGCCGACGTCGATGCGATCCCTGACGGCGCGTTCAACTTCGTCCCCGGCAGCGGCAGCGAGATCGGAGACATCCTCTGCGGCGACGATCGGATCAACGCGATCGCGATGACCGGCTCCTCCGGTGCTGGTGAGCACATCGCTCGCGAGAGCGGGATGGTCAATCTCCACATGGAACTCGGTGGGAACGCCCCAGCGATCGTCTTCGACGACGCCGATCTCGATGACGTCGCGGGTAACTGTGTCAAGGGCTCGCTGAAGTACGCCGGCCAGCGTTGTTCGGCTATTTCGCGCGTGCTCGCTCACGAATCGATCCACGACGACCTCGTCGAGCGGATCGACGCGGCGATGGATACCTGGACCGCAGGCGACCTCTTCGACGAGGACACCGCATTTGGCCCGCTGATCAGCGAGGGCCAAGCCGAGTGGGTCCAGGAACTCGTCGACGACGCCGTCGAAACGGGAGCCGATCTCGTTCGCGGTGGCAAGCGACGTGCACCCGAAGGCGTCCCGGCGGAACTCGGTGACCAGTTCTTCGAACCGACGCTGCTGGCGAACGTGCCACGAGATGCCCGCATCATCCACGAAGAGCAGTTCGGTCCCGTCGCGGTCGTCACGACGTTCGAGGACGAGGCGGACGCAGTCGATCTCGTGAACAGCTCGGAGCTGGCACTCGACGCGGCCGTCTTCACGAGCGATTACGATCGCGCAATGGAGCTTGCAGACGTGATCGACGCGGGAGCTGTCCGTATTAACGGGGCCCCAAGTCACGGCCTCGGCGACATTCCGTTCGGTGGAAACAAGGGCTCGGGAATCGGCCGCGAAGGGCTCGATGCCTCGATCCACGAGATGCTTCGCACGAAGAGTATCGTTCTCTAAACCGGCCTCACAGCCGATCGACGTCCCGTCCGATCGCTGGCACGCACTGAGACGCTGCTGGCGTCGAACGCCTGCACGCCGCTTATTTATCAGCACCGAGAACTACCTGGGGTGAACGGAGTCGTGTTGCAGGTCGTCGATGCGCCGCTGGACGAGGCGGTCGTTCGTATCGCGCTAGCTGGAGCGCTCGGGATGTTCCTGGGCCTCGAACGCGAGTGGTCCCAGAAGTCTGCAGGCATCCGCACGTTCTCTCTGATCAGCCTGCTCGCCGCTGTCTTCACGATTCTCGCCCTTGAGACAACCCTCGGACAGGGGCTGTTAGTACTCGGCGCCCTGCTCGTGATCACCCAAGGTGTGTTGATCGCCGTCCAGGGACTGCTCTCCGAAGAGGAGGTTGGGCTCTCGTTGACAACCTCCGTCTCGATGCTGGTCGCCTACGGTGTCGGAGCGCTCGTTGCAGCCGACTTTATTCTTGAGGGTGTCACTGTCGCCGTCCTCTCCTCGCTGTTGCTCGTCCTCAAGCGCGAACTTCACGAGTTTGCCTGGGGACTCTCCCGTGAGGAGATGCGATCGACGACCGAGTTCGCTATTCTTGCATTCGTGATCTATCCGCTCTTGCCGCCCACCTACACCCTCGATCTCGGCGCGATCGTGATTCCGCTCGAACCGCAGGTGATCTGGCTGATGGTCGTCGCCGTCGCCGGAATCGGCATCGTCAACTACGCGATCGTCTCGACCTATGGCGGCCGCGGAATCGCGATAACCGGGTTTTTCGGTGGCCTCGCCTCCTCGACTGCCGTCGTCGGAACGATGCTCGATCACGTTCGACAGCGGCCCGAGGCGGCCTCGTACGCCGTGGCCGCGATCTTGCTTGCGAACGCAGCGATGGCGGCTCGGAACCTAGCGATCGCCGTGGGTTTTACAGTTGGAAGTGGGTCTGCAATTCTCGTCGAGGCGATCATCCCACTCGGTGCGGTCATCCTGGTCGCGTTCGCCGTCGCCGCCCTCATCACCGACTGGGGCGAGTCGGGGCCGATGGAACTCGAGAGCCCGTTCTCGATGAAGAACGCGCTGGCGTTCGGGGCTGTCTTCCTCGTCGTCCTCGTCTTCGGATCGCTGGCAGAGACATGGTTCGGGACGCTCGGCTTCTACGCGACCGCGGTCGCAAGCGGGTTCGTCTCGAGTGCTGGAGCGACGACCTCGGCAGTCGTTCTCTACCGTGGGGGCCAGCTTGGCCCGGCCGAGGCGACGATCGCAATCTTGCTGGCGACGGTCTCGAGCATCATCGTCAAGGCAATGCTCGCAGCGACCTCGACGAACCACGACTTCCGGACACAGGTCGCCGGCTACAGCACGCTGTTGTTGGTCGCTGGTGGGCTAGCAACGATCGGACTCGCCATCTGAGTCTTAACCAGTCTCGATAGGTCGGTATCCGAGTCACACGCGATCGCCGATGGAATGCGAGTCACACACGGTCGTCAACGGGTTCTATCTGTCATTCGTGTGCGCGATCGTCACACCAGTAAACAGATGTGACAGAAATCCGGATTCCCGTGACCGACAGCAGGTTTTACTCCGTGGCACACCAACAGCGGCTATGGACCGCGAGACGGTCGAGCCCCATGTCGAGACGATCCCCGGTGAGTGTGCGAAACGATGGGTCGACCACCACCACGAGTTCGCTGCCCCCAGCACCTACGTTTACGAGTTCGTCTGGGATACGCAGGCAGACGCGATCGGACCGTTCTGTACCGATGTCGACGGGAACGTGTTGCTGGATTTTACGAGCCACGTCGCGGCTGCCCCTCTCGGCTACAACAACCCCTACGTTCGCGACCGACTCGCCGAGTTCGACCTCGTCGATCCGCTCAAAATTGCCGGTCAAGACTTCTACGTTAGCGGCGGTGGCACACCCGAGGATGCCGACTTCCCCGGACCGACGCAGTTGATGGATCGACTGATCGCAATGACGGACCACTACGACATGGATCGGGTCTTCCTCTCGAACTCCGGGGCAGAGGCCGTCGAGAACGCGATCAAGATCTGCTATGCGAACGGCGGCCACCGCGCCGTGACGTTCGATGGGGCCTTTCACGGCCGTACGCTCGGTGCCCTCTCGCTCAACCGATCGAAGGCCGTCCACCGAACCGGCTACCCCGAAATTCCGGGCGTAGTCAGCCTTCCCTACCCTGCCACGCAGGACGTCTATGAAACTCGCTGGCGGACGGACGGCCCTGGCGGGAACGTCCTCGCTGACAAACTCCATCCCGAACGCGGCGTGATCGACCCGGACGAACTCGCCTACGTCATTCTCGAACCGATCCAGGGCGAGGGTGGGTATCGTGTGCCACATCCCGACTTCGCACGCGACCTCGAGGCGATCCGAGAGCGATACGATATTGCCATTATCGCCGACGAGATCCAGTCCGGGCTCGGGCGGACGGGCGACTTGTGGGCGATCGACCATCTCGATCTCACGCCGGACGTCATCACCAGCGCGAAGGGGCTGCGCGTCGGCGCGACCATCTCCCGGTCGGATGTCTTCCCCGAACAGACGGGGCGACTCTCCTCGACGTGGGGAGCCGGCGATGTCACCGGCGCGATGGCCGGCGTGTTGACGATCGACGCGATTCATGAACTGAACCTTCTCGCAAACGTTCGCGAGCGAGGTGAGCAACTCCGTGCTCGAATCGAGGAACACGACCCCGAGCCGATCGTTGACGTTCGTGGACGCGGACTGATGCTCGCCGTCGAGTTCGATACCAAAGCCCACCGCGAGTCGGTCTTGGAAGCCGCCTTCAGACGTGGCCTGCTCACGCTCGGTTGTGGCTACAAAACGCTGCGACTCCTTCCGCCCTTGGACGCCACCGAACGCGAGATCGATCTCGGTGCTGATCTGCTCATCGAGTCGATCGACGCTGTCACCGACGGCCCATAGCGTCGCCTCGGACCGACCTCTCGTAGCCACTGCAAGTCACTGCACACCTGGACGCGAGGGCTGCGTGGGTCGGAAGGAACGACGTGAGTGAGACCCACGACGAAGGCGCGGTTCGGAACGTGCGCGGTTCGGAACGAACGACGTGAGTGAGAACCGCGATGTGAGCGGGGAGCGACTGTGACCCGTGAGCGAACGACGTGAGCGAGAACCGCGGACTGTGCGATCAATGTGTAATTAGTTGCAGTTGTAGCGATCGTTCGCCGCCGCTTCCGACCTTGTTACGAAAGCCGTGGCTCCTTCCCGCTCTCGACCCAACCACGGCTATCATGATTGGAGCGTTCACAGTTGGCAAAAAAGCAGTTACGTTCGGCTACAAACGCTACGGGATCCCCGGTGCGATCGCCTCCGGCGGGGTCGCGCTGGCGGGCTACGTCGCGGTACGCCGTGCCCTCCAGTCACTCTCTGCGTCCGACGACGGCTCGATCGAGTCGGCGATCGACGCCGAGACGATCTCCAACGCGGTCGACGCGGGCGGGCTGGAGGCGGTGACCGATCCGGGAACGCTCGACGAGGCGATCGACACCGATAAACTGGTCTCGAACGTCGGAATCGACGATCTCACGTCGTCTGTAACCGAGGAAACAGACGAGTTCACCGACGTCGTGGGTGACGAGGAGACGGACCCGGAAAACTAAGAGACGGCGACCTTCCGTAGACGGACGACCACCTACTCGCCGCGAAGCTCGTTCATGTGGTCGATTCGCTGCTGGACGAGGTCTGCTTTGCCGATATCGTGGCGCATGTGCAACCCCTCGTCGCCAGCGACGTCGAGGGCATCTTCGGCGATCGCTTCTGCTTCTTCGATCGAGTCGGCGAGGCCGACGACGGCGAACGACCGGGAGGTCGTGGTGTAGATCCCGTCGTCTCGTTCGTCGACGCTTGCATAATAGAGGAGCGCGTCACCGGCGCTCTCCTCGTCGACTTGCACCTTCGCACCGGCTTTCGGATCCGTCGGATAGCCTTCGGGAACCGTGTACTTGCAGACGGTTGCCTGCTCGGCGAACTCGAGATCGGGGACTGGCTCGCCATCCCGTGCAGCCGTGAGCACGTCGAGGAAGTCCGTTTCGAGCACGGGAAGCGTGTTCATCGCCTCCGGATCGCCAAAGCGGGCGTTGAACTCGATGACTTTCGGCCCCTCGATGGTGAGCATGAACTGGCCGTAGAGGATGCCACGATAGTCTCCGAGCGCGTCGACGGTTGCCTCGATGATGTCGACTGCCTGCTCGTAGTCGTCGTCGGTCATGAACGGGAGCTCGAAGGTCGCATCGGAGTAGCTCCCCATCCCGCCCGTGTTCGGTCCCTCGTCGCCCTCGTAGGCGCGTTTGTGGTCCTGGACGGCCGGGGCCGTCTGGAACTCGCCGTTGGCGACGATCGCCTGAATCGTGACCTCCTCGCCGACCAGCCGTTCTTCGAGGACGATCCGATCGTAGTCGGAGTTGCGAATATACTCCTTGCCCTCCTCGGCGGTAACCTGATCGCCGATCACTTTTACACCCTTGCCACCCGTGAGGCCAGCAGGTTTGATGGCCAGGTCGCCGTCGTACTCGTCGATAAAGTCGCACGCGGCTTCCATGTCGTCGAACGTCTCGAAGTCAGGACAGCCCGGAATGTCGTGTTCCTCCATGAACTGGCGCTGAAACGCCTTGTCCGTCTCGATGCGGGCGTCGGCTTCTTTCGGGCCGAAGGGGTAGACGCCGGCGGCCTCAAGTGCGTCTGCGACGCCAGCAGCCAGCGGCGCCTCTGGACCGATGACGGCGATCGTCGCGTCGATCGTTTCCGCGTAGTCGACGACGGCCTCGGGATCGGTCGTCTCCAGCGTCTCGAACTCGGTCGCGATCCGGGCGATCCCCGGGTTTCGGTTGCCAGCACAGGCGTACAGTTCGACTTCGCTGTCGGAAAGCGTACGGGCGATTGCGTGCTCGCGCCCGCCGCCACCGACTAGCAGGACGTGTTCTCGCATGGTCGATAGCGGAACGCACGAACCTGTAAACGTTGCTCTTTGTCCGAGGGTGAGGGATACACGTTCGTGTACGAGCGGCGACTCACTGCCTTGCCGTTCCAGCCACCCGGGAAGAACACGCGAATTTATGAGTCACGGGTAGCTAACAACAACTATCTCTGTAGTAAATCCATGACACGAGTTATCATTAGCGAGACGCCCTTTGTCGATGTCGACGCACAGCGATCTGCCCTCGAAGGCGACGACGTTACCGTAGAGGTTCGACAGACGCCGACTGAAGCCGACGTAGCCGAGGCGGCAGCCGACGCCGACGCGTTGGTCGTCGACGTCCACACACCCGTTCCGGCGTCGGCGCTCGAGGATGCCGACGACCTGAAACTGATCGCCCGATCCGGGACCGGCTACGACAACATCGACGTCGCCGCGGCGACCGAGCGAGGAATCACCGTTACGAACGCGCCGAACTACTGCACGAACGAGGTCGCGACGCAGGCGTTCGGCCTCCTGCTCGCCTGTCGACGGCGGATCCCGGAAGCCGATCGCGACGTCCGCAACGGCGGATGGAGCTGGGAAACCGACCGGCCCATCCGGCGGGTTCCGGGCTCGACGCTGGGGCTGGTCTCCTTCGGCGCAATCGCGCGCAAGCTCGCCGAGCAGGTGTCCGGGCTTGGTCTCGACCTCCTCGTCTACGATCCCTACGTCGATGAAGAGACTGTCGAGGAGTACGGCGGCAGCCTCGTCGAGTTCGACGAACTCCTCGAGAAATCCGACGCTCTCTCGGTCCACCCGCCGCTGACGCCAGAGACGCGGGGGATGATCGGTGCAGAGGAACTCGATCGACTGCCGGACCACGCCGTCGTCGTCAACGTCGCCCGCGGAGGCATCATCGACGAGGATGCGCTGTACGATGCCCTCACCGGCGGCGATATCGCAGCTGCTGGGCTGGACGTGCTCGAAAACGAGCCACCGACTGATACGCCCCTGCTCGGACTGGACAACGTCGTGATCACGCCCCACGCCGGCTGGTACTCGATCGAAGCCCGCGAGGAACTGAACGCGACCGTCTCGCGGCAGATTCAGCAGGTGTTCGCCGGCGACCAGCCGGACCATGCGGTCGATCCGGACGCCTGGGGCTAAGCGCGAGCCGATCGCGGTGTGTGCCGCCATCGGATCGAAACTGCCGTCGGGGCAGTCTTTCGCTCCTGCCAATTCGATCGATACGGATAACTGCCGTCGCTCAGAATGACGGCTCAATGCGACAGTATCTGACGCTCGTCGATTCGGTTCTCTCTGGTGGGGCCTACAAACCCAACCGGACCGGTGTCGACACGATCTCTTCGTTCAGCGAGCACTACGAAATCGATCTCGAAGAGGGGTATCCGTTGCTCACCACGAAAGAGATGGATGGCTACCGCTGGAACTCGATGTTGCACGAAGTGTGCTGGTATCTGTCCGGCGAGGAGCATATCCGAACCTTACGGGAGGAGACCAAAATCTGGGACGCGTGGGCCGACGACGGGGGCCGGCTCGATACCGCCTACGGCCGGTTCTGGCGCCGGTATCCAGTTCCCGACGCGGACGCACAGCTCGACGGCGAGTCCTGGCCCGACGACGCCCACCGCTGGGTTACCGTCGAGGACGACGGCCGCCGGACGTTCGATCAACTCCAGTACGTAATCGACACCCTCGCCGAGCATCCGAACTCGCGAAGGCTCGTGGTCAACGCCTGGCACCCAGCTAACGCAGCCGTTTCGACGCTGCCGCCGTGTCACTACTCGTTTGTGTTCAACGTCCAGGGCGATCGGCTGAACTGTCATCTCACGCAGCGATCGGGCGACACCGCCCTCGGGATCCCGTTTAATATCGCTGCATACTCGCTTCTCACGATGGTCGTCGCCCAGCAAGCCGGCTTCACGCCCGGGACGTTCGCGCATACCGTCGTCGACGCGCATATCTACTGTGGCCGGGGCGATCGTGGCGAGTGGTACAGCGAGAACCTCGAGGCGTTGCAGTCGCGACTCGACGCGGTCGATGATCGCGAGGAGTACCGCGACATTAAGACCTGGCTCGAATCCAGCGCACCTCCGGAAGCCGAGGATGACGACCGCCTCGATCACGTCCCGGGTCTCCTCGAACAGCTGTCGCGGGAGCCACTCGATCGACCGACGCTCGACCTCGCGGCGACCTCGATCGACGACCTCTCTTATGAAGACGTCACGTTGCGCGAGTACGACTCACACCCGGGAATCGAGTTCTCGGTGGCCGAATGACGGGGGGTGAAGACTTCCCGGCCGCCGTTGGCGACACGGATCTCGAACTCGTTGCTATCGTCGCCGTCGCGGACAATGGCGTCATCGGGAACGAAGGCGGGATGCCCTGGCAGATCCCTGCGGATCTGGCCCATTTCAAAGAGACGACGATGGATCATCCCGTGATTATGGGCCGGGTCACCTACGAGGGGATCGTCGAGACGCTCGGCGAACCGCTTCCCGGCCGGACGACGATCGTCCTGACGAGCCAGGACCTCGAAACACCCGACAACGCCGTCACCGCGGGCGGGCTTGCGGCGGCGATCGAGGCGGCCGACCACGCGGCCCGCGAGCGCCACGACACCGATCGGGTGTTCGTCGCTGGCGGCGCGACGGTGTACGAACAGTTCTTGCCCGCGATCGATCGGCTGGTTGTGACGGAAGTCCACGACGACCCTGACGGTGATACCTCGTTCCCGGATTGGGATCGGGAGGCATTTCGAGAGGTGTCGCGAAACGAGCGCGACGGATTCGCGTTCGTGGAGTACGTCCGAACTGAGTGAGTCGCCTGACAGTGGTCCGATTGATTCGAGCCGAACGTGTTGTGATGTGATTTGTGTCCCATTTACTGCGACACAATAGCTCGTTTTGGGGAGTTGTCACGCCCCCTCGACCCCGATCTGACGGTTCGATCGGCGACTGTATGCACGGGGGAGAGTCGGTGATACCCGAAGAGAGCCGTGACGATCTCCCCAAACTGGTGACTGTGGGGTCGAGTCGGTACCTGGGGAGTGACTGTCCGTCGGGTGGCCGATGACACTGGAACCATTTCGATCCGTGATCAGTACACTGTGGTGACTGATCGACGGACCGTCCAGGAAACGTAGTTGAGTTGCTGAATGACGGGTCGGAAACGACGACACCTGCCTCACGTGGATTCCCGTCTGGCTGATTCATACTACTGCGTTTTGCAGGTCGAAAACGGCTGCTTGACACCGTTTCCGATCGATACGCGCCCGTTGTGACGGCCGGTTTTCGATAGGTCGTTTCAACCCGAAATGGGCTCGCAGTGTGCCTTACACACCTGTTTCCCGACTATAAGCAGCCTTAGATGGTGAAACAATGGCACTGACTTATGTGACAACTGGGGCAAGAGTCGCCTACCCTAATCGGGGGAGAGACATGACAGAAAAAACTACAGACCGATCCGATGAATCGAAGCGGGCGTTCGTAAAAAAGGGGGCAGTCGCCGCGACAGCAGCCGCCGTCGGTGCAGGCGCGACAGCGGGAACCGCCGCCGCACAGGACGAAGATGACGTGGTCGTCTTCGGAAGCGACTACCGGCCGGATGTCAACTTCGACGTCGTCGATCAGGTAAGCGTTCCAACGAAACTGGATATCATCGATGAGTCAGGGGCGGCAGATACCGTCTTCGACGATCCGGACGATTGGGACGTGTTCATTATCAACTACGATCTGGGATCGGACGCACCGACGTGGGGGATTCTGTTCACAGAGGACGTCGACCTCAGTGCTGGCGATAGCGAGACGATGGGCGAAGTGGCTGACCTCCGCGATCCGGAACTGGGCATGATCGAAGTCGAGTTGTGACTCCTCACTGATTCTATAGTAGCCACTGGAAGTCAGTGTACACCCGATCGCACGACGGCTATACGATCGGCGTATAAACAGTTCCACTTGGTACTATCGTCGCGCATTCTGTTTTCATCGCAGGACGTTCGTTCGAGCCGACAGCAACGTGGTCGTGATCAGTCCGAACAGTGCCCGACGTGGCAATGGTAACAGATAGTTGATAAGTGAGCCACGACTGCTATCCACCCTGATGATAGTTATCGGTCCTGACTAGTTCTCCCTGATGATAGTCCCGCAGAGAGTCCAAGGAAAGCATTTGTTTTGCTATATGAAGCGTTCTGAGCGCCACCGCTCTTGTCGCGAATACTCCAGAATCGACGGCTTTCGCCCCAGAATCTTGGTCTCTCACGGCGTTCCCAGTGCGATCGAACTGGACCACGTTCGAGCGCTGTCAGCCGTGAGTAGTAACAGGGGTGAAGCGTCTGCTGTACCTGCCGTTTCCGTCGATAAAGAACCATTGCTGACATCTCCACTGCGCTATATTACGAAGTGCCGAAATCCGGGCCTGTGGGCACACAAGAGGCATATCTCTCGATTTCAGTTCGTCTTAGACGGTGAAACAATGGGGCTGACTTATGCGAAAATTGGCGCAAGGAATGTCCACCCCGAACAGGGGGAGTTAGATGAGAGACATGACAGACCACAATAGCGGACTATTCGACGATTCGAGACGCTCGTTCATGAAGAAGGGGGCGCTCGCGACGACGGCGCTCGCACTCGGCGCGAGTGCGACGACCGGGAGTGCATCGGCCCAGGAAAACGGCAACGACGAAGTGCTGGTCTACGCCGACGACTACCGACCTGGCGTCGACTTCACGGTTGTCTCGGAGCTGAGCACCTCGACGCAACAGGAAGTGTTCGAAGAATCCGGGGCCGAAGAAGACGTCTTCGACGACCCGGACGACTGGGACACTTACATCATCAACTACGACCTGGGCGTGGAGGCACCGACGTGGGGGATGCTCTTCACCGAGGAGGCCGACCTCAGCGCCGGCGACACGAACACGATGGGCGCGAATGGCGACTTCCGTGACGCCGAACTGAACCTGATCGAGGTCGACCTCGGTGTGGTTGACGAAGAGGAAATCGAAGAAGTTGAAGAAGAGGAAGAAGAGGAAGAAGAGGACGACTTCGAAGAAGAAGAGGAAGAAGAAGAAGACGACGAGATCATAGACGATAACGACGAAGAGGAAGAAGACGACAACGGCTTCTAAGCCTGGCGCTCTACGCGGCTCTTCTTTTTCGACGTCCGTAACCGCAACATCGCTAGCAACGCGAGTACTCTGGCGTCTGCCAAGCGTTGACTGTCGTCCGGCGATGTCGTCGATCGGTAGCCGGGGTGAGGTCCATACACGCTAATTTGAACGGTTCGTCCGATTGGTACTCCTGCAATCTTTATAATGCACATCGTTGGCGTTCTACCTGATGCTGATGTTCACGAACATCTACCGAACGCCAGACGAACGTAGCTCACATCAACCGAATCCCGCGATCCGGGTATTCGTGCCAAACCCAGTAATACGGCGGGTAACACGCATGGTCCAGCAACTGCGCCCGGTTCAGCGGGGTGCGTGCGAATGACGGCCAGCCAGGAGACTGCCGCCGGCGGGTCTGAGCGTGTCGCGGTAATCGGTGCATCGATGACCCAGTTCGGCCAGCGCGAGGAGTGGGTCGTCGACCTCCTCGCAGAGGCTGGACTCGACTGTCTCGACGACGCAAACGTCGACGCCGCAGCCGTCGACCATCTCTACGTCTCGAACATGGCCAGCGGCGAGTTCGAGGGGATGACGGGAGTCATGAACGCACTGGCACACGACCTCGACGCGATGCCAGCGTACACCCAGCGCGTCGACCAGACCAGTTCTAGCGGGGGCGCGGGAATCTATGCTGCCTGGCAGTCGATCGCCAGTGGGGCAAGCGAGATGACGCTGCTCGTCGGCGGCGAAAAGATGACCCATCGCACGACGTCCGAGTCGACCGATATCATCGCGTCGATCACTCATCCCGTCGAGTACAAAACTGGCGTCACCCTGCCATCCTTCGCGGGGCTGACGGCACGACACTACTTAGAGCGATTCGATGCACCCCGAGAGAGTCTCGCGCAGGTCGCCGAAAAGAATCATAGAAACGGTGTCGACAACCCCAAAGCACAGTTCCAAAAGGAAGTCGACATCGAGACGATCCTCGACTCGCCGATCATCGCCGACCCGCTTCGGCTGTACGACTTCTGTCCGGTTACCGACGGCTCGGCAGCGCTCATGTTCTGCCCCGAGTCGGTCGCCCAGGAGTACACCGACGAGTACGCGATCGTCGCGGGCATCGACGGGGCGACGGACACCCACGTCGTCCACGAGCGCGAGGATCCGACGATCATGGGTGGCGTTGTCGAAAGCGGGAACGGTGCCTATCAGATGAGCGGCTACGGCCCCGAAGATATCGACGTGGCGGAGCTCCACGACATGTTCACGATCCTCGAGTTTCTCCAGATGGAGGGGCTTGGCTTCGCCGAACAGGGCGAGGCCTGGAAACTCGTCGAAGAGGGATACACCGAACGGGATACCGGTGAACTGCCGGTCAACACCTCCGGCGGGCTCAAATCGAAGGGCCATCCCCTCGGCGCGAGCGGCGTCGCCCAGGCAGTCGAGATTTACGAACAACTCGTCGGCGAGGCGGGGCCCCGACAGGTCGAGGCGGACGTCGGGCTGTGCTGTAACGTCGGCGGCTTTGGAAACTGTGTAATTACGACGATTATGGAGTCAGGACAGATGGAGGCAGGACAATGACGATGGAAGCCACACGCTACGAGGACGGTTCGGTCACGTACCCCGGTCACCCACGCGGTCCCGATGGGTCGGAACCGGTGGAGACGATCGATCTCAGCGAGTACACCGCCGAGGTCGTCACCTGGACGACGAGCACGGCAACACCACCGGGCGTGCGCGAACCGAACACGCTCGCGGTCGTCGAGTTCGACGTGGATGGTGAACCCGTGCGGGCGATCGGCCAGGCGACGACCGACGAGATCGAGACGGGCGACGAGGTTCGGCCGGTGTACGTCGAAGAGCTTCGCGAACCCGGTGCTGGAATCAGAGAACCCGAAAGCCAGGCGTGGGACGGCTATCGGTTCGAGCCAGTCTGACCCGCTCTCGAAACACTGGCTTTGCGATCCGCACAACACCGACGGCGTGCTCTGTCACGAGGTCTCTCACCACGCTCGCGTTTGTAACGGCCGGCTGGAAGCCCGGTCGCAGTCGGGCGTTCGTCGCCGGCGGCAGGCCGATCTACGAGCAGTTCCTGCCCGTCGCCGACCGACTCGTCGTCACGCCGGCCCGCGAAAAGCCGGACGGCGACACGTCTTTTGCCGACTGGGATCGAAACGCGTTCCGCGAGGTCGCCCGCGACGACCGGGACGGATTTTCCTTCGTGGAGTACGAACGAATCGGATAATGGACAACCGAAGCGGTAGCGACCCGACCGCGGCGATCGCAACTGCTGTGGAGCGAGCGCTGGACTGTCGTACGAGCGTCGCGACTGCACTCGAGGGCGGCCAGATCGGCTCGGTTTACCGGGTCGACCGCGCAGACGGGTCGTCGGTGGTCGCAAAGGTCGGCGAGACACCCCTCGAGGTCGAGGCGTTCATGCTCCGGACACTCGCCCGCGAGAGCGAGTTGCCCGTCCCCGCGGTCTACCACGCGAGCGACGACCTGCTCGTCATCGAGTACATCGAGGGGACGACGGATCATGGCCCCGCCGTTGCCCGCGACGCGGCCGACCACCTCGCCGCGCTCCACGACATCGAAGGCCCCGCGTTCGGCCTCGATCGCGACACGCTCACAGGTCCGGTCCGCCAGCCGAACCCGTGGTCCGATTCCTGGACCGCGTTCTACCGCGAACACCGACTCACGCACGTCACAGAGCTGGCGGTCGACGGCGGATCGCTTCCGGCCACCCTCGCCGATCGCGTCCGGGCAGTCGGTCGTGACCTGGAGACGCTGCTCGATGAACCCGACGCACCTGCACTGATCCACGGCGACGTCTGGACCACGAACGTGCTCTCGGCCGACGGCGAGGTGACGGCGTTTCTCGACCCTGCGACGTACTACGCCCATCCCGAGATCGAACTGGCGTACGTCGACTGGACGGACACGTTCGGCGACGCGTTCTTCGATCGGTACCGGGCCCAGCGAGGAATCGAACCGGGATTTTTCGATCGGCGGCGGTACGTCTATCGCCTGTACCCGCTGCTGGTCCACGTCCACCTCTTCGGTGATCGCTACGTCGGGGCGCTGGACGCGACGCTAGATCGGCTCGGCTACTGATCCGGATCGTGACTCCGTCGAAATACTTACCGGCGATCGGTTTCGGGAGTCGTGTTGAAGAGACAGCGCGAACTTTTCCGCATGGGGTTCGCCTGCGGCGAACCACTCGGCGCAAGAACTTCAATAAAGATGGCAGTCGACTCGGCCTTTGGCCTCGTCGACCGGGAACCGCGCTCGCTTTGCTCGCTCGGAGACTAGTATTGTATCCATTCTCTGACGGCACAGGAGAAAGGGGTGTTCCGCAGGGAACACCCCGAGTGAGTTCTTCCAAGAGATCTATTGAGTCGCTTACCAACTCGATGAAACCAGCACTCGGGCCGAGAAAAAATCC